>Ga0070665_100004822_pt1 | contig 14013 bp, 20 predicted proteins | sample KBSS13metaG_FD_65862 | JGI IMG/M metagenome (GOLD analysis project Ga0070665, IMG submission 65862) | Switchgrass rhizosphere microbial communities from Kellogg Biological Station, Michigan, USA - KBS S1-3 metaG | ecosystem: Host-associated > Plants > Roots > Rhizosphere > Soil ... | reverse complement strand
TCTCCCTCTTCAAATCCAAACGCCAGCGCGGCACTCAGCCGCCGCCGCCGAAAGAGTTCGCGCTGCATTGCCAAGTCGCCGACATGCTGCGGCGCTGGATCTTGCCGGGCTGGATCTGGACGCATTTCCCGGCCGGTGAAGCGCGACCGGCGGAAATCATTCGCGGCAAACGGGTCTCGATCACGGGCGCGCGGTTGAAGCGGATGGGGCTCAACAGCGGCTTCCCGGATTTTCAATTCTTCCACTGGTCCGGCCGCTGCTGCTTCCTTGAACTGAAGCGCAAGGGCGAAACCGCTGATGAAGATCAAGCCGCGATCGCGATGCATCTGATCCGTGCCGGTCACGGCTATCTGCTGACCGACAGTTTCGACGACGCCATCGCCACGCTGGTCGATTGGAAGATTCTCCGGGGCATGGAGGTGCAATGAAACAAGAAAAAGGGAGGTCGTCATGGAAGTCAACAACTGGAACGAAGAACGCGAGGGACGGCTGGAACGACTGTACGAGGAGGGGCTATCGTTCAGCCTGATTGCCGACGCGCTCGGCATCAGCCGCAGCGCCGCGATCGGCAAGGCCCATCGCATGAATCTGCCGAAACGGTTCGAGACCGGTCAAACCAAGCCGGTCGGCAAGCCGCTCGCCGCTGCTCGACCACCGCGACCACCACCTCCACGTCCGCCACCGCCACCGCGTCCTCCGCTCAAGCGCCCTGCCATCAAAGCTCTACTGCCTGATTCCGATTACGTCTGCTCGATCTATGACCTTGGGGACACTTCCTGCCGTTTTCCGCTGTGGGAATGCAACACGCCGCATCCGGGGCGGCGCTATTGCGGCTTCCCGACCGCGAGCGTTTTTGCCGGCGTTCCGTACTGCCGACGCCACACCCGCGTGGCCATGACACATCGAATGAATGACTGAGCTGGATGTCAACCGACTATGCGCAGATCATAGGGCCTTTGGCCCAGTCGCTGCTTGGCGAGCCCAACCGGGCTTATTCGTCCGAGCACGAGCTGCGCTATGGGGCCAAGGGTTCGCTGTCGGTGGATCTGGCGAAGGGAACATGGTTCGACCATGAAGCCAATGAGGGCGGCGGCGCGCTCGATCTGCTGACACGCGAAACCAAGCTGACCGGGGCCGATCGATTCGACTGGCTGGAACGCCACGGTTTTTATGTCGAGAGACCGCATCGTCCCCACGGCAATGGCGCGGGCGTGGTCTATCTGCAACAGCGCCCCAGCATCATCGCCACCTACGACTATCAGGACGAGGGCGGCGTGCTGCTGTTTCAGGTGGTGCGGTTCGAGCCGAAGGATTTTCGCCAGCGCCGTCTCGATGGCAATGGTGACTGGGACTGGTCGGTCAAGGGCGTGCGTCAGGTGCCCTACCGGCTGCCACAGGTGCTGGAGAACGACGATCGCGTCATCTGCATCGTCGAGGGCGAAAAGGACGTCGAGCGGCTCTGGAAGCTCGGCGTGCCGGCTTCCTGCAACGCTGGGGGCGCGGGCAAGTGGCGCGATGAGCTGAGCGAATACTTTCGTGGGGCCGACGTCGTGGTGATCCCGGACCGCGATCCGCAGAAAAAACACCCCAAGACCGGCGAGCTGCAGTTCCATTCCGATGGGCGGCCGATGCTGCCCGGTCAGGACCACGCGCAATCGGTGGCCAAATCGCTGCAGGGCATAGCGTCGCGGGTCCGGGTGCTGGAGCTGTGGAAGCACTGGCCGCAGATGCCGCTGAAGGGCGACGTGGACGACTGGATCAGCAATGGCGGCACGGCGGAGCGCCTGTACGAGCTGATCGAGAAGACCCCGGACTGGTCGGAGGGCAACGACATCGAGACGGTGCCGCTGCTGTTTCCGTTCCCGATCAAGGGCGAGGAGATCCCGCGCCGGGCTTGGATCGTGCCGGGCCTGCTGCTCAGACGCAACGTCACGATACTGGTTGCGCCGCCGGGAAGCGGCAAAAGCCTGCTGACGCTGCAGATGGGGCTGATGGTGTCTACCGCCATGGTGTGGGGTGGCTGGAAGCCGCGCAAGAAATGCAAGGTGCTGATCATCAATGCCGAGGACGATACCGACGAAATGCGGCGACGGCTGTATGCGGCCTGCGGCGAGATGGAGATCACCACGCTGGATGAGTTGCGCGAGAACCTCGCCATTGCCGAGACCCCCAGCGACATCATCATCGCGAAAGCCGATTCCAGAACCAAGACCGTGGTCGCGCAACCGATGCACAAGCGGTTGATCAAGACCGTGATCGAATACGGGTTCGATGTGCTGGTCGTTGACCCGTTCGCCGAGACCTTCGAGGGCGACGAGAACTCCAACAGCGAATTGAAATGGGCGGCGGTGCTGTGGCGACAGATCGCGCGCGACACCAACGCCGCCGTGATGCTGGTGCATCACACCAAGAAATTCGGGGCCGAGGCCGGCAACATGGATTCGGCGCGCGGCGGTGGTGCGCTGGTCGGCGTCGCCCGGATCGTCTCGACCTTGTTCGCGATGACCAAGGAGGAGGCCGTGGTCTACGAGGTCGATGAGGAGCAGCGACACAAATATCTGCGGTTCGATGATGCCAAGGCCAACCTGACCTTGGTGACGTTCGCCGCCAAGTGGTTCACCAAGGAAACCGTGCGGCTGCCCAATGGCGACGATGACGAGATCGCCGATGAAGTCGGCGTGCTGAAGCCGTGGACCCCGCAGGGCATTTTCGCCCGCATGACCAACGAGCTGGCCAACAAGATTCTCGACAACATCGTGATCGGGATGCTCGACAAGGACCACAAGCCGACCGGCAACTGGTTTTGCAAGAGCAAGCGCGGCAGTGACAACAAGCGCTGGGCAGGCAACGCCATCAGCAGCGTCGTCAGTTGCAAGGAGACCGAGGCGCAGAAGGTGATCGATACATGGATGATGTCCGGCCTGTTGATCGAGGTCGAGGCCATTATCCCGTTGTCGAAGGGCAAGGAGTGCAAGTGCCTGCGCGTGGTCGATGCGTTGCGGCCGGGCACCAAGGTGAGCGAGGACACGCTATGACCGAGCAACGGGTTTCGCCCCGGCAATTCGACGAGCTGCAGCGCGCCATGCTTGAACTGGAGCTGCAGGGCCACTCGCCAGTGGCGTGCGTGGTCATGGCGTGCCAGCGCGCCGGGATCGAGCCGCCCAAGCCATACCAGCCGATGAGCATCGTGGTCGATCCGGAGATTCTGTCATGAGACCATCCACCCGTTTGTTGATCGAAGAAGTCGCCGCGCGCTATGGCGTGAAGCCTGCCGACATCCTCGCCCATCGCTATGGCAAGCGGCTGCTGGCGGCGCGGGTCGAGGTCGCCAAGGCGCTGGAGGCGCGCGGCTACACCGGGCCGCAGATCGGGGCCGCGCTGCAGCGTGACAGCACCACGGCTTATTACTATCTCGGCCGAACCACCAAGCAACCGCAGTGGATCAGGCCGCCGACGCCGCCGAAGCCGAAGCTGGTGAAGCCGAAGCCGCAACAACCGCGCTTTCCGATCCGCTATGCAGGCTGGGATGGAAGGGAGTCGTGAGCGATGCCGAAAGTGCAGCGCCGGGAACTGGAAGGCGATGACATCGTGCGCGAGGTCGGCTGTGTTTCGATGAAACACAAGATCGACTCCACCAAGCTGCAGAAGGCACCGGCCGATCGCGCCTGTGTCACCAAATACGGTTTCCCTAACAAGCAAAGCGCCGAGCGGTCGATCCACAAGGCGTACATGAACGCCTACCGCTGCCGCCACTGCGGCCTGTGGCACGTCGGAGGGCATTGAAATGATCGAACGCCAAGCCCTGCCGATGCGCCGCCGGTCCGAGACCTTCGATCTGCCGTTTGGCGGTCTCGCCAAGGGTCACACCGTGACCGTGGGCTATTATGCGGATGGCCGACCGGGCGAGGTGTTCATCAACGGCGGCAAGAGCGGCGAACAGGTCGAGGCGATCGCGCGCGATGGGGCGGTGTTGATCAGTATGGCGCTGCAGCATGGCGTCTCCTTAGAGACCATCAGCCACGCCATCACCCGCGACGGGCAGGGTGCGCCGGCCTCGATCGTTGGCGCGGTGGTGGACCGGTTGCTGCAGGCGGCATGAAAAAGGCCCCGCCGAAGCGGGGCCGTTGGTAATGAAATGAATTAAGTTTAGCGGCAGCCGCAGGACTGTTTGCCGTTAAAGGTCGACTGGCAATCGTAGCGGGTACCCGCCGGGCAACCCGCCGAGGCCGGAATGACGGTGGCGAGCCACGACAGCGAGGCCAGCGCAATCAATGCGTATTTCATAGTTTGTCCCTTTGTGATGCTAAGTCGCACAGCAGTGTGCCGGGTGGTGGTAGGCCGTTTTGACCTTTGCCGCAACCCGTAGTTCTGCGGAAACAAGTGGATAACATCAATCGTGCTGGTGGGGACCGATCATCTCCAGCAGCGGGCAGTGGCAAAGTTCGAACTGAATGGCGGTGAGGCATAGTGCGCCGATCAGGATCGCGATCGGCACCAGCCTGAGGGCGTGTCTTTTCAGCGTCTGCTTCGGCAGCTCACCGAACAGGCTGCGATAGGACGAGGCAAATCGTCTTGCATCGGGGAAGCCGTTCTCGACCGCGACCTTGCCGACCGTGACACCGGGCCCATCTTCCCGCAATGCGGCATGGACACGGTTGAGGCGTTTGCGCCGCAAATATTCCACCGGGCCAATGTCCAACACCTCTTGGAAGACACGGTGCAAGGTCCGGGAGGAAACGCCGAAGTCCTCACAGATCTCCGAGACGTGGATCGGGGCGGTGACGTCGGCATAGTAGTATTCGATGTCGCGCACCAGCGTCTCCTGCTTGGCTATCCGCCGGCCGATGTAGTGAGCGGCATGACGAACCGGGGCGGTGGTCATGGTCAGGATGCCGCGCCGGTAAAATTCGACCGCCTTGTCCGGCATCGTCTTGCCCTGTTGCAGCAGGGCCTGCAGCGTCGATCGCATCTCCTCGATATTGTTGTGTGCGGTGGTGAGCGGGGTCGGTAGGATCGAGACCGTGTGCCGGTTCAGCAACTCCAGCGCGCCGGGCGTTGAACCCAGAAAGCGCTCCAGCTCCTCCGGGGTGATGAACGGCGCGACATATTCGGTGTTGTTCTGGAACTTGACGAAGCGCTCCTCGCCGGGAGCTGCGATCGCCAGATCACCGGCCTTGAACTGGTGGTGATGGCCGAACGCATGTCCGTCGCTCCGGAGCAGGAAGCCCAAGCACCAGCGGACGTGGCTCAAGACCCCGGCGGCGCGCATGCTGAGCGAGAAGTTGCCGGTTGAGACCCCGAACGTCGGGTCGAAGGTCATGTGGGCGATCGAGCCGGTCATTTTGCCCCGGCCGAGCTGAACTACGTCAGAATGATTGTCTTGAACAACGTCCTGCAGGGATTCGACTTCATCGAAGTCGATCCGATCAATCAAAATGGGCATAAGTCCCTCCTGCCCCCGAGCACGCTACTTTCCTTTAGCCAGCACGATAACAGCCAGATCATGATTAAGGTCAATGCAGCCATGCAATTATTTTTGGCGCAAATCGCCGGTATGCCGAACCGTCATATATGGGAATAATAGGCAGTGGCCAGAAATTCGGCAGCAGCACAGCGACCGTGAATCCAGCGTGAGATGGATAATGAATGAACGTTAAGGAAGCGATATTGTCCTAAGGTACATCAGGCATTTGGGTTAGATGCCTGCGCCTTGTTCATGATCTCCAGCACCCGTTTCAGGACATGGCGGATGTTCGAGGCGGTGACGGCGTCCAGTGTGATGCCGCCCTCACGCAGGAACCGGGCGGCTTTTCGCATATCCGGCTCGGGAAAAGCCGGCAATGGGTAGGCATTGGCCCATTGTTCAATCTCCCGGCGAAGGTGGGCGAGCTGTTCGTGGAGCCGGGCGTTGGTCTCGATCGACTGGCCCAGTTGTCTGGCCAATGCGGTATCGACGCGGTCGAGGCGCTCGGTGGTTTCGATCTGCTCCAACAGCCACAGCACCAGATCGGCGCGGTCCGGCCACGTCAGATCGTTGCCGGGGTGGGCAGCTTGCCACATCTTGATCGCGCGCATGTCGGCGTCATAACGAAAGTTGAAGGTCTGCTGCAGCTCGGTGGGGTTACGGCGGTGGTGGCGGATCTCGCTGATCAGTTGCCGGATCTCGCTGCCGACCGGGATCTGATCGACCTTGGAAGCCTCGTAGAGGGCGTCCAGCTCGGCATCGGTCAGGAAGGTCACGTCTTGCCTCGTGCTTCCGGCGGGAACGTGATACCCTTGCCGTATTCCCATTGGAAATTGGTGTTGTCGCCGCCATCGGTGACGATCACCTTGGTGACGAGGCCGGTTTGTGCGCCGACGCTGCGGGTGTAGTCGCGGGCGGCCAGTACCGCTTCGCCAGCGGTGACCCAGCGCCGGACGTATTCATAGCTGCCGTCCGGGAAGAATTGCGCCACGGAGAATTCGCCGGTCAAAAGTCTCCTCCCATCGGACAGCCGCCACGTCCGCCAACCGCGCGGCACGTCTGCCCATCCGTGTATTGCTCATGGCAAGAAGGGCACTCATTGGTTTTACTGTCGTTGTCGATTGCGCGCAAATTGCCCGCCGCATAAACATGGAGAAATTCGCCTTTGCCGCCTTGGATGGTGTGGCCCACCAGATAGCGCAGTTTACCGTCCGGCAGGGCCGCGATGCCGCGCACCACGCCGGGGCCGTTGTAATCGCCGGTCCATTTATAGACCGACTGGCCGATTTCGAATTTTGCTTTCTGGGTCATGGGTTGCTCGGTGATCGGGTCATAGTCGCGTTCCCATTCGGTGCAGCCGGTCGGGTTGGTGCCCATCGTTAGCGACCTAACAGCCGTTGTCGTTGCGGCCATCGTCCGGTGGCGAAGAAGACGTCGTAATCCTCTCGGTAGGCGATGTGGGCCGCCTCAATGCGTTGATAGAACGCATCGTCGCTTTCGCCGTCGCGCCGTGGACTGATCCGCAGCAGCGGCGGATAGTTGTCCAGCATGTCGCGGCGAACCAGCCCGGCGTACTTGGTCATGACCAAAACCCAACCCTCTTGGCTTCCTTCTTCCGGATCACCTTGCTCTCGAACCCCAGCACCGAGGCTATGATGGTTACCACGCGACAGGTGCATTCGGCCATCGACGGCTTGCTGCCGTCCGGCTTCCGGGAATGCTCGCGCATGTGGGTGGCGGCGGCGGTGGCGGTGTTGGTCAGCACCGACAGGATCAGGTGCTGAACCTGTTCGTCGTTCTCCAGCAACTGAACCACGGAATTGAGGGCGGCCTCCACCCTTTGGTCGGCGAGCCGGTGCAAATCCTTTTGGGCAGCGTCAGATAGCATTGATCACATCCATGTTTCGACAATTTGCGGTTCGTCGCTGGGAGCCCGTTGCATGCGAACGAGACCGCAGCGTGACATTGCTTCACGCATCAGGGTGAGGTCGCCGGTCAGGACGTCGTTGGTTGGGCCGCTGACACCGTTGGCCGCTTCATGCCGGCGGGCGATGTAGCCGTCCGGGTGATCGCGCGGCTTGTCGTAGATGGTCCACATACTCAGCGCGCCGCGATCGAGCGCGGCCTTGTTGAGGGTGTAGATGGCGCGGACCACGTCGAGGATCATATCGTCATCGTCGGTCATGCGGCTACATCATCCAGTGAGCGCGGCTGATAGGGGCCGAACTTGCGCTGCAGGCTGCGTAGCGTGGTCAGTTCGAGGCGGTCGCTGACGGCGGTGTTGCGGCGGTGGTCAGGATCGGCGTGGGGACGACGTTGCAGGCGCATGCGAGCATCCTGCAGGCGGCCATCGATCACGAGCCGTAGATAGTGCAGCTCTTCGGCGGTGAGCTGATTGAATGGCAGTGGTTCTGGTTTCGGCTGCGGTTTGGTTTTCTTTGCCATCACTTTTTCCCCATCAGGCTTCTGAACGCGTCCTGTCCCTCTGGGCCGGCGGCCCATTCGTCGCTCTCTTCGATGCTGGCGTCGAACTCGCCGTTGATGACGCGCCCGCGCAGCTCCATGATCGCGGCCTCATTGTCGGGGTGATCGGCGGCGGCGACCGCGAGGCTGTTGACCAGCGCGATCTGGGGCAGATCAATTGGCGAAAGGAAGTCGTGATAGAAGCCGGTGGCGGCTTTGTCGGCCATGGCGGTGAGGCCGACCTCGCGTAGGGCTGCAGCGAGTTGATCTTTTGTGTGCATGTTCGGTCTCCGAAAATGCGGTTACCCCTTGGCGTAAGCTGGCCAAAACGGCCTACTTCTGTCAAGACGCGAAAACTGCCACGGAAACTGTCGGGAACAGGCGAATTCTGCCACGGTTCGTGCTTGCTAAAGGCAAGTGGCGGAGTCAGGATTTCGGCAGGGAGAGACCGCCGCCGATTTCTCCCGCGTCACCTGAACCCCGAACGATAACAACCAATAATGGTTTGGGGAGTGGAGTGGGAAAAGGGTCACCTTACCGGTGGCCCTTTTTCGTTTCCAAGGACTGCATTACTTTCCAACAGATGAACCCAGATGATCGATGTAGCCCTAATCGACTTGTCGATTAGGGTATCGATAGGCCGTTCTGTCAATACGCAGTGCGGGATGCTGGCGTGTGCGTAAAATTGTATGTTTGGGTTATCCACCACTTTGTCGTTGCGAGATGTGGCTGTGGTTGTTGCGGAAGTTGGAAGTCAAGAGCGGCAGCGGTTGTGTCGGGCATCTTTTTGGGTCCAGTTTTTTCTTGCCAACAAATCGATTTGGGAATCGATTGCGCGTCGCCCCAGTCAGGCATTTTTCAGAACCCTTCGCGCGCAAGGTAGGCGGCTCGGACTCCTCTGACTGGGGCAGTTCGGGCCGCCGCTTTCATTGGTGGAGTAAATCATGCCGACAACCAATAAGCCGAGCTGGTTGAAACTGGATGACTGGATCACGCTGCTCGACCGCTACAACGGAATCCCTCGCTGTGAAGAGACCGGCGCAACCGAAGACCTGTCCATCGACCATTCGGTGCCCCGGCACAAGGGTGGAACGGACGATCCGAGCAATCTGCGGTTTTTGGTCAAGCGCCTGAACTTCCAGAAGAGCGACGGCCCCGATCAGAACTGGACGCAGCATTTCTATTTCGACGATCTACCTGACTTCGACAAATGCCGTGCAGGGCAACTCGGCATCTACAAGGCAATCATGGCCAACGCCGACTGGTTTGGTGAGCCGTCCAGCCAGATCGGGCGGCTGTTGTATATCGCGGCCATGGTTGTTGCTGCAGGTAAGACACTGTCGATCCTGACGGCGGCTTGCGCCTACAATCAGGTTGTTCGTGCGCGCTGGGGAGCCGCGCGCCGGGCCAATCGTCTGTTGGTGATCTGCAAGGAGCAAGCGATCCGGGATCAACTGGCCGCTGATCTGGCCAAAGATCCAACGCGCTTCGGCATCATGACCGAAAATCCGCGCGTTGCCGTCATCAAGTACGGCAGCCAGTTGCACAACGATGCATGGTTGATGAGTCACGATATTGTCGTGACGTGCATCCACCAGCTTTGGGACAGCACCCCCGGTCGTCTCGCTCCGTTGTTGCACAAGTTTCCGTTGATCTTTTTCGACGAGGTCCATTACGCCGTGGACAAGGTCCAGTACATCATCGAGCAGGCTGCCAGCTCGGTCTGTTTCGGTTTTACCGGCACGCCGATCGACGGTGCCGGTGATCTATTACAGTCCATGGTGAATGTTTTTACCTATGGCTACGATCAGGCGAACCAGCGCGACAAGAGCATGAAGTATTTGAGCGCCGCCAACTGGCAGGAGCATATCCACCTCGTTGATCTCGACAGCGCAACGATACTAGACCTTGGGCAAGTCGCGACGCGCAACGATACGACCGCGAGCGGCTATGCGGCGAATTTCGAGCCCGCAAAGACTGTGGCATGGCGGGTTATCCTGCACATGGAGCATTGTGATCACATCACATCCACGGAGAAGGCACCACATCGGCGTGAGCAAGACTGTGAAGTCGGCGTGCTCTATCCGATGCATGCCATGATCAGTTGCGACAGCGTCCGCTTCGCCAACAAGCTCGCCGAGACCATCAACGCGATGTTCAACCATGACCGCAAACGCTGGCCACGGCACAAGGGGTGGTCGGCGGAGGTTGTGCATTGTGAGGCCGACGAAACTGATGGTACCAAGCGTGCCCACAAACCGCTGTTGCCAAACCACCCATGGCTACGGGCCAAGAATAATCCGGGTTACCGCATCGATGCAGAGTGCTCGCGCATTCTGATCGTGGTTGGCATCGGTCGTGAAGGCGTCAACAATCCATTGTGTGGCGTGGTTGGACTTACCAGCGACAAGGCCAGCCAGCTAGAAGTGGTGCAGCGTTTCCTTGGGCGGCAAATGCGGTCAGTCGTGCGCGTCGTCAAGGAAAATGGCCATCCGGATCGCCTGCTGGTCCCGCCGATGGAGTTGGATACGGTGACGATCTTTCTCCACGAGGTGTTTACTCCGGTGCTCGACGCGATCCATGAGGGCATCGACTTTGTCGGTGACATGGAAGGGCATCTGGAGCGGCTACCGACAATTCTCGATCTGCAGAACGGCGAAGATCCGGCACATACACCAAAGGCGCGCGACGACTCTCCATTGCCGTTTGAGACCAAGATCAAGATTGCAGGGGCGATCGGCGGCGATCCGAATGTCGATATCGACAGCATCGTGGATGTTTTCGGTGGTGGTAATCCCAAAACGGAGCGCAAGGTCGTTGACTGGATCGACACCATCAGGACCGAGCCCGTCAAAGCCTACAGCGCGCTCGGATTTGGCAAGACACTCAGTCCGATTGCGACAGTCTTGATGGAAGAGCCGCACCACGAGCTGAGCGATCAACGACTGAAGGCGTTTTTGCTGGTCAAGATACCGGCGCTGAAGGATCGGCCGATTGATGACGGCAACCGCGACTTCATCAAGGAGCTGTACAAGCGGGATGCAATGGAGGTGAACGCGGCAACGCCGCCGTTATTAAATGCCGATGGCACCGAGCGTCATCTCGATGATGTTCGCAGCAACTATGCCGCTGCCATCCGGAATAGCTTGGGCCAGAACCTCACCAAGACAAAAGAGTCCGATACCGAGTTACATCGTTCAATCGCCAGCGCAGTGAAACAGGTGCTCGGCGTTCCAAAGGAAGAGAGTGCCAGCAACGGCGGACAGTGGGACATCCCGCATTGTCACATGATCTTGGAGCGAACTGATCGCCAGAACGAAATTCAGCGTTGGGTCATCGCACGCCTAATCCAGCGTGGCTATTGTCCGGCGTTGTCGGCTTTGTGGGGCGGTGGACATGGCGATGAGGAAGCAGCGGCCTAAGCACAGCGCGTCGTGGGGTCGTGGTCGAGCAATCGATCACGCCCCTCGCTTCTATGATATCGCGTTCGAATATCAGAAGCTCAACACGCGCGAGGCCCGCGTCGCGTTCACCGATACATGGCTGAAGGTCTGGGCCAACTCGTTTCAAGAAACGTGGCCAATGATCTACAAGGTGCTGGAGTGGATCGAGGCCGAGAAGCTGTACGAAGATTCGGCGGCGATGGATGCGGCCGAGTCGTTTCCCGATTTCAAATCCTATTTTGAAGCGCGACTGAAAAAGCCGTTCACGATGTGGATGGAGCTGGAGCAGACGCACCACTACGTCACCAATTTTGCGCCCGAGTTGATCGACAGAACTTGGGGAGATGCGCGGGCCAAGGCGGCCGAGCACTATCGCCAGATCGATGCGGCGGATCAGGCGAACAAGGAGCAAAGCAAGCCCGGACGCCGAACCGATCTTATCAAAGATGTCCAAAAACCCCGAAGCGACCTCTTTGATAACGTGGATGATATCAAAGAGGTTAAGGCACCCACCGGGACATCTGCGGCCTATGCCATCCGTCGCCTCCGCAAGGATCGGCCTGACATCCACCAGCGCGTGCTCGACGGTGAGCTGACCGCTCACGCTGGAATGATCGAGGCAGGCTTCCGCAAGAAGCCCGGCGTGCTCAAAAAGCTGTTGCTTCTATGGGCCAAGGCGAGCGACGACGAGCGCGCCGAATTCCGCGCCAAGATCGACGACATAGGCGAAAAGTGACATGCGCGAATCGCATGGAGTTTCCGCATGCACTGGCATCGAGTGAATGTGGCGAAGGTATTTGGATAAAGTTATTTTTGATCACGGACGCGTGAGTGGTGAATTCCGACGAAAATATTTTTGAGCCTATAAAAATAGGCTCCGGAATTAGTTTTTCGAATTCCGGAAATTCCGGAAAACGGCTTCCGGAATTGACGAGGAGAATTCTCTCCGAGAATTTTGGGAATTCCGGAAAGCGAGTCCGGAATTTCCCTTCCCGTAAAACGGGTGCGGAAAATACTTCCCAAAATTATCGGATCTCCTGCGGAAATTCTCCGAGACTTTTTTCCGGCGAGAGGGACAAGAATGCAGGCAGCTCAGTGGTTTGTGGTGCAAACCAACCCGCAGCGCGAGACTTTTGTCGAGCAAAGATTGAGGCCGCTGGAACCGTATTTGCCGCGTTTTAAGAACATCAAGGGAAGGGTGGAACCGCTCTTCCGGAATTACATTTTTATTCCGGAAATTCCGGAAGTGAGCTTGATCACACATACCGTTGGGGTCCGCGCTATGCTCATGGCTGGCGACCATCCCGCGACCATTTCCGGCAAGGTCATCACGTCGTGGCGCGACAAGGAACGCCATGGTCTGGTGCAGCTCCCGCCGCCGCCACGGTTCACGCCCGGTGCCAAGCTGACGATCTTGCGCGGTTCGCTGAAGTATCGCGAGGTGATCCACTCCGCCATGGTCGGCAAAGATCGCGAACGCGTCCTGATCGAGATGCTTGGGCAAAGCGTCAGCATCGTTGTCGCGAGTGCGGATTTAGCGTCTGATTTTGTGCCGCCCACAAGAAATAGATTGCGCCGACGCCCCGAAACAGTTTATCGCGCAAGGACAAATCGCTTTTGCGAGGTCACCGATAGGCCGTTTTGACCTCCCCAAAAGTGGCGGAGCCCGGCTTCCGAACTGGCTTTTAGCCAGCAACACGCCGCAAAGTTTTTCCCAAAGTCGTCAGAAACCAAGGCGTTCCCCTAGCCCGGCTTCGCCCATGCGCGCCAGCGACTTGTCCCCGTTGCGTGCTGGTTTCTGGCGGCTGCTTAATCGGCTTCACTGAACGAGGCCCCCATGTTGCACCCCTCCAATCCGCGCGAATGGTACGGCCTCGGTCGCTGGAAAACGCGTGCCCGTTTCCAGATGCAGACGCATCCGCTGTGCGCGCATTGTCTCGAAAAAGGCATCGTGAAAAAGGGCGTGATCGCCGATCACGTCGAGCCGCATCGTGGGAATTGGAATTCGTTCTGGCTCGGTGCGCTGCAGACGCTCTGTCGCAACTGCCATGAAAGCGGGAAGAAGTATCAGGAGCAAAGGGGCTTTCGCTCGGACATCGGGGATGATGGCTGGCCTGTAGACCCCAAGCATCCGACCTATGGGAACAAGCTAAGTCGTTGATATCATATGGTTGTTCTGGGTTGTATGGGGCTTGTGTGACGTGTGGGTGAGGGTGATGCGCTATAGCCTCTGCGCCTTGTGTAAGTCGTTGATATCATTGATCACTCTACTGATGCTGTGAAAACACAACCACTGTGCGAAGTAGGCCAATGTGACCTATTGGCAATACAACCTGATCTAGCCCATAGAGAAGGATATGCTAGGCCGTTTCGGCCTATGTTCTAGGCTAGATTGCTCAATGATATCAATGGGTTATGAGGCCTCTGGCAGCATGGAACCCAAGCAGAATAACCTATATATATCAATGGGTTGCATGCCTCACAACAATACCTCTCTAGGGAGCCCTGTGGTGCGTTGGTTTGGATTGCTGCAGGGAAAGCCCAAAAGCCTTGAAATGACGCATGGGGGGACTCCCCCGGCACCCCTGCATGGCAACGGGGGAGGGGGGAGGTGGAATTAATTCCGGAGGTATAATATTCCCG
>Ga0070665_100004821_pt1 | contig 14018 bp, 9 predicted proteins | sample KBSS13metaG_FD_65862 | JGI IMG/M metagenome (GOLD analysis project Ga0070665, IMG submission 65862) | Switchgrass rhizosphere microbial communities from Kellogg Biological Station, Michigan, USA - KBS S1-3 metaG | ecosystem: Host-associated > Plants > Roots > Rhizosphere > Soil ... | reverse complement strand
GGTATTGTAGACAAAGAAGTAAGCATGGGCATTGTCGACGGAGAATGGGATCATGTCGTACACGAGCACCACAGCCACGGGATGGTCAATCCTGAGTCCATAGGCGAAGTCAATCCCGGCAATAAACCGTTTGATATGGCCGCCGCTCGCGCCGAAAGTAACGCCGCCGAGCACATCGGTGGTGTCAATCACGTCAATCTTATTGAAGTACCTCAATTTTTTGAAGCGGTGCGCCAGCCGAAAACCGGTGCTTTCGCTTCCTTTATGCGCGCCATAGGCAAAGAGCCTGAGCCGGTCGTAACCGCTCCTGAAGTAATCAAATACAACGACGGTGATTACAAAGCCATGGTCGATCACCTCGACAAATTGACGGCAACGGACGGCGGCAAACCAATCATCCAGCTCAATCATCCTCGCTACCTTGCCGATGAAAATCCGAACACACCGGCCGCATCGCGCGGTCGCGACTACGGTCAGAAGTCATTTAAGAATCAGCAAGAGTGGCTCGATAGATTTGCCACACCATATGTCAGACAGATTGAGCTGATCAAAGGTGGAGCGCTCTCACCCAATCCCGTCGACACCGTGCCCACCGGACACCTTGATCCGACCAGCTTTGCCGGCTACCTCGACAAAGGAGTACACGCCAGTCCCACTTTCGGACGTGACTTCCACTTTGGCGATCCGGTTGGAAACCCTGGCGCTACCGGCATATACGCTACAAATCTAGACAAGACAAGCATACTCAACGCCCTGAGAGAACGCCGCACCATCGCCACAACCAGCTCCAAAAATCTCAGCGGTGTGCTCTTCGGCAACGACAAATTCGTCATGGGATCGATACTCGATCACAGCGTCGTGCCCAGTCTCAACCTGAAGATGAAAATCGACGGCATAGTGCATCCCGACGCCGACTACACGCTCAAGCTCTGGGGTGATACCAAACTCGGTGACGGTAAATTGGCCGATGTAGTGCAGACCAAAACCATAAAAGGCAGCGATTTGCTGGCAGCCAATCAAACGGTCGCTTTCGACGCTGTAACCGGCACGACCGGTCACAACTCAGCATATTATGTGGAAGTCCTGCGTAAGGATCCTGTCTCGGACCACACCGACCGCATGTGGACTGCTCCGATATGGCTGGAAAATCTCACCGGTACCAAACACACACTCTTCAGTAAGTGGATGGCCGGCTCGGCCTCGCAATACCTGCCCAATCCTTTCCAGTCGAAAATCGGAGCTGTACCGATAGTCAGGTAGGCATCGATCAAATAAACGGAGCAGGATTAATTTCAGTGATCGTCACACAACGGTCACAGCTCCGATACGTCTGCGACACAATTATCCACTTAGAGTAAAAACTCAGTCTTGCGCTTGAACTTGCACTACATTCCGGTGCAACCTACGACCTCAGCCTTACCAGAGACAGCCAATGCCCATCGCCATAAAATCGAAGCTCCAGGCTTCCGAAATCTTCTTGCTTGTGCTGCTTGCCGCCATTTCCGCAGCACCGTCCTGCTGTTGCCAAATAAGCAAAGACAGCGCAGCCAATCAAGAAATAAATCAGACTACAATTGAAAATCTTCTGACGGCGCAAATAAACACTGCCCTGGAAAAAGCTGATCAGGCCGACCAACAGGACAAGCCGGCCATAGCGGAGAGATACTTTAGAACGGCTCTGGATCTGGCAAGGCAGTCTACGGTGAATAGAACACAGAAGACGCACGCCGTTTTGCTCAGATATGCAGATTTCCTCTACTGCCGCAGACTCTACCTTGAAGCAATGGGGGTATATAACGAAGCAGAAGAGTTGGCGGGCCTTAGGATAAGACCATTTATCCGGTTTGCTCAAAGTGCCTATTGCTGCGGCGAGACAAAGCTTGCTCTGGAACTCTTTAAAAGCGTATATGAGTCTGACAGAAAACATGGCAACGCCGAGGGCATGTGGCCCAACACAGTTGACGGCGAGCGCAACGCCCTTGCCTATTTGTATATTCTGCACGGCAAAACGAAAGAGGCTGATGAGCTTTATGCCACCGAAAATCAGTCAAATTTTGAAGATCAAGAGAAGTACGGCCGCAGAGAAACATTTCTGCCTCGCCGGAATCAACTATTGCGGGATCGGGCCGCTCAATATTTAAAGGCACATGACACAAAAAAAGCGACAGGAATACTGCGCAGCGCACTGGACTTAATGGAGAATAGTTTGCCAAAATTGTCTCCAGCAGTGGATTCTACACGCCAGGGTCTGGCCGACGCATACTTGGAAGCAAAACAAAGCAAGTTAGCGGAAAAATTATATCTGGACCTGCTGAAGAAATACAAAAATACGCCGGACGAGGACAATTCACATACCCAGGCCGCTCGATACTACTGGCAGGCAAATCAACCAGCTAAGACAGTCAAACATTTAAGACAGGCGTTGGCACTGCGCCTCCGTCGGTACAAAGCCGACGACAAAATGGTTATTTCCGTACAAAAAAATCTAGTCCTGGCACTGCAGGCAAGCAATCAATTCAAACAGGCCGAACGGCTAAATGCAACAATTGCCAAACATGAAACGAACAGCCCTGCTGACGACTATGGCGCACTTTACAGAAAAGCGCAAAGACTGGCAGAAACGGGAAATAAAATTGGCGCCATTAGATTGTTCGAAAACAAAATTGCTGACACGGAACTGCAAAGAAGCAAAGCTAAAGCCGGTGAGGACGGTCAGTACATGAACGATCTTAACCAGATGAGCACGGAACTGGCAGAACTTTATTATGCCGTCGGTGATTACGACAAAACGCAGAAAATTCTGGAGAAGAAATATTATCAATACGAAAAAACATGCAGTGGTACGCCCGACATGCTTGTCCATTTCTATCTAAAGAGAGGGAAAGTTCAAGAGGCAGAAAAACTGTTAGTCGCAAGAATAGATCAATTTGAGAAGAACCTCAGGGAGCAAAAAGACGGAAAAGACGGCTACTTCACCTGCTATTTGCACCCCTGGGAAGAGCTGACCCAGGCGAAGACCGACCTGGCATACTTTTATTTTAAAAGAAAGCAATTCAAACAGGCTGAACTTATTTTAGAACCCCAGCTAAAACTACTGGATCAGGCAGACCTGTCTAATAGGGCCTCCACAAATATTCTGGCCGGCAATCTTGCCAGTCTCTATGCCATCGAAGGTCAAACCGCAGAAGCGATTAAACTGCAAAAGGAGAGGCAGCGAATAATCAATTGCACTTACGGCGAGAGCTGCATGCAAGACCCAGTTTTTGGTTTTAACAGCACTGGAGGGGGTTTCACGAGTGACGGTCCGGACGAAAACAAATATCTCAACGCCGCGCGTGAAGAACGCCTGGATCCGTCATTGAATCCATATATGCATAGCTCACCCAGCATTACAACGCCAAAGAGATACCTGGATAACTACTCCTCGGATTATCACAACTCCATAGCCATGGCTGAGTTCGTTGACAGACCAATGGCCAGCCTGGTGGAATTGTCGGCGGCGGGAAAACTTGCCCTCTCGTCCCTATATCGCAAGCAAGGCGATAACCGTGCGGCACTTGAGATTGACAGCGATCTTTTTTACCAGATCGACAGCACGCTGTTCAAGCCGCATGTATTTTCACTTGCATACTCGATGCCCTATGACACTTTCCACAACATTCTGACTAGGCTGCCGAGTTCGCCGCAACGCAACAAAGTGCTGGCTCGCGTCGATAAGGAAAAGCGGCTAGCTTCTATGGATTGACGTATTAACTGTTATTCGCTCTAAATATGGGTGTCAACACGATCCGCTTTGTGATCCAGTTCTTTTTGCGAGAAGTGATAACCGCTGATTTTCCTGGCATTCTCCAGGTCTTCTTCATTGGCGAACATCTGCGAAATGCCGAATTCACCGGTCTCATCGATATAAGGTTCCTCCAGACGGCTTTTCTCTTCTTCCAAAGTTCTTGCTTTCCTGGCCATGGCCCTTCCTCCAAAGTGCAGTATAAGACGGGGCAAGGGCGCGCCAGTTCCCGATTACAGCCAAGATTTAATGGTTTGTGATGTCGATACACGGGTGATGGCCGCAGGGCGAAACTAGCAGCCTGGGTACCGCATTGATACTTTTGATGTGTACTCTCAGACTAAGCTTTCACGTGAAAGAATGAGGAGGACACCCCATGCCCAATACTTTCGATGCCCGCCAGGAAGCCGAAAAAATCGGCACAATGGTACGAGGTATCCTTGAGAGCGATCAAAACAAAATCGATCGACCGATCGAATACAATCCAATCATGGAAAAGCAGCGGACCGAGTTGACGAATGAGCTTACAGCGCTCTGGCAAAATCCTGAGCATCTGAAAGCCGTCGGTATGGTTCTCGAAAAAAAGAACGGAGAAATTTTCTCCCTCTTTCCCCCGGTGGAAATTTCGGCAGACAAAAAAGGCAATGTCGAATCGCTGGAATTCAGGGCCGCGAGTCTGGATTACGGGACGTCGAACACGCGCGTGTTTTCGACAAAATCGAATCCTCTGCAACTATCAAATGACCGCCGCATGCCGGATCCGGACGCGAGCGATTTGTAAATACCGATCGATACGCCTTATAGACTGATGGCCACGCGGCAAGGTAAGTCAAAACAAGAAGAACCGATGCCTATGTCGTACTTCAATGGCAGAGTAACCCAGTCGTGTTTGTCCACGTCGTAGTAAGCAAAAGACGAATCATCCAGTTTGAAATTGACGGTTTTAGTTTCACCGGCCTTGAGGGTGACGCGCTCGAATCCTTTCAACTCCCTCCCCGGCCTCGATACAGGAACAGTTGTGTAATTCGGCAGAACATACAGTTGCACCACTTCAGCGCCCTCCCTGGTACTTATGTTTTTCACGTCAACTGAAACGTCAAATTTATGGGAGGCAGAATCAGCCTCAAGCGCGACGACTTTCAAATTGCTGAACTCAAATTTGGAATAGGACAATCCGTAGCCAAAACGAAATCTCCGCGAATCGGCCTTTCTCTCGGGGGCACGGTATCCAATAAATATTCCCTCCTCATATTTGACCTTACCGCCATTAGCTAAGTCGCCTGGAAAATTGCGATATGCCGGTGAGTCTTGCCACTTGCCCTCAAATGTATCCGGCAGTCTGCCGCTAGGATTGAGGTCACCAAACAAGGCCTCGGCAACAGCCTGATTGCCGACTTGTCCGGGATACCATGCATGAAATAGCGCCGATACACCTTTGAGCCAGCTTTGCATGCCGACGTTACCGCCGGAATTTAAAACAACGACGACTCTTTTGTTTATGACAGAAACTTTCTGAAGGAGATCGCCTTGTTCAAGCGGCAAGTCATAGGGTCGATCGATTCCCTCGTACTCGGTTTGCTGACTAAATCCTACCGAAGCAATAACTGCATCGGCGGTTTTTATTGCCTCTTCCTGTTCGGCATTAAGTACTTGTTTCTGGCCCTTCTCAAAAGGCACATAAGTCACATTGCTGCGTTTGCCACAAGAAGCTTTAATTGCATCAAGCAAACTCAATTTTTCAAAAGGCCCCACTTCACTGCTGCCACCACCACCGATGACTGCCGGACTGGCGTTAGGTCCAAGCACCACAATTTTTTTTGTTTTTAAACGATCAAGCGGCAAAAATTCGCCCTCATTTTTGAGAAGCACCAGCCCTTCACGAGCCGCTTTCAATGCCACCGCCACCGAAGTGGGATCATTAGCCGGAATGGATTTATCTTCCTGGGGACGATCCATGAAGCCCATCGACACGGTCATATTTAAAATGCGCCGCACATGCTCATCGATTTGCTCCTGGGTAACTTTACCTTCCTGCAAATACTTTTTGATTTGACCTGGGGTGTAATGAAGCGTTTTGCCCATTTCCAGATCGCAGCCGGCCGTAAGCGGCCCGAGCGTCTCATGCACGGCACCCCAGTCGGACATAAGCACGCCTTTATAGCCCCACTTTTGCCGCAGCACTTCATCGATCAAATATTTATTGGCGGTGCACCAGTGACCGTTCACTTTGTTGGAGGCAGCCATTACAGTCCAGGCGCCGGCCTCCTGCACCGCCGCCTTAAATGGCGGCAGACAGATCTCATGCAGGCGTCTTTCATCCACTATCGTGTCTACGCTGTCCCTCAATGTTTCTTGATCATTGGCGGCAAAATGTTTAACGCTTGTAGCCACCCCCTGATCTTGAACTCCTTTGATCCAGGGCACGGCAATGCGAGCAGATAGATACGGATCCTCACCGAAATATTCAAAGTTACGACCACACTGCGCTACACGGTAAAGATCGACACCCGGTCCAAGCAATACGTGCACGCCACGAGCCCTGCAATCGCGTCCCAGTGCCTTGCCCACTTCATAGGCCAGCTCCTTATCCCAACTGGCCGCCAACATGGCACCACAGGGATAGGCCGTGGATTTGCCCCAGCATCTGACGCCGACCGGTCCGTCACTAAATTTCAACTCGGGAATATTGAGTCGCTCGATACCGGGCACATGCATTTCGTCCTTTGTGCCGGACATGAGTTTGATTTTTTCATCGAGGGTGAGCTGTTGCAGCAAAGGCTCTACTTTGGCGTTGTATTTTAGAGCGTCAACAGAATCGCCCCCGGCCGCGCCGCCATCAGCAAAAACCGCGCTGTTGGCAGAAGCAAAAATCGACGCCACAACCAGACCAACTATTGAACGCAAGCGGCTCATAGCAACAACTCCTTATTTTTAGCAAATTTACTTTTCGGGACGCGAGATTGGCAGATCGGTGCGGGTTTCCAGATGGGCCAGAATGGCGTCGACAACGGCATCGACACCGGCATCCAGAGGGATGCGCGTACTCAGAAGTCGGTCTTCACCCCAGGTGCCTTCGGGAGCACGACCAAACACTTCGACAACATAGCCCGAGGGATAAACACACACCGAAGCATAAATGGACGAACGTTCCAGCTCCTCCCAATTATCAACTTTGGCGTATTTAAGCTCGACCGGATTTTTAAATCCGAGGAAGCCATTTGCGTCCCTGATAACTTCCTCATCAGGAGGGTTGGGGATATCGGGGTTACCTGTCTGGATGGCATCCCAGAGGGCCTCGATGAAGGCGTCCTTGTCTCGGTAGTCAAAAAATGCGACTGGTTCGACCGAAACACTAAATCCCGCCGGGATATTTGCCTCGGTCGGCATTATGGCCTTATCCGCCAGGAAATAAATGCTCAAACCACAACTGATTTTTTCTCTCATGGAAACCTGTCTGCGGTACTGCCGTGAACGGCGTCGTGTCCTGAAAGGCCCAGTCTATCACTAATACCCCGGCAACGCAGTTTTTGGGCCGATCCGTCTTCCGATATCGGAATACGGTTTTGAAAAAGACCTGTCACTTCCGCACAGTCGAGTTGTCAAATACTCATAATATTTAAAAGCCTTGAAAAACTCTTTTTAGCGGCAAAGGAAGTTCAATTTTTTATGAAAGAAAAAATCACAGTTTACGAGAGACCGACTTGTTCAAAATGTCGCGAAGCGGACAAGCTTTTGCGCGAGTTTGGCGCCGACTATGAAAAGATCAATTATTACGTCACACCTTTGACCGTACCCAAGCTCACCGAGCTGGTGAAAAAGATGGGAATTCCGGCGCGCGATCTTTTGCGCACGACAGAGTCTATTTATAAAGAGCTGAAATTATCGAAGGCCGAGTTGAGCGACAAAGAACTCATTGCTTTGATGGTCAAACATCCTGATCTGATGCAAAGGCCGATAGTCGAGCGCGGCAACAAAGCTGTGCTCGGTCGGCCGACTGAAAATATCCGCGCACTTTTAAAATAGACCGACTCGACTAGACGGTTTTAAAATAAATGAAAACACCCCGGACGCTGGCTGGTCCGGGGTGCTTTCATCTATCTTGTTTCTCTGGGTGGGCAAACTTGCGATTTGGGTTACCTGGCTTACGGGCCTCCCACGGCCGTGGGCATGCCATTTGGCGGACCATAGGGAGCGACAATGTCGGAGACTTTACCGAAAGGCGATCCCTTACCTGCAGCCGGCGAGGTGGCCAGTGGGGTGAAGTCCAGGGAGGTCAATGTGCGTGGGATAAAGGACGGCGGAAGCACCGGTGCTGCCAGTGCGGCCTCGTCAGTAAACTGCGGATCGACCAGTGAAGGGGCCAGCGCAGTTGTATTGCCTGTGACGGCAAACTGCACATTGCCACCACCATTGATCACCTGGGTCGCAGGTACGTTGACATAGCCACCATAAACTATGGAATTGGCGACTTTCACTCGGCCCGTGCCGTTGGTCTGAATTGTGTACTCAGGTATGCCATATTGAAGATTCATTGGGCTGAACTTTTTCTCGAAAAAAGTACACTGATTAACGTTGGCAGTGGCGGTCATGCCCGTGGCCGGTGCGACGACCAGGTTATTGATGCGAGCACTGAGAAACAAACAGTTGGTTACGTGCAGCTTGCCGTTGGAGAAATCCACACCGTAATCGCAGTATGGTCCAAATACACAGTGATCGGCGTAGATGGTGGTTGGTGTACCGGCATCATTTTTGGATCCGGTCAAACAAGCGACGTTGGCGGCAAAGTAGCCATAGCTATTTGAACCCATTGTGCAATTGCGAAATACCGAAGTATTGTCCACTCCAGCAACAGGCTTCTCCAGCGCACAGCGGAAAAAGTCGCGGAAATCACAGGCAACAAAATGATTGTTGTGTCCGCCAAAGGTAAGCTCGGCAATTTTACCACCGCCATAGGGAGGGAAGCCGGTCAAGCCGCCAAACTCCACATTTCGCACGACATTCTCGCTCGTCTGAATATTGAGACACTCGGCACCATATCCGGTGATTTTGATGCCGGAGCGGGTATTGCCCAACAGATGGATATTGGAGCCGACAAAAGTGATACCGGTGGGCACCACCGGCACCGTGAAACTGGTGGGACCGCTGAAGACGACCTTACCGTTGTGCCTGGCACCTCCGGCCTGACGAATGACGATACCGCTTACAGGTACTTTGAAAGAAGTGGTGTAAGTAATGCCGGCTGTGCCACCATCTACTTGTATAACGTCGCCGCTGACCACTTGCGTCCAATCGATCTGGGCGGGATCTTTCCAGGCATGGGCCCAGGTGTCGCCGGCGGTGCCGTCACCGGAAGGCGATACATATAGATTGCGTGCCGACACTTGCGCCTGACATAGTAGTGAAATAACCGTAGCGGTTGCAAGAGCGCAGGCGAGGCTATATAAGCCTCTCACGCCCAAGGGCTGATGATGCTTCATTGATTTTGTCTCCATAGTGTAATTAGACCTCTCAAGCGGGACAGGGTTTGCTTAGGGGAGAGGCTCGCCCAGGAGTTGGGCTTAATATGTGGATTATGTTCGTCGAGCTGTGCCTGACGATTACAACAGTAAGGCTAAAGCGTGAACAAGTCGTGTGGCTTACGTGAAAAGGATGTGAAGTCGTCGAAATTTTTCCGAAACTAAAATAACGGTCTGAAAAAATAACTACACATCGTGATGCCGCACGGCAACGCTATCGGCGACCGCGCAAGTTTTCTATTTACCCTGCGCATGCAGCTTGGCGGCCTGTCCCAGCGCGCCGACACCCTGGATTATGTTGCCCGATCGAGCATAAGCATCGGCCAGAAAAAATGCCGCCGCAGGATTATCCGGATGCGCCTTTTTCAACGCCTGTAATTTACTTAATGCAACAGTGTGGTTGCCGTCGTATTCCTCGCGCACATGAGTGGCATACACAGCGGCCCATGTATCGGTCGGGTTTCTTTTGGCCACTGTATCGAGGTAGCTGAGGCACTTTGCATAGAATGCTTTCACCTGGGGCAGGGCCCAGGCAGGCGTACCTTCAATAGCACCGGGTATGTGCGGCACCACACTGGCATCGGGTCTGGTGCCAGTCAAAACGGAAGCCAAAATCGAGGCACCACTCAAAATATTATTGGTCAATTTATTTTGTCTGGCGGGGGCATTGCCGCTCAATATCGCCTGAGTCTTTTCTTCTTTGCGAGCGCGCTCCGCAAACAAATAAGCTTGCATGTAATAGGCCCAACCAAGGCTGTAGCGAATGCAATCATTATTTGGTTCAGCGGCAAGCGTACCTTCATACTGTCCAACGGCGCGACTGAAATAATTGGGCTCACCGGTTGCCTGGGCAAGATTGCGCGCGCGACGCACTTCCTTGAGAGCGCGTTCAACTTGACTCGTCTTAGTCAAAGCGACAGCATAAATAAACGCCGCCTCGGGACTGTTGGGAAATTCCTGTGCTTGCTCTTCGGCCAGGCCCAGATCGCAGGTCGGATTGAGCGACTGTTCACCGGCACTGCCGGTCAAAATCACCCCCGGTCGCCAGGTGGTGCTGGACCGCGTCGGCGGAGGATTGCCGCTAAAGGCGGGCGTATTGTCATATGCAGGTTGGGCCGGCAAGAGGTTAGTCAAATCGGGATTGACCATACTGGGCACACTGTCGATGGGCTGGCTCAGCTGCGGAGCGGGCTGCTCCGTCCCGCTGCCCGGTCTTTTGAGGCGAAAAGAAGAATGACTGCCCTGCTGATTTTGCTCGCTTTTTTCGACAGACCCGTATTGAACGCTGGGATCGGCAGCCAGAGCGACGTTTGCACTCATGGAGATGACCAGCAGCAGGGTGGGCAGGGCATTAAGTTTCATCGGCGGCCTCATTGCATGCAAGGGGTATGAAATAATAGCGTATCTCGTCTTAGCTTGTCGGTCTGGGGAGTCTTTTTATGGCCAATATGGTCCGCAAATTTCGCATCAAACGCGGAGCAATTGTCGCACTCTTGGGAGCAGCCCTCTTAGTCAACTCCAGCGTCGGACCGGCTCAGGCACAGCGAAGTTTGCTTCCGCCCCTGCTCAAATCAATGGCCAAGGCCTATGACGAAGGCAACTATAAAGATGCGCTCAAACTCTGTGGTCAAGCCACTAAAATCGCCATAGAAGCGAAACTGAGTTACGGAGTACAGGCCTGGATTCTTTACAATACCGGCGAAACCCTGCGTGCGATGGGGCATTATAAAGAAGCGGAGTTTACCCTCAACGAAGCACTGAAAAAATGCGAGATCAATCCCAGAGATCTGACGGCCAAAGTTGTGCTGCCGAATATCTATAATTCCCTGCCCATGGTTTACGAAAGCGAAGGACGCTTCGCCGAGGCAGAGGGGCTCTGGGAACAGAGCGAGCGTTTAACCTCTCGCAATTTGAAGTTTGTTTTTATGCCCGTCAATCATCTGGCCGGTCTTTATACAAGCTGGGGAAAACTGGACAAAGCACAGATATATGTCGAAAAAGCCGAAGCAATAGCAAACCGAGCGCCAAAAACTCTCGCCCCCGCCTACGCGCATTACAGCAAGGGCAATTTTTTGCGCATCAAAGGTCAATATAAGGAAGCCGCAGCCGAATACGAAGAAGCACTGGCTTGCTGCGCCCAGCGCTACGACACCAAGCATCCGTATTACGCTAAAGTGCTTATCGAACAATCTGAACTCCTGCGCGAACAGTGCCGCTACGTCGAAGCGGAAAAGTGCCTCAACCAGGCGCTTAAGATTTATCAAGCCTGCTACCCACCGGACCATCCGGAAACCGCACAAACGATGGTTGCTCTGGGACAAGTCCTGAGCGAAGAAGGACGATACACAGAAGCACGCGAACTGGTGCAAAAGGCCCTTACAGTCGAGGAAAGTGTTTACGGAAAAAACGACAATTTATTTGTCGCCAAAGCGCAAAATTGTCTGGGCAATATTTACAGACAGGACGGCCGCTATCAAGAAGCCAAAGACATGATCAGCAAAGCCATCACCATGCAAAAAAATCTGCTTGGTGCTGACAATCTGGAAGTGGCAATAACTATGCGTCACCTGGCTATGCTTGATGAAGATCTGGCGAACTATCCCGAAGCAGAAACGCTGCTCAAAGAATCACTAGCCGTAATCAACCAGAAAACCGGTCCGGATCACCCGCAACGAGCCAAAGGCGCAACTGCCCTGGCCCATTTCTACTTGCGCGATCACAAATACGCCGACGCAGAACCGCTAATCAAAGACGCGCTGGCGCTCTCTGAAAAAGTCCTGGGCGAAAATCACAGTGTCACCGCCAGCAGTGCCAGAGATCTGGGCGAACTTTACAGCAAGCAAAAACAATTTGACCAGGCGAACATTTATCAACAAAAAGCACTGGCCATAGACGAAAAACTATATGGAGAAAAGGCGCCCCAAGTGGCCGCGGACCTCATGTCACTGGCCACGACCTATGGTGCCCTGGGCAAGAGCAGCGAAGTCGAACCTCTGCTCAAACGCGTGGCCGAAATCAAAAACGTTTTGCCCGGTGCCGGTATGGAGATCGATTTATCAGAGCCCATGGCTTCAGACAAAGACCGACCGGTGACCGACAAGTGGGCGCTGGTAATCGGCGTGAGCAATTTCAAAGACCCTACAATTAACCTCCGATACGCAGCCAAGGATGCCACAGACTTTCGCAATTTTCTCGTCAACAACGAAAAATTCAAAGCGGATCACGTCAAACTTTTGACCGATGAAAACGCCGACCGAGAAAACATTATCGGCATGATGGGCGATAAATGGTTAGGCAGGCACGTGCGCAAAGACGACCTTGTTGTCGTGTACGTATCGAGCCATGGCAGCCGCTCGCAGGGAGACGCCGGCGGGGTGAATTTTCTGGTGGCGCATGATACCAACAAAAACTCACTGCTGGCCACGGGCATCCCCATGCAATGGCTGACCAATATAGTGAAGGATCAGGTGCACTCCGACCGGGTGATCTTAATTCTCGACGTCTGTCATAGCGGCTCTGCCGCCCAGGGTAGCAAGTCGCTCAACAGAATAGCGGGCATGGGTCTTGAGCCCAAAGAGCTCAAGATTGGCAGCGGTCAGATGATTATTTGTTCGAGCTCGGCCGACCAGGTTTCCTGGGAATCCAAAAACTACGAAAACAGTGTCTTCACGCGCAAGCTCATGGAAGCGCTGCAAACCAGCAAAGAGCGGACAACCATGCGCGAAGCTTACCAACAGCTCAAAGTCCTGGTGGAAACCGAAGTCCTGCGCGACCGTGGAGACCTGCAGACGCCGGTGATGTGGAATAAGACCTGGCACGGCCAGGACCCGATACTGGCCGTCGATGTCGCGCCCGGGGCGGCGGTCAGCAAATAGCCATGTCAATATGTCTGTTCCGCAATGACGCGCTATCATAGGGTTGTAGACCACTCGACTAATTCCGTCTATCGAGGAAAATCAGGCAATGTTTGAACGTTTGATGGCAATCTTCAGAGGCTCCGTCAATAAGGGTGTAAGCAAGCTGGAAACGCCTGAAATTTTGGCGGAACAGGCACAAATACAGTTGGAGTCAAATTTTAAGAACTTGACCGAAGCCGTGACAACGGCACTGACGACACAAAAACAGCTTGAGCAGCAGATCAAGAAGAATGAGGAAGAAATTTCCACCTGGGAAAAACGGGCGGGAATGGCTGTACAACAGAATAACGATGAGATCGCCAAACAATGCCTGGAGAAAAAGCAGGGCATTAAACAGAATCTGACTGGATTAACGGCCTCGCTGGAAGAACAAAAAACCACAGTGGCCAGGCTCAAACGGCAGCACCAGGAAGCTGAGGAGCAGTTGCGCCAGTTTAATATCAAAAAACAGGGCATAATCGCTCGGGCAAAAGCAGCGGAAAATCAGGAAAAGGCCAGCAAAATAATGTCCGGTTCGGGCAGCAGCAGCATGGACGCTCTGGAGCAAAAAATCCGCGACAAAGAGATGCGCAATGAAGCCGTCAATGAAATGAGCGGCAAAGGCAAGCTCGACGAACAGTTTAAAGAGCTGGATAAACTGGTGGAAGTGGACGACGAACTGACGGCCCTCAAGGCAAAAATTGCCGCCAATCCCACCACCGGCGCCGGCGCTGGAGCGAACAAGCTTCTGGGCGGCTCGACGCCAAAGCTCATAGTCTCCAATCCCAGTCCGGCCTCTGAAACGCAAGTGGACGAAAATCT
>Ga0070665_100004819_pt1 | contig 14019 bp, 14 predicted proteins | sample KBSS13metaG_FD_65862 | JGI IMG/M metagenome (GOLD analysis project Ga0070665, IMG submission 65862) | Switchgrass rhizosphere microbial communities from Kellogg Biological Station, Michigan, USA - KBS S1-3 metaG | ecosystem: Host-associated > Plants > Roots > Rhizosphere > Soil ... | reverse complement strand
ACTATTTTTTGGGGCGCTCTGGCCAATTGCCCATGTCGACAGGATGCCCGTCACGACGACCCGTCGATGTGGCCAATGGGCGGCCTCCACGCATTCACTCGAGTCTCGCGACTTCTGCGGCAGGAAGATCACGATCGGGCCGACCTTTGGCGCGTTCTCGTGGCTGATTCAAAGGATCGTGATCGCCAGGCGCGCGTGATCGCTACCAGGTCGAGCCGACGGACCGTCCGTGATCGTTATGTCCTCGATTCGAGAGACGAGCGGCGTCGAGATATCGCGAGCGCTTGTTGAACCACGTGTAGGCACGCGCGTCCGGATTGCGTTGCGCACCGCCTGCAAACAGAGCGCATCCGGTTCGCCGAGCAGCCGCCATTGCGCCGGAAGGCCATACGAGCCTTCGCCAAGCCAGGCCCGAGATTCTCAATGTTCCACGAGACGATGCGCAAAGTGCGCCAGGCCCCTTATGCCTTCGTGCTGTATGTCAGCAACGCATGATGTTAGAAAATCCGATCGCTTCCTGCGAGATCGCATGAAGCCTCAACGCCGCCCGACGATCCTGATGAAGCTGTCGTGTTGATAGCGGCTCATGCGCAATTCCTGGCCGGTATCCATCACGACGATGTGATATCCGTTGAACCACGGGTGGATCGCCTTGATGCGCCGCACGTTGACGATCGCCGAGCGGTGCACACGTGCGAAATGCCTCGGGTCGAGGCCGCCGGCGAGGCTTGCCATCGTCTCGCGAAGCTCGACGCTGCGCGCGGCGAGATGGATTTGCACGGTGTTGCGACTGGCTTTGATCCATACGATGTCGTCGACGTCGATGAGCTCGATGTGATCGTCGATGCGCACGGGAATCCGCTCGCAATACTCACGCCGTCCCAGTGTCTCGAGCATGCGCAGCACTTGCGCCGAGTCCGGCAACGCCACTGAGCGCAGGCGTGCCTTCGCGCGATCGAGCGTGGACCGGAAGCGGTCTCGACTGAACGGCTTGACGAGATAGTCGACCGCGTTCGCCTCGAACGCGCGAACCGCGTAGTGCTCGTATGCCGTCACGAACACCGTCGCCGGCAGCTGCTCGTGACCGATCGCGAGCGCGACTTCGATGCCGTTCATTGCCGGCATCTGGATGTCGAGGAACACGAGATCGGGCGCGCGCTCGCGAATAGCCGCGACCGCGCTTGCGCCGTCGCCGCATTCTCCGATCAATTCGACGTCCCTGTCGGCGCGCAGAAGACGAACGATGCTGTGGCGCGCGATGGGCTCGTCGTCGACAACGAGCGTGCGCAGGCTCACGCGACTTCCTCCGCAGGCCGCACGAGGTCGTCGACATCGAGCCTTCGAATCGGCACGCGCACGCGACAGCACGCGCCGCGCGGGGTGAGCGCGATGAGGTGGATCTCGGCCGCATCGCCGTAGATCTCCCTGAGCCGCAGGCGCGAATTCGAAAGTCCGATGCCGCGCCGATGGAGCCCGCTCGAGATTCGCTCGAGGACGCTGTTGCGATTGCGTACTTCGAGGCAAAGATGATCGCCTTCGAGGCGGCTCTCGATCTCGATGTTGTCCTCGCCGATGTTGCGGCCGATGCCGTGCTGGATCGCGTTCTCGACGAGCGGCTGGAGAATGAGACTCGGCACTGCGCAGTCGAGCGTGTCGGGCGCGAGGCGGATTTCCGTCGTCAGCCGATCCCTGAAACGCGTGCGCTGGATGCCGAGATAGAGCTCGACGAGCTCGAGCTCATGGCGCAGCGGAATCTCGTGGCCCTGATAGTCATCGAGGAACGCGCGCAAGAGCTCACTGAGACGGAGCAGCATCTCTTCGGCCGCCGTCGGGTCTTCGTCGATCAGCGTCACGATCGTGTGCAGCGTGTTGAACAGGAAGTGCGGCTGGAGCTGCATTTTGAGGAGCTGCAACCGCGACTCCGCGAGCGCGGCCGCGAGCTCGCTCGACTCGAGCTCGCGGCGATTCTTTTCGCGATAGAAATGCATCGTCTGACGGATCGCGACGACGACCCAGTACGCGATGAAATCAATCAGCGCGTGCTTGCCGGCGAAATGCCTGAGCTGATCGTCCACCGTCGGTGCGTCGGGCAGAAACCAGTGCGATGCCAGGGCGCCGACGATCGATGCGCACGCGACGACCGCGATGCTCGCCGCGAGGTGGAGCGCGATGAACCGCGGTTGCAGCGGCGAATCGACCGGATAGCGTCCCGCGAGCCAGAATACGAAGGGCGCCAGGGCGACCCAGACGGACCAGCGCAGGACCGCCCAGCGTAGATAGTCGCCGAGAGGCCACGGATCTGCGCCGGACAAGAGCGCATCCTGCGCATACCACTGCGCGGTGAAGAGCGCGACCACGGCGAGCCACAGCGCGAGACCGAGCGCAAGGCGCATGACGATCCGGTCGAGCGCGGGGTTTGACGCCGCGGTGCGAAGCGAAGGCGCGTTCTCCATCGGTCCATCGTAGTCGCGCGATCTCGGCCTGAGAAGCGTCGTCGCGCGCCGCTACGATTCGTCCGCGCGTGGCGACGATTCGTCCCGATTCCGTTTCCGAAACAGCCGCGCACGCATAGGTTTTCCCCCGTCGTCATTCCGGAGGAACACCGATGCTCCTGCGTCCCGCGTTCGTCTTCCTGTCGATTCTGCCGTGCGTCGCATGCGCGGGTACGAGCACCGTGCGCTACGTGAAGCTCGTCAATACGACGAAGGACAGTATCGCCACGTTCGGCGTCGCGCGTGCCGGCAGCGGCGACTTCCGCAATATCGAGCTCGAGGCGGGTGGTCTGCGTGGCGGTGGCGATTCGACCATCGTTGCGATCGCGAGCGAGGGCGGCTGCATTCGCGATCTGCGCACGGTATTCGCCGATGGCCACGTGCTGATTCATCCGGACTTCGACATCTGCAAATACGATCGCTACCAGCCACCGCGTAACCGCGGCGGCTAGAAACGCGTGCGCCGTTGAGCTCTATCGGCTACACCGTTGCGGTTTGTGGCCGCTCAAAACACCGGCATTCGGATGCGGTGGGCATGACCTATTTTCCCGAGGACTTGAGCACGGTGAAACGGCCGTTCGCTTCGAGATGCGCCTCCTCGATCTCTTCCACCGATCGAGCCTCATGCATTCGCAGCTCGCGCTCGAAGGCCGCTTCGGGAATGCTGTGACGGCGCAATGCACCGGGGACGAGACGACCCTGCTTGATCAACAGGGAGGATCGTCCTTCGAACAGGCAGTTGAATGCGGGACTTCGCGTGGCGATCGCTCCAAGCGCCTTGTCGATGGCGACGATCGCTGCGACGGCAATGAACGGCCCCAGGAAAGAATCATCCTTGCCGACCATGGCCGATCGGAGCGCGCCGCCAACGAGAATGAGCACGACGATGTCGAAGGGCGACATTTCGCCGAAGGTCCGCTTGCCTGCCATGCGCAGGAGAAGCAGCAAGCCGAGGTAACAACCGATGCCGCGCAAGGCGAACTCCCACCATGCCATGGTTTGCGGAAAAAACGATTCCATGAGCACCTCCGGTCCAGCAGATCGCAGTTACAGACGTGTCCGGCTCGCCGCGCAGAGCGACGCGTACTTCGCATTTTCCAGGTGCGAAAGGGCGGTCCGGTTGCGGGCTGCAGTCTGCGACGCCGTCGCGTCGCGCACGACCGCGACTTCGTACTTGCGCATGTGTGCATCCGTAGCCGTCGCATGGATGCAGCCATCGCCCGCGATCCCGCAGAGGACGAGCCGCTCGACCCTCAGATCTTCCAGCAGCGACTCGAGCGCCGTTTCGTAAAAGGCCGAATGCCTGGGCTTGAGGATGAAGTAGTCTTCAGCTTCCGGCGCAATGCTGAGGATGAGCTCGCGAGCCGGTTTGTGTTCGCCGGTGCATGCTGCGACGACCGCCTTGAAGTCCGAGCGCCACTCGCCGAAGTTGTCGTTGCAATAGATCACCGGGCAATGTACGCGGCGCGCCCGGGATTTGAGCTCGCTGATGTGTTTGACGATCTTGCGGGTCTCGTGGAAGAGCTTGCGTGCACCCGCGAAATCGAATGCATTGATCATGTCGATAATGAGGAGCGCAGTCGGGGGCTTTCGAGACATGTTCACGTCTCGGCACTCGGATTTTCATGTGTCGTCTTCGCGTTCTGGCGATCGAGGGGACACGACTTCCCGGTTCCGCGCCAGGGCTTGCGCCATCTCACGGTAGAAGCTCCGCACCGAAGCGACAGAAGCTACGGGTTTGCTTTGAGTGCCTGCGCCATCCGCAAGTGCTCTTCGAGCGTCGGAAGCGTCTTCTGCGCGTACGCTTTCAAACCGGCATTTTGCCCGGACGAAACTTCCTCCCTGAAAAGCTCGATGTCCTCCTTGTGGTCCTTCACCATCGCCTTCGCATAGGCATTGTCGAAATCCTGGCCCGCTTCCTTGTCGAGTTTCGCGAGGGTGTCGCGTTGATCGGAAGAGAGCTCGCTGGGTACCGTTGCACCCGCGGCGGTCGCGGCCGCTTTGAGCTCGTCGCTCGCTTTGGTGTGATCGGACACCATGCGCTGGCCAAAGGCCTTCACGTCGGCCGCGACGCCTTTGGTCGCTGCGAGCTGACCGAGCTGCACTTCGGCCATTCCACCCTGGCTTGCTTTCGTGACGAATGCCTGGTCTTTGGGGTCCCTGGCGCAACCCGCTGCGGCAACGCCGAACGCCAGCATGATGAGAGCGACGCTTTTCATCGGAAGTCTCCACGGTGGGAATTTTCGAAGAGTCTCCACCGTCATTCCTCGCTGGACCATGAATCCGCACGACGGCTGGTTGACACCGAACCCATCCATGCGTTGCTTCGACATTTGGCATCGCGAGGAGAGACTACGGACGCTCGGCATGCGGCTGCATCGAATTTGCACGCGCGGATTGCGATGGCGAGATGGCGATTCAGCCTTCGCAGGTTCTCGCCGTCGAGGATGAATCTCGCCTTCCTGCATCCAGCCTCAGCAACTCTCGGCGAAGGCGTGCGAACTCCTTTGCCAGAGGCGTCGAGGCGCATGGACGCCTTTGCGACGCGGCTAGACGAGCTGCATCCCTGCATTCACCAGCGCTGCGGCGATTCCGGCGGAATGCGTTCCGGGATCCTTCCAGCGATAGGAAATCGTCGCACGATGCGACGTTTCGTTTTCGATGCGCACCTCGGAAATTCCGGGCTGTGTTTCGAGCAAAGCCACCGCGACGTTGCCGACGAGGAAAGAGCTCAGATTGGAGCGATGACGCTCGACGGTAATCACGGCGCGCATTCAGTTGTCTTCAGGATGTCGGCCGCAGAGTTTATCGGCCGAAGCGTGAACGTGTGGTCGCGAGGCTTCTCCAGACAAAATGCAGACGGCAGTCGAGTCGCTCTGTCTCGCCCACTGAGGGCGGCTGGCACCGATGCCATCGATCGACGCCGATCGTCCGAAACCGTTTGCGCTCACTGGACGCGGCGCATGCCGTTGGCCCAGAGAGTCCGATCGATTCCGGGAGAATCGCCGATGGGCGCGGTCCACAGGTAGCTCAGCATCGCAAGGTCGATATAGTGATCGTCAATGCGAATCGCCGACACGCCTTCGACGGTCGCGAGCACCCGGGTCGCGTGCGGGCCCATCGGCGACGTCCCGTAGGTGGGGGTCAATCGTTCGATCGTGATGGTCAATCGAGATGGACGCGCGATGGTCTTGGGCGATGCCATGGTCTGCAATCCATCCTGCCTCGGACGAGCATCATGGCAGGTCTCTCATTAACGCGCCCGATCCGAACCGTGGCATGCGAATCCCGAGCAGCCGGATCGCGGCACGGTCTGACGGTACTCCCGTTACGAATCACACCCGCGTAACACGACGGCGAGTAGGCTCTCGGGCAGCGCTGAGAGACACGATGTGTCTCGCGACCCGAGCGCCTCAGTCCTGCGGTTCCCTCACTAACGCCTCTGAGATGGGCTCCTGGTACCCGGGAGCGGCGACGCAGCCCCGCGTTGCATTCGTAACCTCAGGAGAGACTGTGCAGACCTCCACCGCCACACGATCATTGCCGCCGACTCAGTCGTGGCTATCGCCGCAGCGCCGTCGATCGACGCGTCCTGCGCACCGCTTCGACACCGAGATCGGCCGCGGCATACCGCAGGACCCCGTGGGCGTTCTTTCCGATGCAGCGCCTCGCGATTACCACTTTTCGCACTACAGCCTCGCGTATGCGGACGGCGGTGTGTGCATAGACATGACCGACGGTCAGGTCCGGTTTGACTGGACCTATGTGCCGTTCTTCCAGACGCCAGGCATGTTCGCGACCTTTGCACGCCGGCTTCATTTTCGAAGCGGGCATCATGTCGATGAACCGGAACGGCAAATGAGGGTTCCACGTCGCCCGCCCGGCAAGGCCGAGTGAAGTGACATCGATTGAGCGATCCCTCGGTTCAAAGCATTTTCGCGACCCCGTCACATCGCAAGCGCCGGGCAATACTTTCAGCGAGCCAACGGCCGCTGCAGTTCCCTTCGCGGTGGCGTCGCCTTCGGACATTCGGCCTGATCATCACAACAGCCCCCTTGCGATGATCGCCACCGCGCCGCGAGGCCAGTACAAATCCACGACCATGCTGCCCATTTTCCGTCTGCGCCTGCGGAATGGCGCATCGATCGGGCCTGCATTGCTGAAGCGTCTCTGGTCGCTTGCCGCGCAATCCGAAGAGGTCGGTGTTTCGCGGGACATGGGCCGACCGGGTCACGTCTCCGTCCACCACACGTACGTCGTGAGCGCTTGCGGCGTTCCGCACGACGTCGCAACCGTCGAATCGAACCTGCGAATCCTGCTGCAGGAGCGACTGTCGGCGGCTCACGTTGAACTGACGCGGCTCATATGACCCTCGATGCCGGGTCGCACGGGGCGCACGCACAGACGCCCGGCTCGACATCAGAATGGGCGCGAGCGCTCGCACCCTTCAGGACACCAGCGAACGGGCGCGCGGTTGCCGAGCTCGTGGCAACACTGGTGCCATTTGTCGCCATGTGGGTTCTGACCTATTTCGCATGGACGCTGCGCATCCTGTGGGCGATCGTGCCGCTGTCGATCGTCGCGAGCGGCCTGCTCGTACGTCTTTTCATCATCCAGCACGATTGCGGTCACGGCGCGTTCTTCGCGAACCGGCGCGCGAACGACTGGCTCGGTCGCATTCTCGGCGCCCTTACCCTGACCGCCTATGCGCACTGGCGGAAGACGCATGCGATTCACCACGCGACGCACGGCAACCTCGATCGTCGCGGCGTGGGCGATGTCGATACGCTCACCGTCGCCGAATACCTCGCACGGCCCCGATGGGCGCGCTGGCGCTACCGACTTTACCGTCATCCCTTCGTGATGTTCGGCATTGGTCCCGCTTATGTGTTTCTTATCGCCAACCGTTTTCCGGCCGGCTTCATGCGCACCGGCTGGCGACCCTGGATCAGCACGATGGGCACGAACCTCGCGGCCGGGATCGCCGCCGTGGTTCTCGCGCACGCGATCGGCTTCGGCCCGCTCGTCCTCGTACACGCGCCGATCCTGCTCACGGCGGCGACGGCGGGCGTCTGGCTTTTCTACGTCCAGCATCAGTTCGGGCCCTCACACTGGTCGCGGGAGCCCGACTGGAAAGCTCGCGAATCGGCATTGCTGGGCAGCTCGCACTACGCATTGCCGCCCGTGTTGCGCTGGTTCACGGCCAACATCGGCGTGCATCACGTGCACCATCTTTCGAGCGGCATCCCGTTCTATCGTCTGCCGGACGTATTGCGCAGGTATCCCGCGCTGAGCGGCAAGAATCGCCTCACATTTCGGATGAGCTTCGCGTGCGCAGCGTTCGCGCTCTGGGATGAGTCGTCACGGCGTCTCGTGCGCTTCTCCGATGTGCGTCGGTCACACATGTAAGTTTGCACCCCCGCCATCGCGCCCGCAGACGACGGCGGTGCAGCGATGGATGCAAGGATCGCCCAGCACTCTGTCAAGGGCGCACGTCACCACGCAGCAGCGGTCCCCATCGGACTTCTGGCCGAAGCACGAAGCGCTGACCCGGCTGCCGCACCACCCGCTTTCCCCACGATCCTGCGTGTAGCACTCCGGAGCGAGGCGCCGTGCCTCGGAGGAGAGCTCGCAATGTGCATCGTTCCACGCTTCCCGCTTCGTCGCCCCGGCGCATTCAGCAGGGCCTCCGCGGCATGTGCGCTGCTGATCTGCGCCGCATTCATGTGTCAGCCGGGCACGGCAGACAGCTTCCCCGCAGGCTTCGTACAGACCGTCACGAACACGAACGATACCGGCAGCGGATCGCTGCGGAGCGCGATCCAGGCTTCGATTGCGAACGGCAGCGGCCTGATCACGTTCGACATCGGCGACAGCTGCGGCCCGCATGTGATCGAGCTGAACTCACCGCTGCCGAACATCACCGTGCCGATCATCTTCAACGGCCATAATCAGCCGGGCTACGTCGCCAACGATCTGGACACGGGCGACGACGCGCATCTGTGCATCATTCTCGAAGCCGGCAACGACAGCGTGACCAACGGGCTCAACGTGCCGTCGGGCGCGGCGGACAACGTCTCGATCGTCGTCTGGGGCATCGCGTTCAGCGGTTTCTCGAATGCGGCGGTCAATCTTCTGGGCGGCAGCGGACACTCGATCGTCGCGAGCCGCTTCGGCGGCACCGCCAGCGGCCACGATCTCGCGGCGAACGACGAAGACATTCACCTCGGCGCCGCGACGCACGACGTCACGATCGGCGGCAGCGACAATGCCGATCGCAACATCATCAGCGGCGCCACCGGCAGCGGCATCGGTCTCGTCGGCGGCGTCAACGGCGCACTGTTCACGGGCACCTACAACAATCACATCATCGGGAATCTGATCGGGGTCGGCTGGTCCGGCGGTGCCTCCGGCCATTTCACGAATCTCGGCAACGGCGCGCGCGGCATCATCATGCAGGCGCACGACAACGAGATCAGCCGCAACTGGATCGGCGACAACGGCCAGTCGGGCGTCGCGCTCAGCGGCGGCGGCGCATCGAACAACACGATCGAGTACAACTACATCGGTTTCGGCGACAGCGTCGGCATCCACGGCAACGGCCAGGCCGGCATTCATCTCGGCGGCGATGCGGACGATGCTCCGACCGCGAATACGGTCCGATACAACGTGCTGGCTGCGAACGCGGCGCAAGGCGTTTGGGTCGAAATCGGCCGCGAGAACAACATCCACAACAACGGCATCCTCGCCAACGGAGGCCTCGGCATCGATCTCGCCGACGCGGGCGTTCTGCCGAACGACAACGACGGCGCCTCGCAGCCACCCGATTACGCCAATCGCGGCCTCAACTATCCCGTGGTGACCGCGGCCACGGGATCCGGCGCGACGGCCACGCTGACCGGCTCGCTGGAATCGACGCTCGGCGACTACACGATCAATTTCTACGCGACCTACGGCGGTTGTCCCGCCGACGACAACCGGCAAGGGCAGGATTTTCTCGGCAGCACGAACGTGTCGATCACAAAGGCAGCGATCGGCGGCGACGGCACCGCGAATTTTTCGGTGCAGGAAGGACCAGGCGACTTCGGCGGCATCGGCTACATTCCCGACGGGCTCGGCATCACGGCGACAGCGACCGACAGCGTCGGCAACACATCGGAATATTCGGCGTGCATCGTGTATCGGACCGATACGATCTTCGTCAACGGATTCGACGGTCCATGAGCGATCACGCAAGCTACGTCTTGTTGCGGGCCCTCGTCGGCTGCGCGTGAGCGTGCGACGCGTGCTGGACGTGCGCTGCGTCCAGCTCGCGTTGCGCCTGCTCCCACGACGCCGACAGCGTCTGCATGTCCTGCGGATGCGCGAGCAGCAGTGCGTGCGCGGCGAGCAGATTGCCCGCCGCGTCTTCATACCGCCGCAACGCCGTGCAGGCGCGCCCGAGCGCGATCAGCGTCTGCACCGCGTTGCGCACGTGCGTCTGCCCGGTCGGCGTAATCAGGGCTTTCGCTTCGCCGAGGATCTCGGCCGCGCGTTGCGCGTTGCCGTTCGCGAGCCAGGCCTGGCCGAGGGGAAGCAGCACGCGCATGCGGTCCGGATGGCCTTCGGGATACGCCGTGCGCGCGATCGCAAGCGCGGGCTCGAGCGTGTCGATCGCAGCCGCGACGTCGCCGCGGTCGAGTTGACTGCGGCCGATGCCGCTCAGCGCTTCGACGATGCGCGGATGGCTCGCCGGCAGACTCGCGCGATAGACCGCGAGTGCCTCCCGGAACGTGTCGGCCGCGGCTGCGGGATCGCCGCCGATGCGCAGCGTTTCGGCAAGATTGGCGAGCGCGAAACCGACGCGCTCGGTGTTCGGCCCCAGCGTCGCACGACGGATCTCGACGGCTTTGCGCAGCAGCGTGATCGCTTCGGCCGTGTTGCCGCGGTCGCGTTCGATCAAGGCGAGGCGCTGCAACCCGTTCGCCATTTCCGAATGGCGTTCGCCGAGCACGTCCTGCCACATCGAGAGCGCGGTGCGCGCCTCGTGCTCGGCGCGGTCGAGATCATTGTTCGCCTGCGCGACTTCGGCGAGCAGATCGTGAAACGGCGCGTCGTGCGCAGTGGCCGTCCCGTAGGCTTCCGCATTGATGGCGAGCGCCTCGTTGCTGAGCGCTTCGGCCTCGGCATATCGGCCCTGATAGCTGCGCAGGCCAGCGACCCAGTAGAGACTGTCGGCGACGCCCGGATGGCGCGGACCGAACAGCGCGCGGCGCATCTCCAGTGCCGCTTCGAAGTCGCGCTCGGCGCTGTCGAGATCGCCGCGTGTCCATGCGAGCTTCGCGCGCTCCTCGAGCGTCGCCGCGACGGTCGAATGCTTCTCGCCGTGCAGCGCGCGCTGCTGCTGCAAGCTGTCGGAAAGGAGCGCATTCGCCTCGTCGTATCCCGAGCCGCCGGCAAGCACGCGGGCGAGACGCTCCTGATCCGATGCCGTGCGTTCGTCGGGAGATTCGTGCAGGCGGCGATCGAGCGCGAGCGCTTCACGCAACGTGCGCTCGGCCTCGGCGTTTCGCGCCGTTTCGCCGAGCACCATGCCGAGGTTGCCGAGCGTTTGTGCGCGCGCCGCGTCGGCGTGGCCGGGCGGTTCGAGCGACAAGGCTTCGGTCAGGTGCGCTTCCGCTTCGGCATAGTGCTGCTGCAGCCGTTCGGTGTCGGCGAGCTCGGTGAGGCTTGCGGCGATCGAATCGCCGTTCGGCTCGAGTTTGCGCAGCAGTGCGAGCGCCTGCTCCTGCAACGCCTCCGCGCGCGGATATAGGCCGAGGCGGAAATAGAGCGTGCCAATGACGCGCAGGAGGTCGGACTCGAGCTCCGGCTGGTCGGCGAGCTCTATTTGCGCGCGACGCGCGCCTTCGTCGAGCAGCTCGCGCGCCGTGACCGTCTGTCCTTGCGAGCGATCGGGATCGGAAACGTCGAACACGCTGGTCAGGAATTGCTGGATCGTTTGTGCACGCCGTCCGGCCAGTGTCGTCTGCCGCGCTTCCCACACGATGCCGGCAAGTCCGGCGAACGTGACCACCGCGAACGCCGAAGCGACGCCGACGCCGAGCGCATGGCGACGGAGAAATTTGCGCAAGCGAAGGTGCACGTCGCTGTTCGGCTGGGCGCGTCCGTGCAGCCAGGCTTCGAGTGCTTCAGTGAACGCGGCGACCGATGGATAGCGTGCTTCAGGCGCCTTCTGAAGCGCGCGCCGTGCGATCGCATCGAGATCTCCGCGCACGATTCGCTTGAGAGCGGCGACGGAAAGTCCGCGTCGCGCAGCGGTCGATTCGGCATCGAGCGCGTGCGCGCGTGCGTCGCTTGCAGCTGAGCCGGATGCGACATCGCCGCGCGCGCGCGTGACTGCACGACTCAGCGGCTCAGGTGTCGCCTCGACGATGGCTTTCGGCCAGCTGATCGTGCCGCGTTCGGCTTCCGGATACGGCAGCCGCCCGCAGAGGAGCTCATACAGCAGCACGCCGAGCGCATACACGTCGGTGACCGTGGTGATCGGTTGCGACAGCACCTGTTCGGGAGCCGCGTACTCGCGCGTCATCGGCGGCGCGTGCGTGTCGGTCATCCCCGTGGCCGCGCCTTCGCCGTCGAGCAATTTTGCGATGCCGAAATCGAGCAGCTTCGGTTCGCCGTTCGCCGTCACGAGGATGTTCGTCGGCTTGAGATCGCGATGCACGACGAGGTTGCGATGCGCGTACTGCACCGCGTCGCATACCTTCAAAAGAATCTGCAGGCGTTCGCGGATTCCGGCCCGGCGTGAATCGCACCAGCGCGTGATCGGCTCGCCTTCGACGCGTTCGAGCGTGAAGTAGGGCACGCCGTCGGCGCTGACGCCGCCTTCGTGCAGTTGCGCGATGTTGGGATGCGAGAGCCGCGCGAGGATGTCGCGTTCGCGCAAAAAACGTTCGCGCAGCGCGCGCGTCGGCGCCTCGTCGCCAATCAGTTTGAGAGCGACCTGCTGGCGGAACTGTCCGTCCGCGCGTTCGGCAAGGTACACGCTGCCCATGCCGCCGCGTCCGAGCAGTTGCAGCAGCCGATAGACGCCGATTCGCGCACCGACACGAGGATCGGTCTGCGTCGACGCGTCTGCGAGCGTCGCGGCGAGTCCGTGGACGAAGCGGCTGCCGTTGTCCAGCAGGCCTTCCGGCGCGGCATGCGCGTCGAGCAGACGTTGCAGATCCTCACGCAACGCTGCGTCGCCGGCGCACGAGCGATCGAGCCACAGGTCGCGCTCGCGAGGCTCGATCTCGAGCACCTCGGCGAACAACGTACGCAGCCGGTGCCAGTGCGGGTCGGGGCGGGCGTCGCTGTCGGTCATCGCCGCCGCGCCCTCGGTTAGGACACCGTTCCGTCGAGCTCGCTGCGCAGAAACGCGCGCGCGAATTCCCAATCGCGACGAACCGTGCGCTCATGCCGGCCGGTCGCCGCGGCGATCTCGAGGAAGGTCAGACCTGCAAAGAAATGGAGCTCGAAGAGCCGGGCGAGGTCGATATCGCGTTCTTCGAGCGCGCGCAGCGCAGTGTCGATCGCGAGCGCGCGCGTCACGTCTTCGTCGTGCAGCTGAATCGCGCTTTCGAGATCGGTCGCGACGTGGCGGCCGCCGCGCTTGATCGCGCCGCGGCGCCGCGCGTGCTCGATCACGATCTGACGCATCGCGCGCGCGGCAAGCGCGAAGAAATGGCCGCGATCGCGCAGGGGCTTCGAGGCGCGGTCGCTGAAGCGGACATAGACTTCGTGCACGAGCGCCGTCGCGCTCAGCGTCGCGCCGGGTGCGCGCCGGAGCGATTGCGCCGCCCACCGTTTCAGCTCCGCGTAGACGATCCGATACGCCTCGGCGGCGGCATCGGCGTCGCCGGATCCCGCCGCGTTCAGCAAATCGGTGAGCTGTTCCGATGCCAGCATCGGCGTTCCGTCCCGAGTCGCCGGAGTTTAACCGCAGCCGCTGGATCTGGTTGAGAAGCGCGTCGCCGAGCGATCACGATACCGAAGAGCGGCTCGCGGATTTCGCGAAGCGCGGCTGGAGACCGAGAACATCGGAGACCTTCGCCTGCAGCGCGAAATCGCACGCGAGCGTCTTCGTGGATCTCTCGGCCTGAGAGATGCGGGACAATGCTTTTGAAGAGCCGTGATGCTCGGCGTGAAGCCTGCGTTGCTTCTCGAGCATGACTGCAGCCGCGGCGGCGGACAACGGCGCCCCGACAAGGAAACCCTGCACGCCATCGCAGCCGGCCGCGCGCAGAAAATTGAGCTGCGTCGGCGTCTCGACGCCTTCGGCAACGACGGTGAGGCCGAGACTGTGGGCCATTGCGATGATGGCCGTCGTGATGACTTCGCCGCTGCCGGGAATATCGTGCACGAAGCTCATATCGATCTTGAGGCGATCGACCGGCAATCGATGCAGGTAGCTCATCGACGAATAACCCTTGCCGAAATCATCGATCGCAAGGCCGATGCCGCGCTCACGCAGCGAATGCATGAAGCGCGTGTTCGCTTCGGC
>Ga0070665_100004818_pt1 | contig 14021 bp, 6 predicted proteins | sample KBSS13metaG_FD_65862 | JGI IMG/M metagenome (GOLD analysis project Ga0070665, IMG submission 65862) | Switchgrass rhizosphere microbial communities from Kellogg Biological Station, Michigan, USA - KBS S1-3 metaG | ecosystem: Host-associated > Plants > Roots > Rhizosphere > Soil ... | reverse complement strand
CCGTACCAACACGCCGGCGTTGGCCACCACCAAATCGACCGGATGACGTCGATCGAAATCTCCAAGCCAGGCCGCAAGCGCGGTGCGATCGCGCACGTCAACCACGCCAATCACTGCTTCGGCGCCGCGTGCGCGGCATGCGCCAGCGACCTCCTCGAGACGACCCGCATCCCGACCCAGGAGCCCAATAACGACCTCTGGGGCGGCATACTCCAGCGCAAGGGATCGTCCTATTCCACTTGACGCACCGGTGATGACGACGGTGCGCGGGTTCCCTTCCATTTCCGTCACGCCGTCATGCTACCAGACGGGCTCCGGTTTGATCGTTCGCCTTGGCTGGAGCTTGAGGTTGCACGGTCTCAGGCTCGGCGTCGCCGGGACGCGCCTCCTCCTCCAGATCGTTGGCGGAGCTGACCTGGGCGATGATCTCATCGACCAGGTTGGGAATGGTCAGCGAGCCGACCGATCGCTCCATCGAGAAGTTGATGCCGATCGCCCCCTCGAGGTCCATCGCGAGCTCGAGGGTCATCAGCGAATCGAGTCCCAGCTCGGCCATCGGGCGCACACGGCTGATGTCCTCGGGCCGCGCATGGAGAACCCTGCCGAGCTGGTCGACGACGATCTTCGTCACCTTGCGGCGAACGCTGTCGATATCCTCCGAGCTCAGCAAGGCGCGCAGGTCGATCGCACTCGTCTCGTCGCCCTCGGTTTGGCTGACGAATTCCTGATATGTCGGAGACCGCAGGACAGCCGCAAACTCCTTGCGCAAGCGACCGCCGGCAGAGGAGATGACCAGCACGGCCGGATCGGTCGCCTCGCTCGATTCAGCCAAGGCATGTCCGAGCAGATCGAGCGCATCGCGCGCCGACATGCCGACCAGTGCCATGGCATCGCTTTCGCTCATCCCCTTCTTGGTGGTGAGCTTGACGACCTGCTTGCGCGCCTTCTCGTTGATCGCGGCCGCACCGACGTCCGAAATGATACCCCACGCCACGGCGAGAGCCGGCAATCCGCGCAGGCGGCGATTGCGGGCAAAGCCTTCCATGTAGGCATTGGCCGCAACGTAGTTCCCTTGCCCGTGATGCCCGGCGACCGTCGTGATCGACGAGAACAGGACGAAATAGTCGAGTGCCAGGCCGCGCGTCACCGCATCGAGGTTCTCCGCGCCCAGGACCTTCGGGGTCAGCACCCGGAGGAAACGATCGTCATCCAGGTTGGCGACGATGGCATCGTCGAGAACCATCGCCGCGTGCATGATACCGGCAACCGGCGGCATGGTCCGGGCGATCTTCGCGAATGCGGCCTCCACCGCCTCCTTGTCGGAGACGTCGAGCGGATCGGCCATGACCTCCACGCCGCGCTCCCTGAACTCGTCCAGCATCTTGCGGGCGTCCGGGGTGGCTGCACCGTTGCGGCCGAACAGAGCCAGGCTCCGGACGCCCCGGTCGACGAGCCATTTCGCGACTTCCAGTCCGAAGCCACCGAAGGCGCCCGTGATGACGTGCGTCCCGGAGGTTCGCAATGGCCGCGCATGGGCCTCGGCCGCGATCCCGCTCGCGTCGGGCGGCTGCACGACGATCTTTCCGACATGATGCGACTGCTGCATCAACTGGAAAGCTTCGGCGATGTCCTCTCCCTTGAACGTGCTGAACGGAAGCGGCGTGAGGGTGCGCCGCTCGAACAGCTTCATGAGCTCGCTGAAGACCTGCTTCCCGAGCTTGCGGCGGCCGACCATGAGCTGGTCGAGGTCGACGCCGAAATAGCTCAGGTTTCGCCGGAACGGGCGCAAGCCGAGATTGGTGTTGGCGATGTAGTCGCGCTTGCCGAGCTCGACGAAACGCCCGAAGGGCCGCAGGCAGTCGATGCTCGCAGCCATTGCCTCTCCGGCCAGGCTGTTGAGCACGACGTCGACTCCGGTTCCCGTGATCTTGAGAACCTCCTCGACGAACTTCGTCGAGCGGGAGTCCAGAACGTGGTCGACGCCCAGCGCCGTGAGAAGCTCGCGCTTTGCCGTGGAGCCCGCCGTGGCGATGATCTTGGCGCCACGCCATTTGGCGATCTGGATCGCGGCAAGGCCGACCGCGCCGGCTCCGCCGTGGATCAGGACGGTTTCCTTCGCCGCGAGCTTCGCCAGCTTCACCAGCGAGTAGTAAGCCGTCGAATAGGCGACGGGAATGGTCGCCGCCGCGGCGAAATCCATTTCGCCCGGTATCTTGGCGACCTGGCTCGCCTGCGTGGTGACGTGCGTGGCGAGCGAGTTTGAAGCCAGTCCAATGACCCGATCGCCGGGCCGCAGATCCTTGACGCCGGGGCCGACACTGACGATCCGCCCGCTGCATTCCAGACCGAGCGCGGCGCCGGCAAAGCCATCTTCCAGCATCTCGTCGGGCAGAAGCGACAGCGTCCACATCAAGTCGCGGAAATTGATGCCGGCGTAAGCCACCTCGATCTCGACTTCTCCCCGCTTGGGCTTGACGCGGCCGGCATGCTCCCAGGCAACCCGCTGGCTGGACATGGCCCGCCGCTGCAGCCGCACGGCGTCGTCCGTCGCTACCGGCGTGCTCCGGGCGATCGAATTGATGGGCATCACGCGCACCGCGCGGATCGCCCGCCCATCCGAATGCAGCTCCGTCTCGTTGGTGCCCGATTGGACGATCGCGTGGATATGGCGCGCCGCAAGCTCCGGCGGCGTGCCGGGCGCGATGTCCAGCCTGCGCAGGTCGAGCTTGCTGAACTCGTTCGACAGGACGCGCGAAAAAGCCCAGGCACCCGTCTCCACCGGTTGTACTTCCGCCCCGCCGACTGACAGGGCTCCCGAGAAGACCAGCCATATCGTGGCCTTGGTCGGCCCGACACCCTGGACCCAATCCTTGAGCTGCTTGCAACGGTGAAGAAGGTCCGGAACCGGTGTGGATCCGGAACGCCGCGCAGTATCGAAGACGATCACGACGTTCGCCGGACCGGTGGCGACACCCGAGGCGCCGCTCATCTCCGGAACGATCGCCTGGTCGCTCCGCAACTCGGCGAGCAGGGCATCGGAAAGCCCGGCCGAGACTTCATCCGCAACGAGCGTAATGCGCCGCGGGAGACGTTCGACCGTGGAACTGCCGTCCTGCTCCATGACGGCATCGTTGCCGCGGCCCGCTTCGGCGGCCAGGAGCGAGACCGCGGCCGGCAGGCCGGCCAGCGGAGCAGAGGTTACGCGCTGGAAGCCTGCCGACGACAGGCGATCGGCCCACTGGGCGGTGTCGCGCAGCCTGCCTTGCGCCGTATCGGACGCTCCGCGCTCGAACCATTCCGGAACCGTGCCGAACACCAGATCGGCAAAAAGCGAAGGGCCTTCCTCCAGGGCCAGCAACAGCCCGCCCGGCGCCAATGCAGCGGCGAATTTCTCCAAGCCGACCGATTCGGGCAAACGCGCCAATCCGTGGGCCGAGACGATGAGGTCGTAGGAGCCCAATTTCTCCACGCTCTCCTCGTCCAGCAACTCGAAGCGAGCCGCCGGTGTCTGGGCCCCGCGAGCCCGATCATAGGATCGACGATTGGCTTCGAAGACCGTCAGCCGAACCGACCGGCCGTCCACCGGGCGCAGGAGCGCCCGGGTCAGCGGGCTGTGTCCGATCGACAATATTCTCAGGGCGCGATCTTCCGGCCATAGTCCCGCAACGCCGTCCATCAACTTCATCACGGCATCCGCGCTCGTCGCCGTCACGACGTTCGTGGCCTCATGGAAATCGAAGGCGGATTCCGGCGGGCAGGTCTCCTTGCCGGCCGACAGAGCGCGATCGCTCCCGACCCGGTCGATCAATCCCGAGATCCAGCCGGCCAGCGTCAGGTCCGCAGCCGGCGCCAGCGAGCCAGCCTCGACAACATTCAGGAGCGAGCGGGACGTTTGCAGATCCCGATCCTGGCGGAGCCGCCAGCCGCGACCTTCGGACGATGCCAAGCCCAAAGTCTGGAGATGGGCCAGGAGCGCTCGAAGCCAGGCACGGCTTTGCGCCGGCACACGGCCTTCCATGATGAGCTCGTCGGGATCGACGACATCATCCTCGGCGAACGCCCGTGCAATCTCGTAGGCCGCGGAACGAGCCCAATCCTCCATGGCACCCGCCGAACGGGCGGAGGGCTCCGCCTCAGGCGTCCCGAGTTCCAACGTGGCGGCCGCCTTGCACAACGCCGCGGCGCTGGCTGCAACGCCAGTGTGCTTCGCGATCTCGCCGTCCAGGAGCCAGTTCGTTTCCACGAACGCCATCTTGGCGAGCGACACCTCATGATGCGTGGTGATCGCCTGACCGCGAATTTGATGGAAGTGCGCAATGACGCGGTCGTCCGCATCGAGCATGTAGTAGTTCGCAACGACGGCCTGAGCAGTCTTCTCGGTCACCTCGATGACCGCGCGCACCGGGACGGCACGCGGATGGTAGATCGAAATCCGGTCGCTGCGGACCGGAATGTAGGTGACGCCGCGTTCCTTCGCCTTGAGTTCCGGAAACAGGGTGAGGATGCCGTGACCGCAGCAATCCGCGCGCATGGGATCCAGCACGAACGGGCTCTCGCCCTCTCCGCCGGACAGTCTCACGTCGATCAGACCGTCCGCGAGAATCGTCACCTTGTCCACGAGCTGGAAATGCGGGCCATAGTGCAGGCCGGCTTCATCTCCCAGCCGATAGATTTCAGGCCCCGAGAGAACGCGTTTCGGCTTTGCCATGGCCGGCACAACCGGAGGGTTGCCGTGGCCATGCGCCAAGGTGCAGCGCGCGTGGGTGATCCAGTTCGCGTGAGACAGGCGAGGCCGGCTGGCGATCTCGAGCGAATTCGAGGCGGGAGAAACGCGCGTTCGAATCTCGATCGTTGCAGCCCGCGTCAGATCGAGGGGCTGGAGAAGCTGGAAATCGTTGAGCACGAAGTTGCCGACATCGAGCCACTGGCGCGCAACCGAGGACGCGATTTCAATGAAGCCGCTGCCCGGGAATATGGTCCTGCTGCCCACACGATGGTCACGAAGTTCGGGATAAAGGGCAGTGTCGATATTCGAATACCATTCCGTCGCATCGGAACGATAACGCATGCCGACGAGCGGCAGGTGGACCGAATCGCCGCCGAAGGATTCGCTGGTGTGCTGGAACCGAAAGGCCTTCTGCTGCCAGGGATACCGGGGAAGGGCAATGGTCGGACCCGGATCCGGCCCGAACGTGACCGAAAGATCGAGCCGCGCACCTTGCACCAGCGCTTTCGCGACGGCCCTTTCGAAGGGGAGAATCTCCTCCTTGTTCTGCTCCAGCACCGGCAGGGTCGCCACCACGGTCGCGGGATCGGCCTCGAAAATGTCCTCGATATGCTGAAGCAGCGTCGAACGAGGTCCGATTTCGACGAATACACGCGCGCCGAGTTCGGCTGCGGCACGAACGCCGGCCGAAAACTTGACCGGCTCGCGGATGTTTCGCCACCAATAGGCACCGTCGAGCTCCAGGCCGGACATCGCCGCGCCCGTCACCGTCGACACGAACGACGACGTCGCTTCCGCGGGGACGATCGACGCCAGATCGGCAATCAACTTGTCCTTGATCGTCTCCATCAGCCCCGTGTGGAAGGGATAATCGAGATTCAAATCGATTATCGCCAATCGCGGATAGGCCTTGACCAAAGCAGACAGGGCTTCCTCGGTTCCCGCGATCGTCACGGTCCTCGGAGAATTGACCGCAGCGATCTCCACGCCCGGCCGGTTAGCCAACATTTCGCCGACCACCTCGGCCGAGGCGCGCACGACCATCATGCGCCCCATGCCTCGTGTCCGATGCTGATGCAGGCTGCGAATGAACACGAGCTTTACGGCAGTCTCGGTATCGATGATTCCGGCAGCTTCCGCGGCGGCAACTTCTCCGACGCTGTGCCCCAACACCGCGACGGGAGAAAGACCACGCGTGCGCAATTCCCGCGTGATGGCGGATTGAATGGCGAACAGGAGAGGCTGCGCGATGCTCGTGAGCGCCAGTTTCTCGGCCAGATCCTCTGCGAACAACGCTTCGGACAATGACCAGCCCGCCAGAGGAGCGAAATAGGTGTCCAGAAGTTTGAAATGGGCGGAAAAGCTCGCACTCTCCTGAAAGGCCGCACGCGCCATGCCGGCCCACTGACTGCCGTTTCCGGAATAAACGAACGCCACCGGCAGATTTCGTCCGAGCGCGGGTCCCGAAACGAGATGGGGGTCGACGGCATCGGAAGCACACGCTTCGAGCGCACGCATGACGATGCCGCGTCCGCGACCGATGACCACGGCACGCTCTGCGAGGTGCTCGCGCCGATGGACCGCTGCATTCGCGAGCACGGAAATATCGCGGTCGGTCAGACCCTCGACGCGCTGTGAGTATGCTGTGGCCAGATCGGCGAGCGCCGGCTTGGTTTCGGCCGAAATCATGAAGAAGGAGTGCGGGTGCACCTTCTCTATCTTGGCCGGGGACGGCTCGCGGCCGGGCGCAATGATCGCATGCGCATTGGTGCCGCCGAATCCGAATGAATTCACGCCGGCGACCTGGCCGGCGATTTCCGGCAGCGGCTGCAGGCTGTCGCAAACCGCGAGGTTGAGCTTGTCGAATTCGATATGGGGATTCGGTTCGTCGAACTGGAGGGATGCCGGCAATTTCCGGTGCTTGAGCGCGAGAAAGGCCTTGAAGAGCCCGGCCATCCCGGCCGCCGCCTCGAGATGACCGATGTTGGTCTTGACCGAGCCGATCAGGAGGGGAGTCGACCGATCGCGTTCGGTCCCCAGGACCCGCCCAAGTGCCGTCGCCTCGATCGGGTCACCGACCGGCGTGCCCGTGCCGTGCGCTTCGACGAATGCCAGACGAGCCGGATCGATTTTGGCAGCGCCATAGATCTTGCTGAGGAGGGCTTGCTGCCCGTCGAGAGACGGCAGCGAGATTCCGCTCGTGCGGCCGTCCGAATTGACTTCGGTCGCCAGGATGTAGCCGTGAATCGGGCAGCGGCTGACATCGGCGCGTCCGGTGTGCCGGAGCACGAGAATGCCTGCGCCTTCCGCTCGCACGAATCCATCGGCCTTTGCAGAAAAGGCCTGGCAGAGACCGGTCGGTGACAGCATCGACGCCTGTGAAAAGGCGATGAACGAACTCGGGCTGTCGATGATGTTGACGCCGCCGACGATCGCGGTGTCGATCCGGCCGCTCCTGAGGGCTTCCACCGCCTGATGGAGCGCGACGAGCGACGACGAGCATGCCGTGTCGATGGTCATGCTCGGCCCCTGAAGGTCGAACACGTAGGAAAGGCGGTTCGAGACGACGGACAGAGCCGTTCCGGTGGCAAAATGCGAATCGGCCACGGCGTGGTCGATCCCGAACCGGTGTCCATATTCGACCTGGCAGGCGCCGATATAGACGCCGACTTCGGTTCCGGCGATGGTCGACGGCGGAATGCCGGCGTCTTCGAGCGCTTCCCACGTCAACTGCAGGAGAAGACGCTGCTGCGGGTCCATCTGGACGGCCTCGCGCGGCGATATTCCAAAAACGCTCGGGTCGAAATCCCAAATGTGATCGAGAGTACCGGCCGCCCAGCTATAGCTGCGGCCCCTTTCCTGACGCTGCGGATGCCCGAACCGTTGCAACGGAAAACGATCGGCCGGGACCTGCCCGATGGAGCATTTGCCGCTCTGGAGAAGCGTCCACAACTCGTCAATCGAGTTCGCGCCCGGCAAACGGCAGGCCCAACCCACTACGGCAATATCTTCAGGCATTTTTATTCAGTTTGTCCATGGTTTGAGGCACCGCAGCGTGTGAGGGCTGCTACGTCCGGAGATTTAGCCGGCATACACTTCTTCTTGCCGATCAAATGTATGGCGGGCTTCCGCAGACTCAAGAACATACAGAGAACATGGTGCTCTTATGCAATGGTGCGCAACGAAGATGACCAACGTTCGGCAATCGCGACATGATCGTGCTCCTCAGGGAAGTTCCTGCATAAGTCGTCCGGCAGAGAATTACTATTCAAATGCGCATTATCGAAGGCGGCGCGGGTCGCGATCTGGCTGGTCTGAAAACGGGATGTCGGGGTCGGCAGCATTCGAGACCTAGCACAAAATAGGCCACCAAGCCTGTTCACGCCACACCGCGAGGTGCATCTTCCGCCCCCTTTCTCTACGCCGTTCCTGCCGGCGCTTGCGGAGGACAGTGAGCCCCGATAATGACGACATTAATGCACAGTGAGACTGCAAAAATGAATCGGCGCATTTCCGTGATCGGCCTGGGGTATGTCGGCCTCCCCGTTGCGGCCACCTTTGCCAGCACGGGGGCCCCGGTGGTCGCCTTCGACATCGATGCCCGGCGGGTCGCGGAACTCGCCAAGGGTCATGATCGCACCGGAGAGGTATCCTCCGCGGCGCTGGCCGCCAAGGGGCTGAACTTCACGACCCGCACTGCCGATCTGAGGCAAGCCGACTTCCACATCGTCACCGTCCCTACACCGATCGATGCCAGCAAGCAGCCCAACCTCGCCCCCTTGCGAACCGCTTCGACGACCATCGGCGCTGCGTTGAAGAGCGGCGACATAGTCGTTTACGAGTCCACTGTCTATCCCGGCGTCACCGAGGACGTGTGCGTACCGGTGCTCGAGCAAGCCTCTGGATTGAAATGGAAATCCGACTTCAACGTCGGCTATTCCCCGGAACGCATCAATCCCGGCGACAAAGAGCGTCGCTTCGACAACATCCTGAAGATCGTGTCGGGCGATACTCCGGAAACCCTGGAAATCATCGACACCGTCTACAGGAGCGTCGTGACCGCAGGCACCCACCGCGCAGAATCGATCCGCGTCGCGGAGTTTGCCAAGGTGCTGGAGAATACGCAGCGCGACGTCAATATCGCCCTGATCAACGAAATCGCGCTGATCTGCGATCGGCTGGGTGTGGACACCCAGGATGTCCTGAAGGCGGCCGGCACCAAATGGAATTTTCTTCCTTTCCGGCCTGGCCTAGTCGGGGGCCACTGCATCGGCGTCGATCCGTTCTACATCGCCCACAAGGCCGAGGAAGTGGGCTATCACCCGCATGTCATCCACTCCGGCCGGCGGGTCAACGACGGCATGGGAGTGCATGTCGCCAGCCGTGTGGCGCGCAGCATCATGCGCCGTGCCTCCGATGGCAGACCCGTCGTCACCGTACTGGGCGCAACCTTCAAGGAGAACGTCCCCGATATCCGCAACACCCGCGTGGTCGACATCGTGCGCGAGCTGGAGGATTTCGGCATCACCGTGCAGCTCCACGATCCCGAAGCCGATGGCGATCTGCTGCGCGAGGAATACGGCCTGACGCTCACGCCATTCGACGCCCTGAAACCTGCCGATGCGATCGTTCTCGCCGTGGCTCATCGCGAATATCGCGATGGCGGCTGGCGCCTCGTCGAACGTCTCACCAAGCCGGGTGCGTTCGTGGCCGACGTACCGGCGCTGCTCGACCGGACGGCTACGCCCGCAGGGGTGACCCTCTGGCGCCTCTAGCCGGAAGTCCTCCGATGCACCGCCGCGTCGCCCCCAACGCCGCACCGGCGGGCTGGCCGTTGCCTGGTCACTCGCCCTCCCCGGCCGCCATGAGCTTGCGGTAAGACTCCTCGAACCAGCCAATTCGTTCTTCGAGCTTGCCGAGCAGCGGGGGCCGGCCGATCTGGTGCGCGATCCCCTGGACGCGCTCGCACACGAGATTGTCCTCGCGCAGCACCATCTCGACGTAGCGCCTGATGATCGACGACCGCACCGGATCGCTCAGCGTGCGCACCCAGGACCGGCGCCCCGGAATCGGCACGGGATATGCCCATGCGCGCACGACGGTGTGGTCGTGCCGCACGGGCTCATACAGCAGGACGGCACAGTGATAGTTGTCGAAGTCGGTCTTGAAGAAGGCCATCGACGCCGTCGGGGCCAACTGCAGGATCGTGTAACAGCGGGGATAATAGGTACCGTCGCGGCAGGCTTGGGCCGTCCGCTCCAGACCCTCCGCTTCCGACGTGTAGAGATAGGCGCTGTGCAGGCCGAAGCGATAATAGCTGATATCGTCGCGCCGGATATATCCATACCGCCCGAAGGTCCGGGGATGCACGGCAGGCGAGTGGTAATCGTCCAGGCTGATCTGGGCGCTGAGCCGCCAATTTGCCTGGAACGGAATACGCAAATACTGCGGCCGGACTTGCGCCTGTGATCCTGCCGCCAGGATCGGAAAGCCGACCCCCAGAAAATCCTCGAGGCTTTCGCTGGCCCGAGGATGAGGAAAGCGACCGAAGATCATTCGACCACAGGTTGCAATCTCGATCGAGACGAGCCGCGCTCCAAGCTCCTGGGGCAGCGCGTTGTAGAGCTCGCGGCAGCGCGGAATGCCGACGGCGCGCCCTTGCCGGTCGTAGGTCCAGTGATGAAAGCCGCAAACGATGGGACCATTCCCGCGTTCAGCGTTGCGAAGCGGCATGAAGCGGTGCGCACAGACATTCTCGAAGCCGCGCAATTCCGCGCCGAAACGCTGGACGAACACCGAGCGGGTCGCGATCGCGGCCCTGAACCAGTCCCCGTCCTTTTCGACGTCGCTCGTCATGCCCAGAAAAGTCCAGACGGAGGCCATCCGCCTCTGCTCCTCGGCAAACGCCGCGGAATCTACGATCGGCTTCGTCCAGTCAGCGGGGATGTTGCCATGGTCATGGCGCGGGTTTTCCTTACTCATGCAGCGGCAGGCTAGCCGCTTGCGGACGAGAAATCGAGACAGGGAACCGACGGGGAATTGCCGGCGCGCGAACCGAACGTGCAACGAGGATCACACAAATGCCGCAGACGGAAAATCGAATCGGCCGTCGTTTTCAGGTGCGCATTTTTCCCGACGCCGACACGACGAGTCGCACAATGCAGAGATTATTGCACTGAACGAGATCGTTGTAAGTCGACCGTGAATCGGGAATATATCGGCTCGTATTTCGCGGCAGCCGTTCAAACTCACAAACTCTCGACTTTGTTTTGTTCTGGTGTATAGTACAGACGTAACATTTCGGAGAGATAATGGCTCGCCGTTCAACTGCCGCTGCAATTCACGCCCAAATCCGCATCCTGGAAAAGCAGGCGCGGAAGCTGGAAATGGGGGCGACGAAGGGTCTGCGTGCAGCCGCCAAGGTGATCGCCAAGCACGGCCTTTCAATGAGCGACCTCAAGGAAGCGTTCTCGCTGAGCCGGGGAAAGAAAAAGCACTCGGGTGCTCGTTCGAAGGTTGCAGTCAAATATTCTGACGGCAAAGACAACACGTGGACGGGCCGCGGTCGGACGCCTCTGTGGCTGGTTGCGGCCGAGAAGGCAGGCAAGAAGCGCGAGATGTTTCTCGTCGGTGCCGCTAAGCCGAAAGCCAACCCGAAACGTTCCAAGACTACTGCCAGGAAGGCAGCCCCTGCCTCGCTCCAGGCGGCTGCCTAGCTGCACTCGTTCCGTCAGATCAACGTGCTGCTGGAGAACGTCGGCGAGGCGTAGACCTCGCTCGAACACAGCACGCCATGCCTCTTCGGCGGATTCGCCGCTACTTCTTTCCGTAGTTCTTTTTTCTGCAGGCGTTCGACGCCCGCCCTACATCGGCGGTGTCAGGCCATCCTTGCCGACATTGAGGCGGCCTGCCGACAATGCGCCATCGGCCGCCTTTGCCGCGCCCACGAAGACCTTGGCACCCACCTTGGCATCGCTGCGGTCGCCCGGCAGGAAGGTGACGATGGGAGTGCCCGGCTTCACCTTGATGGTCTGCACGCCGCCGTTCTTGTACTCGAGCTTGAGGGTCTGGCCGTCGCCTGCGCTCGCCACGGTCGAAACCGTGGCGTTGGTCATCATGCTTTCCGGCTGCAGGTCCCAGGGATAGTGACCTTCGTTGGACCCCTTCATCGCATCGGGGAACACCAGCACCTCGAGCGCGACGCGATCGGCGTCCGTCCCGATCGAGGCGACGCCCACGAAGCTTCCCTGCTTGATGTCCGCCATCGCGAGCGGCGCCACCAGCGCGACCGTCCAGTTGTCGGCCAGCTTGACGTTGACCGAGCTACCTTCCCGGGTCGCGATCGTGACGGTGTTTCCGTCGACGGCCGAGATCGTGCCGCGCAGCCTGGTCGGCGTCGTCTGCGCCACGGCAGCGGCCGAGGCCAGGGCAACGAGCGCAATGCCGGCAAACAAGCGAGCGTACCCCATGACTTCCTCCCTTTTGGACACGGGAAACTTCGCACACCGCCTCGCTCCGCACTGCTTACGTTTGCGTGAGATGGGCGCGATCTCAGAGCGTGTGACTTTCTGATCAGGTGAGTTCCGCTGGGCGCGCGCCACTCCAGTGGCGCGTCATGCAGTGCTGCAACGATGAGGAAGACGCGCCACTTCGGCGAATTCACATTCGCCTTTAGTGCCGCGCCCCCAGCATAAAACGTTCTGAAATCGAAAACTCACACCCTCTCAGGAGGAGGCCCGGATTTCCCCGGTATCGTCGGCGGTGGACAGGAAGCGCCGCTCGCTGCCCCTGAGCGCCACGCTGGTCAGCCGGCCGCTGAAGAAGGCGCCGGTATCTATGTCGATCCGGTGCGCGCGATTCTGCGGCAGGTCGCAGATCGTATGGCCGTGCACCACCACGCGGCCCGGCAGCGGCATGCGAGCCCGCAGGAAATCCTCACGGATCCACATCATGTCGCTAGGTGTCTGGCACTCGAGGGCGACGCCCGGCCGCACGCCGGCATGGACGAAGAGATAATCGCCCGCCGAATGATACGGGACGCAGGCGCGGATGAACGCCACATGACGCGCGGGAACTGCGGCCGCGAGCGCACCGCGCAGCGCCTTCCCCTGTTCCTGGGTCCGCGGCGGGCCCGGCAACGGCACGCCGTAGGACATCAACGTCTCGAGGCCGCCGAACGACAGCCAGTCGAGCCCGTCGCTTTCGCCATCGAGGAAAGCCAGCATCGCCGCCTCATGGTTGCCCATCAGCCGCACGGTGGCAAAACCGGCCAGGGGATCGCCGAGCAGGCGCTCGATCACCCCGCGGCTCTCGGGCCCGCGATCGATGTAGTCGCCGAGGAAAACCAGGCTGCGTACGCGATCCAGAGGATGGTTGTCCGCGTCTCGCTGGATGCGGACGAGAAGGTCGTCGAGCAGATCCAGCCGGCCATGGATATCGCCGATGGCATACACCGCCTGCCCGGCCGGGATCGTCCCCGGACGAACCGACGGCTCGAACCCGAACAAACGCCGAAACATCGCAAGCGGTACCCCCGCGGCGCCGCGGCGGCAACTCACTTCACGCGCGGCACGATGCGCTTCAGCTTTGCAATACCGCTTTCGTCGGCCGCGGCCGGATGGGGAGATGCCGCGTCGCCATCGCCGGAATCCCGTTCGCGGCGAGGCCGATCGCTACCGCCGCCGCGCTGGCTCGCATTCGCCCCGTAGTAGGCGTTGTAGCGGGAGTAGTAGTCGCCGTAGTCGCCATATTCGTACAATGCGTGCTTCGCCAGGTTCACCTTGTTGATGACGATGCCGACGCGGTCGGTCACGCCCAGCAACGCGGAAACCGCGCTCTTCACGACGTCGCGCGGCGTCTTGGCCCAATGCACGATGAAGATCGTGTAATCGGCAAGCTGGGCGATGATGCGGGCATCGGACACCGCCATGACCGGCGGGCTGTCGAGGATCACGAGGTCGTAGCGGTCCGCAAAGGTCGCGAGCGCGGCCTTCATGGCGTGCGACTCGAGGATTTCCGGCGCGTTCGGCGTATCGGCCCGGGCGCAGATGTAGTCGACGCCGGATACGTCGTGGCGACGGATGCACTCGTCCAGCGTCTTGGTTCCCATCAAGTACTCGTCGATCGTGCCGCCGCGATCCTTGAGGCCAAGCGCGACCGCCAGCTTGGCTTGCCGCAAATCGAGATCGACCAGCAGCACGCGGCGTGAGGCGTTCATCTTGGTGAGCAGGCCGCCCAGCGCAGCGGCGAAGGTGGTCTTGCCCTCGGCCGGCGTCGACGAGGTGACGGCGATCAC
>Ga0070665_100004815_pt1 | contig 14031 bp, 16 predicted proteins | sample KBSS13metaG_FD_65862 | JGI IMG/M metagenome (GOLD analysis project Ga0070665, IMG submission 65862) | Switchgrass rhizosphere microbial communities from Kellogg Biological Station, Michigan, USA - KBS S1-3 metaG | ecosystem: Host-associated > Plants > Roots > Rhizosphere > Soil ... | reverse complement strand
GATCGGGTCGTCGGAGTCGGCCCGGGCAGCGGTGGCGATGCTCGAGGACGCCGACGCCGTTCTGGTCCACGAGGACGGCAAGCCCGTCGGCGTCCTCACCCGCCAGGACCTGCTGGCCTACCTCGCCGCCTCCTAGCCTGGGGAGAGCGCCCGCGAGTGGGCGGGCGTCGGTGCCAGGGTCGACGGATGGACGTCTCGGACCTGCTGCACGACCTCGGTGGGGTCGCCCGGCGCTCGACGCTGCTCCGGGTGTGCGAGCGCGCCGACCCGGGAGCGTGCGATCGCCGGTGGCTCGATCGTCCGAGATGCGCGTGGCCGGTACGCCCTGCCCGAGGCCGACGAGGCCAGGCGCACCGCGGCGCGGCTGGGCGGCGTGCTCTGCCTGACGAGTGCTGCTCTCGTGCACCGGATGGGCGGTCGAGACCGTCCCGAGCGAGCCGCACGTGCTCGTGAGTCGCGGCCGCAAGCTCCCGCCCGAGGTTCGGCGTACGGCTCAGGTCCACGTCGGCGACCCTGCGCCGGCGCTGATCCGTGCCGGCACGACCGGACCTGGTCGACGAGAGGCTCTGGCTCGTGCTCGAGGCCGACTCGTTCGAGTGGCACGGGAAGCGCTCGGCCCTCGCGTCGGACGCCCGTCGCTACAACCTGCTGGTCGTCCGTGGCTGGATCGTGCTGCGCTTCTCCTACGAGGACGTGATGTTCCAGCCGGACGAGGTCCGCCGGGTCCTGCTCGGCGCCGTGCGGCTCGCCGAACTACTGAGGGAAGTCGGTCGGCACCGTCTGCGGGCAGCCTGACGACGTCGGCCCGTTTCGACAGGTGTCAGTTCTTCGGCGCGGCCCCGACCCGTCAGTAGACGTGCAGCTGGGACAGCAGTGCGTCGGTGTCGTCGACCGCCTGCAGCAGGTCCTTGTTGTGCTTGATCATCTGGCTGCGCATGTAGACCCGAAGCCACTGCTGGTCCATGAACTTCTCGTACCGGTCGAACACCACGCCGAGGGCCAGCTCGCGGTTGGCCAGGTGCCCGGCGAGGTGGAAGGCGCACTCGAAGCCGAGCGAGATCGACTGGAAGTACGGCGAACCGATCGCCGAGTCACCGAGCAGGAACGCCGGGGTGCGGGCCAGGGGATGGTCGAGGCCCGAGCCGTGCCAGCGCCGCGAGGTCACGTTCCACGCGTGGTAGACGTCCAGCGGGATCCGGGTGATCTCGAGGCCGCCGACCAGCTCTCCGTGCGTCTCGGCCTTGATCCGCTCGATGAAGCCGTCCATCGAGGTGGCCACGGCCGGGAACTGCTTACGCAGCCAGTCGCCGTCGAAACGGGGCGGCATCGCGTGGAACTCCTCCTCGCTGATGGTCACGATGCCGGTGACGTGCGTGACCGACCCGTCGTAGCAGGTCCGGTGTACGGCCGGGATGAACTTGTAGCCGGTGTGCTCCTTGTTCTTGTAGTACTTGCAGAACTCGTTGCAGACGTACTGCTCGTCGTAGAGGAACGTGATCACCAGCGAGTGCTCGAGGTGGAACAGGGCCGTGTTCCGGCCGGGGACGTCGAGGTCGTCCCCCGGCAGCAGGAGGTCTCGCAGCAGTCCTCGGGTCCCGGAGCAGTCGACCACGACGTCGTTCGGCTCGACCATCGCGAGCGCCTCGTCGGCGCCGAGGTTGGCCGCCACCCGCTCGACGGTGCCCGTGGCCCGTGCCTCGATGAGCTCGCTGAGGCGGCGCTCGATCGTGTTGAGCTCGACGAACCCGAGAGTCCACTCCTCCAGCAGGGCCCGCAGGTCGGGTGCGACGGTCTGCCGGTAGGCCAGCCGGGTCCGGAGCTCGACCGGGTCGAAGATCGCCTCGATGTCCTGCCCGTCGATGGCGTCGACCTTGTAGCTGTCGACCGAGTCGGCGAGGAGGTACGGCGCCAGGGACACCATCCGGGTCCGGGTGTACTCCGGACGCTTCTCGTAGAGCCGGATCTGCAGGCCCTCGACGGTCTGCAGGAGAGCGGTCAGGAAGAGACCGACCGGTCCCGCACCGAGGATGTGGATGGTCCCTTGTGGGCGTTCGGTCACGGCCCCTCCCACCGGCGCGACGTCGGCCCCACCGGCCGCAGCGTCGTTCCGCGGATCGTAGTCCCGACGGTGTCCGGGTGCCCTGGCCGCTTGCCCAATAGTTTAGTGAGCGCTAACGTATTGGCCATGGCCGACGCGTTCGCAGCCGCCGCGGAGCCGACCCGGCGCCGCATCCTGCAGCTGCTCGCGCACGGTCCCATGTACGCCGGTGACATCGCTGCTCGGTTCGACGTCACCCGGTCGGCGATCAGCCAGCACCTCGGCGTCCTCGTCGAGGTGAGCCTGGTCAGCGCCGAGCAGCAGGGACGCCAACGCCTCTACCGCGTCGAGCCCTCGGGCATCGCGCGGCTCCAGGCCGAGATCGCCTCCTTCTGGACCCACGAGCTCGACGAGCTCGTCCGTGACGCCGACCGCCTGGCCGGCGCCCGTCGTACCCGCACCACTTCCGAGGAGCACCCATGAGCACCACCGCCGAACCCGTCTTCACCTCGACCGTCGACCTGCCGGTCCCCCCGGACGAGGCCTTCGCGCTGGTCACCGAGCCCGAGCGGCTGCGTCGCTGGACCGCCGTCGCGGCGACCGTCGACCTCCGTGCGGGAGGGGAGTGGCGCTGGGAGGTCACCCCGGGCCACACAGCCGGCGGTACGATCCGCGAGGTAGACCCGGGGCGTCGCGTCGTGCTCGGCTGGGGATGGCTGGGCGACGACGCCCTGCCACCCGACGGCTCGACCGTGACGGTCGTCGTCGAGCCGGCCGAGGGCGGCAGCCGGGTGACGCTCACCCACGCAGGACTGCCCACGCAGCAGCAGGTCGACGGTCATGCCGAGGGGTGGAACCACTACCTGGAGCGGCTCGAGCTGCTCGCGGTCAAGGGCGACGCCGGGCGCGACGAGTGGGCGTGGGCGCCGGAGCAGCTCGACCCGATCACCGCCGGGTACGCCGCACTGGCGGCGATCCAGCCGATGCTCCGGGGTCTCACGGCCGAGGACCGGCCGAAGCCCACCCCGTGCCCCGAGCTCACCTGCCACCAGATGGCCGTCCACCTCATGGAGTCGATGATCGGGCTCGGTGGGATGGCCGGCGTCGCGCTCGCCATCCCCGAGGAGGGTTCGCTGGAGAGCAAGATCTCGTGGCTGGCCGACGGTGCGCTGACCGGGTGGCGCGAGCGCGGTCTCGACGGCATGGTCACCGATCCGGCGGGTCGTGAGATCCCGGCCGCCTTCGGCCCCACCGTGATCGTCATCGAGCTCCTCCTGCACGGCTGGGACATGGCCCAGGCGAGCGGACAGACGATCGAGGTCTCCGACGAGGTGATCGGGTACGTCGCGGAGCTCGGCCGTCAGGTGATCGACGGCGGCCGCGGCTCGGCCTTCGCCGACGAGATCTCTCCCGTCGACGGAACCTCGTCGCTGGACCGGTTCGCGGCGTTCTCCGGCAGGCGGGCGCTCGTTCCGGCCTGACGAGGCCGATCGCGGGCGGGTTCGGCCGCCGCACCCCGACACACCGGGTAGAACTAGACCATGAGCGATCGCGCCTCGGGCATCCGCGTCTTCCTGCTGGATGACCACGAGGTCGTCCGGCACGGGCTCCGGGCGCTGCTGGAATCGGCCGGCGACATCGTCGTCGTCGGCGAGTCCGGCCTCGCCGCAGAGGCGACCGCCCGGATCCCCGCGTTGCACGCGGACGTGGCCGTGCTCGACGCCCGCCTGCCCGACGGCTCGGGCATCGAGGTGTGCCGGGCCGTGCGTGCGGTCGACCCGCACGTCAGGGCCCTGATCCTCACGTCGTACGACGACGACGAGGCGCTGTTCGCCGCGATCATGGCCGGCGCCTCCGGCTACGTGCTCAAGGAGATCGCCGGCCACGACCTCGTCGGCGCCGTCCGGCAGGTGGCCGCCGGCAACTCGCTGATCGACCCCGCGTTGACCGCGCGCGTGCTCGACCGCGTCCGCAACGGTCCGGCGACCGTCCCGGAGCTCTCCGCCCTCACCGAGCAGGAGCTCAAGCTGCTCGGCCTGATCGCCGAGGGGCTGACCAACCGGCAGATCGGCGAGCGGATGTTCCTGGCCGAGAAGACGGTGAAGAACTACGTCTCCAGCATCCTGTCCAAGCTCGGGCTCGAACGGCGGACGCAGGCCGCCGTCCTCGCCTCGCGGCTCATGGGGCAGGAGGGCACGTCCGCCCGGGAGTGATCGCGGGCATCGCAGGGTGGCTGAAGGGCCGCACCACGGGTGACCATGGACACGGGTGCAGGTGACGATGCGCCCTCGCCTCCGGAGGCGTCTCGCGGCATCCTGGGGACCAGGACGACCACCCCCCCGATCGTCCGATCCAACGGAGACTCGGGTTCCGGCCAGCGGAGAAGGCCGGAGCCCGGGCCTTCATCTCGTGGGCCCGGTGTTCACGACCCACCGGTCGGCGCGACCGCGGCTCGCCGCCACCAGCGCGGCGTTGCCGTCATCGACGCTGCTCACCCAGGCCTCTGCCTCGGTCGGTGTCTTGCCGAAACGCACGTGCCGGGCCACCAGCCGCGCCCGGCGGACCTCGTCGGGGCAGTCGAGGAACCGCGCCTCGTCCAGCTCGGCGCGCACGGCGCGCCACTCGGGGCGGTCGAGCAGCAGGTAGTTGCCCTCGGTGACCACCAGCTCGGCGTCGGGCGGGATCGCGATCGCCCCCGCCAGTGGTTGCTCCAGGTCACGCTCGAAGCCCGGTGCCCACACCACATGGGCGGCCTCCCGCACGCGCCGCAGGAGGGCGGCGTACCCCCAGGCGTCGAAGGTCTCAGGTGCGCCCTTCCGCTCGAGCAGACCCAGGGCGGTCAGGGCCACGTCGGCGAGGTGGAATCCGTCCATCGGCAGGTACGCCGCCGGCACCGACGACTCCGCGACCAGCCGTTCGGCGTACGTCGTCTTGCCGGCGCCCGGAGCTCCGGCGATGCCGACGATACGACGCGCGACCATGACCCCAGCATGACCACCACCCGACTGCTGTGGCAGGTCTCGACCCGGGTCACGGCGCGCCTCGGCGGGGGCTGAGCCCGGCCGGGACCCGGGCCGCGCGTCCGACATTGCGTGCCGGACTAGCGTGGACGGCGTGACAGACGCCCCTCAACCCCGCACCGTCGGACAGCTCCGCGAGTCCGGTCACCCCCAGAAGCCCCTGCGCACCGAGCTGCGCGACAACCTGCTCGCCCGGCTCGCCGCCGGGGACGACCCGTGGCCCGGACTGCACGGGTTCGACGAGACCGTCATCCCCCAGCTCGAGCGGGCTCTGCTCGCCGGTCACGACGTCGTCCTCCTCGGCGAGCGGGGCCAGGGCAAGACCCGGCTGCTGCGCTCACTGGTCGGCCTGCTCGACGAGTGGACCCCGGTCATCGCCGGAGCCGAGCTCGGTGAGCACCCCTACGACCCGATCACTCCCGAGTCCCGCCGCCGGGCCGACGAGCTCGGCGACGAGCTGCCGGTCGAGTGGCGCCACCGCGACGAGCGGTACGCCGAGAAGCTCGCCACGCCGGACACCTCCGTCGCCGACCTGATCGGTGACGTCGACCCGATGAAGGTGGCCGAGGGCCGCCACCTCGGCGACCCCGAGACCATCCACTTCGGGCTGATCCCGCGCAGCCATCGCGGCATCGTGGCGATCAACGAGCTGCCCGACCTCGCGGAGCGGATCCAGGTCGCGATGCTCAACGTGATGGAGGAGCGCGACATCCAGATCCGCGGCTACGTGCTCCGGCTCCCGATCGACACCCTCGTCGTGGCCAGCGCCAACCCGGAGGACTACACCAACCGTGGTCGCATCATCACCCCGCTGAAGGACCGCTTCGGCGCCGAGATCCGGACCCACTACCCGACCGAGCTCGAGGACGAGGTGGCGGTGATCCGGCAGGAGGCGGAGCTCGTCGCCGACGTGCCCGACCACCTGGTCGAGATCCTCGCCCGCTTCACCCGGCAGCTCCGCGAGTCCAACGCGGTCGACCAACGGTCGGGCGTCAGCGCCCGGTTCGCGATCGCGGGAGCGGAGACCATCGCGGCGTCCGCCCTGCACCGGGCGACGCGCCAGGGCGAGGACGAACCGGTCGCCCGCGTCGTCGACCTCGAGACCGCGGTGGACGTCCTCGGCGGCAAGATCGAGTTCGAGACCGGCGAGGAGGGACGCGAGACCGAGATCCTCACCCACCTCCTCCGCACGGCGACGGCCGAGGCGGTGCGCAGCCATTTCCGGGGCATCGACTTCGCGCTGCTGGTCGACCGGATCGAGGCGGGTCAGATGGTGACCACCGGCGAGCAGGTCACGGCACGCGACTTCCTGATGGGCCTGCCGGTCCTCGGTGAGTCCGACCTCTACGACCAGGTCTGTGACCGGCTCGACGCCCACAACGACGGTCAACGCGCCGGCGCCATCGAGCTGGCGCTCGAGGGGCTCTACCTCGCCCGCAAGATCAGCAAGGAGTCCGGCGGCGGGGAGACGGTCTATGGCTGACGCCTTCCCGGTCACGCTCAGTGCCGGCTCGTTGCGCGCCGACCCGGCGTCCGGCTGGTTGGTGCCTCACGCCTGGTCCGAGACCGGGGTGGTGATCCAGACCGTGCCGAACGGTGCCGGGGTGCTGCACGTCGCCGTGGCGCTGTGCGTGCTCAACGACACCTTCCGCGAGGCGATCGAGGCTCAGGTGCCGGTGGCGGGCGTGAAGGTGTCGGCGCGCGGCGAGTTCGACGAGGAGACCTGGCAGTCGTCCGGAGTCACCTACACCGTCGAGATCGACTCCCCGGCCGACCCCGACGGGGTGGCGGCCCTGCTGTCACGCGTCGACGAGGTCGCCGAGGTCCCGCGCGCGCTGAGGGCCGGGATGACCGTGGAGCGGGCCGATGCCTAGGCAGCACCAGCCGCGCTCCCGCTACCGGGCGTACGACGGCGGCCCCGACCCGCTGGCCCCGCCGGTCGACATCGCCGACGCGCTCGACGCGATCGGCGAGGACGTGATGGCCGGCTACAGCCCCGAGCGGGCCATGCGGGAGTTCCTGCGCCGTGGCGGTCGGGACCAGCGCGGTCTCGACGACCTCGCCCGTCGGATCGCCGAGAAGCGGCGCGAGCTGACCCAGCGGCACAACCTCGACGGCACCCTGCAGGAGGTCCGCGAGCTCCTCGACCACGCCGTGCTCAGCGAGCGCGGGCAGCTGGCCCGCGACATCCGGCTCGACGACGGGGACCGTGCCCTGCGCGAGCTCACCCTCGACAACCTGCCGGCGTCGACTGCCGCCGCGGTCAGCGAGCTCTCGTCGTACGACTGGCAGAGCCGCGAGGCGCGCGAGGACTTCGAGAAGATCAAGGACCTGCTCGGTCGCGAGCTGCTCGACCAGCGGTTCGCCGGCATGAAGGAGGCCCTGTCCAACGCCACCGACGAGGACCGGGCGGCGATCAACGAGATGCTGACCGACCTCAACGAGCTGCTCGCGAAGCACCAGCAGGGCGAGGACACGCAGCAGGACTTCGACGAGTTCATGGACAAGCACGGGGACTTCTTCCCCGAGAACCCGCAGAACGTCGACGAGCTGATCGACGCGATGGCCCAGCGCGCCGCTGCTGCCCAGCGGATGATGAACTCGATGACGGCCGAGCAGCGGGCCGAGCTGATGTCGCTGGCCGAGCAGGCCTTCGGCTCACCGGCGCTGATGCGGCAGCTGGCCCAGCTCGACGCCAACCTCCAGGCACTCCGGCCCGGTGAGGACTGGCGGGGCTCGGAGCAGTTCGACGGCGAGCAGGGGCTCGGTCTCGGTGACGGCACCGGCGCACTCCAGGATCTCGCCGATCTCGACGACCTGGCGGAGCAGCTGTCGCAGTCCTACGACGGAGCCCGGCTGGACGACATCGACCTCGACAAGCTGGCCGAGCAGCTCGGGAACGACGCGGCCGTGGACGCGCGGACCCTCCAGGAGCTGGAGCAGGCGCTCCGCGACTCGGGCTACCTGAAGCGGACCTCTGACGGGCAGCTGAAGCTCTCGCCGAAGGCGATGCGGCAGCTCGGCAAGGCGCTGCTGAAGGACGTCGCCACCCGGATGAGCGGCCGCCAGGGTCAGCGCGACCTGCGCCAGGCCGGCGCCGCAGGGGAGCAGTCAGGTGCGACCCGGGAGTGGCAGTTCGGCGACACCGAGCCGTGGGACGTCACGCGCACCATCACCAACGCCGTACGACGCACCGTCGCCGAGGGCGGAACGGCCGGCGAAGGAGTGCGGCTCCAGGTGCAGGACGTCGAGGTCTCCGAGACCGAGGCCCGCACCCAGGCGGCGGTCGCGCTGCTGGTCGACACGTCGTTCTCCATGGCGATGGACGGCCGCTGGGTGCCGATGAAGCGCACCGCCCTGGCCCTGCACACTCTGATCCGGTCGCGGTTCCGTGGCGACGCGCTGCAGCTGATCGGCTTCGGCCGGCACGCCCAGGTGATGGACATCGAGGAGCTCACCGGTCTCGACGCGATGTGGGACAAGGGCACCAACCTCCACCACGCCCTGCTGCTCGCCAATCGGTTCTTCCGCAAGCACCCCAGCGCCCAGCCGGTGCTGCTGATCGTCACGGACGGTGAGCCGACGTCCCACCTCGAGCCGAACGGCGAGGTCTACTTCGAGTACCCGCCACACCCGCTGACCGTCGCGTACTCCGTGCGTGAGCTGGACAACTCCGGACGGATCGGCGCCCAGACGACGTTCTTCCGGCTCGGGTCCGACCCCGGGCTGGCGCGCTTCGTGGACTCGATGGCGCGGCGGGTGGACGGTCGGGTCGTCGCTCCCGAGCTCGACGACCTCGGGGCCGCCGTCGTCGGCTCCTACCTCGGCTCGCGTCACCCCGGCGGGCTCGGCGAGCTGTACGGCGACTGGTACGGCGGTCGCGGCAGGTGGTTCGAGTGAGGACGTTCCGACCCGACGAAGGCGGGTCGCAACGAGCGCAGCGAGGCCGTAGCTCGCTTGCGAGCAAGACGGCCTGAGAGTGCTAGTGCAGGAGCCCCGCTAGCTCCTCGACACCCTCGGGAAGACGGGTGCCGGGGCGCGCCCAGGAGGCGTTGGCGTCGACGGCGTGCACCGGGACGCCGGCCGGCAGCACGCCGGTCGCGACCAGGTCGTCGGCCAGTCGCCGTGCCCCGTCGCGGTCGAAGCCGCACGGCGCGACGATCACCACGTCCGGCTCGGCGGCGTGCACCTGCTCCCACGGCACACGGCGTGACTTCTCTCCGGAGGTCGCCAGCAGCGGCTCGCCACCGGCGATCTCGATCATCTCCGGGATCCAGTGACCAGGGGCGAACGGCGGGTCCGTCCACTCCAGGAACATCACCCGTGGCCGTGCCCGCCCGGCCGTCTCCCGGCGTACGTCGTCGAGGCGGCGGCGCTGCTCGTCCACCAGCCGCTCCGCCTCCGCGAGGTGTCCGGTGGCGCGACCCAGGGTCACGATCGACTCCAGCACCTCGTCCAGAGTGTGCGGGTCGATGGTGAGGACGTCGGCGCTGCACCCGAGGTGGGCCAGGGCGTCGTCGACCACCGAGACGTCGACCGCGCAGACGGCACAGAGGTCCTGGGTGACCACGAGGTCGGCGTCGAGGCCCGCCAGCGCTCCCTCGTCGAGGTGGTAGAGGTCGTCGCCGCGCGCCATCGCGGCGCCGACGAAGGCGTCGATCTCGGCGGGCGACAGACCCTCGGGCATCGCCGACGTCGAGACGATCCGCCGGCCGCGCGCCTCGTCGGGGAAGTCGCACTCGAAGGTCACTCCCACCACGTCGTCGCCGGCCCCGATCGCGAAGAGGATCTCCGTGGTCGAGGGCAGCAACGAGACGATCCGCACCCGCTCAGCCTAGGTCGTTAGGTTGGGCGCGAGATGAGCGACGACACGACCTGGGACGAGTCCACCCGGCCGACCCTCGCCGAGCCCGCGGACACGCCGTACTCCCCGGCGCAGGAGACCTACTCCCGGCACCTGGTGGAGATCCACGACCACCTGCGCTCGGAGCTGACCCGGCTCCACGACGTGATCGAGGAGGTACGCCGAGGCGTGGTCACCGCGGGTGCCGCGAGGTCGGAGGTGCACGCGATGTCGCTGCGCCAGAACAACTGGACGCTCGGCGCCTTCTGCCAGTCCTACTGCGGCTTCGTCAACGGCCACCACTCGCTGGAGGACGCCAGCGTCTTCCCGCACCTGCGACGGGCCGAGCCGGAAGCCGCCCCCGTTCTGGACCGGCTCTCGGCGGAGCACGTCGTCATCCACCACCTGCTCGACGACGTCGACCGGACGCTGGTGTCCCTGGTCCGCGCCGGCGACGGCCCCGAGCTCGATCCGGCGGTCGACGCGGTGGAGGAGTCGCTGCAGGCCTTGGGCGACCGGCTGCTGAGCCACCTCGCCTACGAGGAGCGCGAGCTGCGCGGGCCACTGGCCCGACACGGCTTCTACTGAGCTGCCGAGCCCCACACCTAGAGTGCGTGGGTGACCGACCCGTCGACGACCACGCTGGTGCTGCTGGCGCTGGCGGGCCTCGCGGCGGGGTTCGTCGACGCGGTCGTCGGGGGCGGCGGCCTGATCCAGCTGCCCGCCCTCCTGATAGGCCTCCCGCACGCGTCCCCGGTACAGATTCTCGGCACCAACAAGCTCAGCGGCATCTGCGGGACGACCGTCAGCAGCGCGACGTACTACAGGCGGATCAAGCCCGACCCACGCACGTTCGGCCCGCTGATGGCGTGCGCGTTCGTCGGTTCCGTCGGGGGAGCGTTCCTCGGCTCGCACATCTCCGCGTCCGCGTTCGACCCGATCGTGCTCGTGGTGCTGGTCGTGGTCGGTGCCTACGTGGTCTTCCGCCCGGCCCTCGGCGAGAGCACGGCTCTGCGATATGCCGGACGACGACACGTGGTCACCGCGATGGGCGCCGGGCTGGTGATCGGTGCCTACGACGGGGCGCTCGGTCCGGGCACCGGGAGCTTCTTCGTGATCACCCTGGTCGGCCTGCTCGGCTACAACTTCCTCGAGGCCTCGGCCAAGGCCCGGCTGGCCAACTGGGCCACCAACCTGGCGGCGCTCTGCGTGTTCGTCCCGCAGGGCGCGGTGCTCTGGAAGGTCGGCTTCGTGATGGGCGCCTGCAACCTCGTCGGCGGGTACGTCGGCGCGCGGACCGCCGTCGCGAGGGGCTCCCGCTTCGTCCGGATCTTCTTCATCGTCGTCGTCACCGGCTTCATCATCCGGATCGGCGGCGACCTGCTCGGCCTGTGGTGACCGGGCGAGGAGTGCACGGCTGGCCGCGCGGGGCTAGCGTCGCGGCATGGAACGCACCGACCGCCGCCCCGTGCGAGCCGACGAGATCACGACGCTCCGTGGCTTCCTCGACCACCACCGGGACACCTTCCGGTGGAAGTGCTCGGGCCTCACCCAGGAGCAGCTGGCGCGGTCGTTACCACCGTCGGACATGACCCTCGGCGGGATGATGAAGCACCTCGCCATCGTCGACCAGAGCTGGTTCGAGGACGACTTCATGGGACGGGGCCTGATGCCTCCCTTCGACACCGTCGACTGGGACGCCGACCGCGACTGGGAGTGGCACTCGGCCCAGGACGACACCCCCGAGCAGCTCCTCGCCCTGTTCGACGAGGCCGTTCGGCGTTCCGACGCGGTGCTCGACGAGGCGCTGGCACCCGGCGGGGTGGGTCTCGACGGGCTTTCGGTCCTCGACGAGGCCGACGATCGTGGCCGCTTCAGCCTCCGCTGGATCCTCCTGCACATGATCGAGGAGTACGCGCGGCACAACGGCCACGCCGACCTGATCCGCCAGTCGATCGACGGCCAGACCGGCCAGTAGACCCGGCCAGGAGACCGGCGTACGCGCGAAAGCCGGGTGCGGCCCGTTGGGTCCGTCGATAGCGTCTCGCGCATGACCCAGACGTTCGACAAGACGACCCGGACCGAGGCGCCCCTGAGGGCCGACGAGGTCACGGCGCTGCGGGGGTTCCTCGACTACCACCGCGACACGTTCCGCTGGAAGTGCGCGGGACTGTCCCAGGAGCAGCTCGCCCAGGCGCATCCCCCGTCGACGATGACCCTCGGCGGGATGATGAAGCACCTGGCGCTCAACGAGGTCGGCTGGTTCGGGTCGTCGCTGGCCGGCCTGCCCTACCCACCGCCGTTCGACGACGTCGACTGGGACGCCGACCCCGACTGGGAGTGGCGCACCGCCGCCGACGACAGCCCCGAGGACCTGCGGGCCCTCTACGACGACTGTGTACGCCGCGCGGACGCGGCCGTCGACGAGGCGCTGGCGGCCGGTGGGCTGGACGCCGTGTCGGTGGAGGAGAGCTCGAGCGACGGTCCGTTCAGCGTGCGCTGGATCCTGCTGCACATGATCGAGGAGTACGCCCGGCACAACGGCCAGGCCGACCTGATCCGGGAGTCGGTCGATGGGATGACCGGTGAGTGACGACGAGCTCGTGGTCTCGACAGGCTCGACCGACGAGCGGGTCGACCCGCCTCTGCACGGCGACGAGGTCGCCATCCTGCGCACCTTCCTGACCTACCACCGCGAGACGTTGCGGCTGAAGTGCGCCGGCCTCACCCAGGAGCAGCTCGCGCAGCAGCTGCCGCCGTCCGACATCAGCCTGGGTGGGCTGATGAAGCACCTGGCGCTGGTCGAGTCGCAGTGGTTCGACTACTACTTCCGCGACTTCCCGCATGCGCCGCCGTTCGACACGATGGACTGGGACGCCGACCCCGACTGGGAGTTCGACTCGGCCCGGCACGACAGCCCCGATGAGCTGAGAGCCCTCTTCGACGAGGCCGTCGCCCGGTCCGATGCCGTGGTCGACGACGCCCTGACGCGCCGTGGGCTCGACGAGGAGTCGGCACGGGTGAGCCCGCGCACGGGCGAGACCTTCACCCTGCGCTGGATCCTGGTCCACATGATCGAGGAGTACTCCCGCCACAACGGTCACGCCGACCTGATCCGGGAGTCGATCGATGGGCAGAAGGGTGAGTGACGGGCCCGACCCGCGCATCCGCCCGGCGACGGTCGACGACTGGGCGCAGATCTGGCCGTTCTTCGCCGCGATCGTGGCCGAGGGTGAGACCTACGCCTACCCCGACGACCTGACCTCGGAGCAGGCCCGGGAGCTCTGGACGGAGCCGCCGCCGGGTCTCACGGTGGTGCTGGAGGAGGACGGCCTCGTCCTCGGGACCGCCAAGATGGGCCCCAACCGACCCTCCCGCGGCGACCACGTCGGCACGGCGTCGTTCATGGTGGATCCCGCCGTGGCTGGGAAGGGTGTCGGCCGCGCCCTCGCGACGTACGTCGTCGACTGGCACCGCTCGCACGCGTACGCCGGCATCCAGTTCAACGCCGTGGTGGAGACGAACAGGCCCGCGGTGCACCTGTGGCAGTCGGTGGGCTTCGAGATCGTCGGCACGGTGCCGGGCGCGTTCCGCTCGGCAGGTCACGGCCGGGTCGGGCTGCACGTGATGTACCTGGCGTTGGACTGATGGTCGCCTTGGTTTCGAGACGGGCGCGGAGCGCCCTCCTCAACCAGCGGCGGAGCGTGGCCGAGCGCCCTCCTCGACCAGCGGCGGAGCGTGGCCGAGCGTCCTCCTCGACCAGCGGCGGAGCGTGGCCGAGCGCCCTCCTCGACCAGCGGCGGAGCGTGGCCGAGCGCCCTCCTCGACCAGCGGCGGAGCGTGGCCGAGCGCCCTCCTCAACCAGCGGGGGAGGCGAAGCCGGGGAGGTTCTCCTCGAGGATCGCCCGGAACGGCGCCTCGGCGCCGAGCTGGCTGAGCACGCCGACGCCGCCCAGCCAGGTGCGGTGGATCAGCAGGTACGCCGGCGGCAGGTTGAGCTTGAGCGCGACGGCGTACGTCGGCTCCCTCGGGTTGTTGATGCGCTGGAACTGCCCCTGCATCCACTCCCGCGAGAAACGGAAGCGCTCGACCCGGGTGGGCTCCACGAACGGCGAGAGGTAGTCGAGGAC
>Ga0070665_100004814_pt1 | contig 14032 bp, 12 predicted proteins | sample KBSS13metaG_FD_65862 | JGI IMG/M metagenome (GOLD analysis project Ga0070665, IMG submission 65862) | Switchgrass rhizosphere microbial communities from Kellogg Biological Station, Michigan, USA - KBS S1-3 metaG | ecosystem: Host-associated > Plants > Roots > Rhizosphere > Soil ... | reverse complement strand
CGGACGGTGGGCGCAGAACCGCTCGAGGTCCGCCTCGAACCACACGTTCGCGGCCTGCGCGAGCCCGTGCTCGCCGTCGAGCGGCAGCCCGGTCAGCTCGACGACGCGGCTGCGGCCGCCGTCGGCGCCCACGACGTACTGCGCGCGGACCGTGACGTCGCGCTCGACGTCCCGGTTGCGGACGACCGCCGTGACGCCGTCCGCGTCCTGCTCCAGCGACACGAGCTCGTGGCGGAAGCGGACCTCGCCGACGCCGGCCGCCTCGATCGCCTGGTGCAGCACCGGGCCGAGGACGTGCTGCGGGCAGTTGCACATCGGCGACGGGCTCGCGGCGCGGTAGTCGGCGGCGCGAGCCGGGCTCGTCCCCCACGTCTCCAGCCGGGCCAGCTCGCGCCCCGCGAGGCTCGTCGCCCACACGTTGTTGGACATGAGCTCCGCCGGCGTGGCGACGTCCAGGAGCCGGTCCTCGATGCCGAGGTCGCGGCAGATCTCCACCGTCCGCTGGTTGACGATGTGCGCGCGCGGGCTGTGCGCGGTGCCCGGATGCTTCTCGACGAGCAGGTGCGGCACGCCGTGGCGCGACAGGGACAGGGAGGTCGCGAGGCCGGCAGGACCGGCGCCGACGACGAGGACCGGCGTGGTGACGTCGGGCATGTCGCGACCGTACCAATCGATCTCCAACTGTCAACACTTCAGCGCCTGAAGCCCCGAATTCGGCCCGGATGGTTGCGAACACCCTCACGAAGTGTCTACAGTCGAAGGCGTGGCCAACGGGTCGAGGGACAACACGGCGGCGATCCATCGCCAGCTCCGGGAGGCCATCCTGCACGGCGAGCTCGAGGCCGGCGCGGAGCTCTCGCAGGTCAAGCTGGCAGACGACTTCGGCGTGAGCCGCGGCCCCGTGCGCGAGGCGCTGCGGCTGCTCGAGCGCGAGGGGCTCGTCGAGGCGGAGCTCAACCGCCGGGTGCGCGTCGCGCCGTTCTCCCCGAGCGACCTCGAGGAGCTCTACGCGCTGCGGATCGTCAACGAGGCGCTCGGCGTCCGCGCGAGCGTCCCGCACCTGACGCCGCAGGACCTCGCGGACCTGCACGCGGACATCGAGCAGATGGAGGCGCTCGCGGGAACCGACGTCGGCATCTGGGAGCCGGTCCACCGCCACTTCCACCACGGGCTCATCGCCTACTCCGGCCCGCGCATCGTCCGGCTCGCCGAGCAGCTCTCCGACCACGCCGAGCGCTACCGCCTCGTCTACGTCACGCAGGACCCCCGTGCCTGGTCGGTCGGCGCCGCCGAGCACCGCGAGATCGTCGCCGCGTGCGTGGACGGCGACGCGGCCGCCGCCGCCGATGCCCTCGCGCGCCACCTCGCCCGTACTGCGGGCAGCGTGCTCATGCACGTCGCACCCGATCACGACCCGAGCCTCGTCCGCGACGCCGTCCGCGCCGCGTCGAGCATCGAACCGGCGGCGCGACCACGCGTCGCATCGCTGCGCACCTGAGGAGAGAGAGCGTGTCCGTCACCGAGACCGGCGTCGACGCCGAGGAGCTGATCCGCCGAGCGACCGAGCTGCAGCCGCTGCTCGCCAGGAACGCGGCGAAGACGGAGGCCGACCGCCGCGTCCCCGAGGAGAACATCGAGGCGATCCGCGACGCGGGCCTCTTCAAGCTCATGATCCCGAAGCGCCTCGGTGGCTACGAGACGACGATCAGGACGAAGATGGAGGTCTCCGCGGCGCTCGCCGAGGCGTGCGGGTCGACCGCGTGGGTCACCGCGCTGACGAACGTCTGCGCGTGGATCGTCGGGACGATGCCCGACCAGGCCCAGCAGGAGATCTTCGCCGCCGATCCCGACGCGCGGGTGGCGGGCGTGCTCGTGCCGAGCCCCGGCATCGAGAAGGTCGACGGCGGCTACGTCGTCTCCGGCCGGTGGCCGTGGGCGTCGGGCTCGCTGCACGCGACGTGGGGCCTCGGCGGCGTGGTCCAGGTCGGCGCCGACGGCGTGCCGATCGACATCGGCACGGTGATCATGCCCATGAGCGAGCTGACGATCGAGGACACGTGGTTCGTCGCCGGCATGAAGGGCACCGGCAGCAACACGATGGTCGCCGACCGCGTCTTCGTGCCCGAGCACCGCTATGTCTCGGTGCCCGCGGCGATCAACGGCCACTACCGCACCGAGCACACCGACGAGGCCCTCTACCGCTCCGCGCTGCTCCCCGTGCTGGCGCTCATCCTCGTCGGCCCGCTGCTCGGCCTCGGCCGCGCGGCGCTGAAGATCGCCGTCGAGAAGGCGCCCAAGCGCGCCGTGTCCTACACGCGACTGGCGACCCAGCGGGACTCCACGGCCTTCCAGCTCAAGCTCGCCGAGGCGGCGATGACCCTGGACGACGGGATCCTCCACGCGTACCGCGGCGCGGACGACATCGACCGCTGGGCGGCGAGCGGCGAGTACATGGACTACCTCGGCCGCGCCCGCGTCCGGGCCGACACGGGCTGGACGTCGAAGCGGGTCCGCGAGGCGATCAGCCTCATCCTCGACGCGCACGGCGCGTCGGGCTTCGCCGACTCGAGCCCCATGCAGCGCATCTGGCGCGACGCCAACACGGGCGGGCGCCACGCCATCGTGAACACACTGGTCAACGAGGAGCTCTACGGCAAGGCGCTCCTCGGCATCGGCCCCGAGGGCCAGGTCACCGACCTCGTCTAGGAGGAGAGAGCACGTGTCAGTCATCGAGACGACCGTCGATGCGGAGGAGCTGATCCGCAGGGCGACGGAGCTGCAGCCGCTGCTCGCGCGCAACGCAGCGCAGGCGGAGACCGATCGCCGCATCCCCGAGGAGAACATCGAGGCGCTGCGCGAGGCGGGGCTGTTCAAGCTCATGATCCCCAGGCGCCTCGGCGGCTACGAGACGACGATCAAGACCCAACTCGAGGTCACGGCCGCGCTGGGCGAGGCCTGCGGGTCGACCGCATGGGTCGTCGCGCTGACCAATGTCTGCGCGTGGTTCACCGGCCTCTTCCTCGACCAGGCGCAGCGCGACGTCTTCGGCGCCGATCCCGACGCGCGCGTCGCGGGCGTCTTCGCGCCGAGCACCGGCGTCGAGAAGGTCGACGGCGGCTACCGGGTCACCGGCAGGTGGGCATGGTCGTCGGGCTCGCTGCACGCGAGCTGGGCCTACGTCGGCGTCCTGCAGCTCGGCCCCGAGGGGCCGATCGACATGGGCGTCGTCCTCATGCCGATGGACGAGCTGTCCATCGAGGACACGTGGTTCGTCGCCGGCATGAAGGGCACCGGCAGCAACACCGTCGTGGCCGAGGACGTCTTCGTGCCCGAGCACCGCTACATGTCGATGATGGCGGGCTTCCAGGGCATCTACCCGACCGAGCACACCGACGAGGCGCTCTACCGGGCGGCGTTCATGCCGTTCGCGGCGCTCATCCTCTGCGGCCCGCTGCTCGGCCTCGGCCGCGCGGCGCTGAAGCTCGCGATCGAGAAGGCGCCCAAGCGCGCGGTCTCCTACACGCGACTGGCGACGCAGGCGGAGTCCACCGCCTTCCAGCTCAAGATCGCCGAGGCGGCGATGACGCTCGACGACGCCGTGCTGCACGCGCACCGCGCGGCCGACGACATCGACGGCTGGGCCGCCAAGGGCGAGCACATGGACTACCTGAGCCGAGCGCGGGCACGCGGCGACGTCGGCTGGATCTCGGCGAAGGTGCGCGACGCGATCACGCTGATCCTCGACGCCCACGGCGCATCGGGCTTCGCCGACTCCAGCCCGATGCAGCGCATCTGGCGCGACGCCAACACCGCCGGGCGCCACGCGATCGCCAACCCGCTGGTCAGCCAGGAGGTCTACGGCAAGGCGCTCCTCGGCATCGGGCTCGAGGGCCAGGTCACGGATCTCGTGTAGGGATCCGTCGAGACGAGCACCACGCGACAACGGAGGAGAGACATGTCCGCGACGGAGGTCAGGCGGCCGCGCCTGCATCACGTCAACCTGAAGACGAACAAGCTCGACGAGCTGATCGAGTGGTACAGCGCGGTGCTGGGGATGGAGGTCGTCCACAAGTTCCCGGGCGGCGCCTGGCTGAGCAACGACGACGCCAACCACCGGATCGCGCTGCTGGCCTCGCCGGCCGTCGTCGACCATCCCGACCGCGTCGTCCACTCGGGCATGCACCACATGGCGTTCGAGTACGGGTCGATGGAGGACCTGCTGGAGTCGTGGGCCCGGCTGCGCGAGCTCGACATCCGGCCGCACATGGTGCTCGACCACGGGATGACCATGTCCTTCTACTTCGTGGATCCGGACGGGAACAGCCTCGAGCTGCAGTACGACGAGTTCGGCGACTGGTCCAAGAGCAAGGAGTTCATGCGTACCTCCGCGGAGTTCGAGGCCGATCCGATCGGCAAGTTCGTCGACCCGGACGCCCTGCTGGACGCCTATCGCGCCGGCGACGACGCCGACGCGCTGCACCGCCGCGCCTACGCAGGCGAGTTCTCTCCGGCGCAGCAGCCGGACGTCCGCTTCCCGATGCCCTGATGTTCGTCTTCGTCAGCGAGTATCAGCGGCCGATCGAGGAGGTCGACCAGCATCGCGAGGCACACCTCGCCTTCCTCGCCGGGCTCAACGAGCAGGGCCGGATCCTCATCTCCGGCCGGCGCAACCCGCCCGTCGGCGGCGTCGTCGTGATCGACGCCGACGACCTCGAGCACGCGAAGGCGATCATGGCCGAGGACCCGTTCGCGACGTCCGGCGTCGCGCGCTACGAGCCGATCGAGTTCAACCCGTCGGCCGGCCCGGCCCGCAGCCCGGAGGCGGAGTCCTTCCTGGCCAGACGGGCAGGGAACCCCTGACCACAGGGCCGGGGCGCAACGCGGTCGTACCTGGGAGAGTTCCGGCCTCATGCGCAAGGTCCTGGTCGCCAACCGCGGGGAGATCGCCACGCGGGCGTTTCGCGCCGCCTACGAACTCGGGCTGCGCAGCGTCGCGATCTACACGCCCGAGGATCGCGAGTCCGTGCACCGCGTCAAGGCCGACGAGGCCTACGAGATCGGCGAGCCCGGACATCCCGTCCGGGGCTACCTCGATCCCGAGCTGATCGCGGACACCGCGAAGGCCGTCGGCGCCGACGCGGTGTATCCCGGCTACGGCTTCCTGTCGGAGAACCCCGATCTCGCCAGCGCCTGCGTCGCCCGCGACCTGACGTTCGTCGGGCCGCCGGCGGAGGTGCTCGAGCGGGTCGGCGACAAGGTCCGCGCCCGCGCGGCCGCGATCGAGGCGGGGCTGCCCGTCCTGCGCGCGACCGAGCTGCTCGAGGAGGGCGCCGACGTCGTGGCCCTCGCGGAGGACCTCGGGATGCCGGTCTTCGTCAAGGCGGCGCACGGCGGCGGTGGGCGCGGCATGCGCCTCGTCACCGAGCTCGACGACCTCGAGGAGGCCGTCGGCGCCGCACGGCGCGAGGCCGAGAGCGCGTTCGGCAACTCCGCCGTCTACCTCGAGCGGGCGATGGTCCGGCCGCGGCACATCGAGGTCCAGGTCCTCGCCGACGGGCACGGTGGGCTCGTCCACCTCTTCGAGCGCGACTGCTCGGTCCAGCGCCGCCACCAGAAGGTCGTCGAGATCGCCCCCGCGCCGAACCTCGACCCCGAGTTCCGCGACCGCATCTGCGCCGACGCCGTGCAGTTCGCCAAGCACGTCGGCTACGTGAACGCCGGCACGGTCGAGTTCCTCGTCGACGACACGGAGGGCGAGCACGTCTTCATCGAGATGAACCCGCGGATCCAGGTCGAGCACACCGTGACCGAGGAGACGACGGACGTCGACCTCGTGCGCACGCAGCTGCTCGTCGCCGAGGGTGCGCGCCTCAACGAGCTGAACCTGACCCAGGACAAGATCCGCCAGCGCGGCTTCGCGCTGCAGTGCCGGATCACGACGGAGGACCCCAGCGCCGGGTTCCGCCCCGACACCGGCACGATCTCGGCCTACCGCGCGCCGGGGGGCGCAGGCGTGCGCCTCGACGAGGGATCCGCGTTCGTCGGCGCGGAGATCTCCCCCTACTTCGACCCGCTGCTGCTGAAGCTCACGACACGCGGCGTCGACATGCAGATCGCGATCGCGCGGGCGCGGCGGGCGGTCGAGGAGGTCCGCATCCGCGGCGTGACGACGAACCAGGCGTTCCTCGGCAAGCTGCTCGACGACCCCGACTTCCGCGCCGGCGACCTGCACACGACGTTCATCGACGAGCGCCCGCAGCTCACGGCGATCGCGCCCGGCGGCGACCGCGCGACGCGCATCCTGCGCCTGCTCTCCGAGCGGACCGTCAACCGGCCGTTCGGCCGTGCGCCGGCGGGCCCGGACCCGCGCACGAAGCTCCCCCGCATGCCCAAGGGCGACCCGCCCGCGGGCTCCAAGCAGCGCCTCACCGAGCTCGGGCCACAGGGCCTCGCGCGCTGGCTGCGCTCGCGCGACGCGCTGCAGCTCACCGACACGACGCTGCGCGACGCGCACCAGTCGCTCTTCGCGACGCGCATGCGCACGCACGACATGGAGGTCGTCGCGCCCCACATCGCGCGGCTCGGTGCGGACATGTTCTCGCTCGAGGTCTGGGGCGGGGCGACGTTCGACGTCGCGCTGCGCTTCCTCGCCGAGGACCCGTGGGAGCGCATCGCGCGGCTGCGCGAGCTCATCCCGAACGTCTGCCTGCAGATGCTGCTGCGCGGGCGCAACCTCCTCGGCTACGAGCCCTACCCGGACGAGGCGGTCCGCGCGTTCGTGTTCGAGGCAGTCGACGCGGGCGTCGACATCTTCCGGATCTTCGATGCGCTGAACAACGTCGAGCCGATGCGCGCGGCGATCGCCGCGACGGTCGAGGCGGGCGCCGTCGCGGAGGGTGCCATCTGCTACACCGGCGACCTCCTCGACCCGGGCGAGCGGCTCTACACGCTCGACCACTACCTCGCGGTCGCCGAGCAGCTCGTGGACGCGGGCGCGCACATCCTGGCCATCAAGGACATGGCCGGCCTGCTGCGGGCGCCGGCCGCGGTGAAGCTCGTGACCCGGCTGCGGCGCGAGTTCGACCTGCCGGTGCACCTGCACACGCACGACACCGCCGGCGGCCAGCTCGCGACGTACCTCGCCGCGATCGAGGCGGGCGTCGACGCCGTCGACGGCGCGGCCGCGTCGATGGCGGGGATGACGAGCCAGCCGTCGCTGGCCAGCATCGTCGCCGCCACGGACCACACCGCCCGCGCGACCCCGATCTCCTTGGAGTCCCTGCTGGAGATCGAGCCCTACTGGGAGGCGGTGCGCTCGACGTACGCGCCGTTCGAGAGCGGGTTGCGCGCGCCGACCGGCCGTGTGTACCGCCACCAGATCCCGGGCGGGCAGCTCTCCAACCTGCACCAGCAGGCGGCCGCGCTCGGCCTGGGCGACCGCTTCGAGGAGGTCGAGCTCGCCTACGAGAAGGCCAACGCGCTGCTCGGCAACATCATCAAGGTGACGCCGACGAGCAAGGTCGTCGGCGACCTCGCGCTGTTCGTCGTGTCGGCGGGCATCAACTGGGACGAGCTGGCCTCCAACCCGGAGCGCTTCGACCTGCCCGCCTCGGTGATCCAGCTCTTGCGCGGCGACCTCGGGACGCCGGCCGGCGGCTTCCCCCAGCCCTTCACGGAGCGCGCGCTGCGCGGCGCGGAGCGCCCGACGGAGAACGGGAACGCGCTCACGCCGGAGCTCCGCGAGCGGCTCGCCCAGCCGGGCACCGACCGGCGCGCGGCGCTCTCCGAGCTGCAGTTCCCCGGCCCGACCCAGGAGCGCGCCGATGCGTATGCGCGCTACGGCGACGTGTCGCACATCCCGACCCGGGCGTTCCTCTACGGGCTCCCCGACGACGGCGACGTCTCCATCGAGCTCGGTCCCGGCGTGCGGCTCATCCTCGAGCTCGAGGCCATCGGCGAGCCCGACGACCGCGGCATGCGCACGGTGCTCGTGCGCGTCAACGGCCAGTTGCGTCCGATCGACGTGCGCGACGAGTCCATCGAGGCACCCACCGCGAAGGTCGAGCGCGCCGATCCGAACGACGCCAGCCACGTCGCGGCGCCGCTGACCGGCGTCGTCACCCTGCGCGTCCAGCCCGGCGACGAGGTGGAGGCAGGTCAGCCGCTCGCGGTGCTGGAGGCGATGAAGATGGAGTCGACGGTCACCGCGCCCGTCGGAGGCACCGTGAAGCGGGTGCCCGTCCCCAGTGGGACGCGGCTCGAGCAGGGCGATCTCATCGCGGTCGTGGCCGAAGCCGAGGCTGGGTAGATGGCCACGATGCCCGCACTGCCGGCCGGCGCCGAGGACTACGACACGGGCGACGGCTTCGACGAGGCGTTCGAGGGTCCGGGCGTCGTGCGCGAGCACTACCTGGATGTCCTGGAGTCGCTCGCCGAGACCGGCTTGGAGCATGCCGCTCAGGGCATCGAGGCGCGGCTGCGCGAGTGGAGCGTGCGGTTCGGCGGCGATGACGGCGAGGAGTTCGTGGTCGATCCGGTGCCCCGCCTGCTGACCGCCGAGGAGTGGGACGAGCTCACGACGGGCCTGCGCCAGCGCGTGCTCGCGCTCGATGCGTTCGTCGCGGACATGCACGGCCCGCGCCGGGCGATCGCCGACGGCGTCATCCCCGCGCGCGTCGTGGAGGGCTCCGTCTACCTGGAGGCCGACCTGCGGGGGCTCGAGCCGGTCGGCGGTGCGCGTATCGCGATCGCCGGCCTCGACGTCGTGCGCGATCGCGACGGACGCTTCAAGGTGCTCGAGGACAACGTCCGCACGCCGTCGGGCAGCGCGTACGGCCTGGCGGCGTCGGAGGCCGTCGAGGCCGAGGTGCCGACCCACCAGCGCCACGCCGCGGCAGCCGAGTGGGTGCGCACGGCGTTGCGGCGCAGCATGGAGGCCACGAACCCGGACGTGGAGGGCGCGCTCGTCCTGCTCACCGACGGCCCTGGCAACTCCGCCTGGTACGAGCACAAGCGCCTCGCGGAGGTCGCGGATCTGCGCCTCGTGCAGCCCGACGAGCTGCGGCGCCGCGGCGGGCGGCTCGAGCTGCTCGACGGAACGCCCGTCCGGACGGTCTATCGCCGCACCGACGAGGATCGCGTGCGCGACGACGACGGGCAGCTCACGTACCTCGCGGAGCTGCTCCTGGAGCCGCTGCGCTCGGGGACGATCGGCCTCGTGAACTGGTTCGGCAACGGGGTCGCGGACGACAAGCGCGTCTACCCCTACGTCGACGACCTCGTGCGCCTGTACCTCGGCGAGGAGCCGCATCTGACGTCCGTCCCGACCCACGACCTCGTGGACGAGACCACCCGCGCCGAGGTGCTCGACCGCCTCGGCGAGCTCGTCCTCAAGCCGCGCGACGGGCACGGCGGCACGGGCGTGACGTTCGGCCCGTCCGCGTCGGCCGCGGTCCTGGAGGAGGCTCGGGCGACCGTACGCGCCGACCCGGGCGGCTGGATCGCCCAGGACCCGGTGCTGCTGTCGACGCATCCCACGGTGGTCGGCGGCCGCCTCGAGCCGCGCCACGTCGACCTGCGCCCGTTCGCCTTCTGCGACGGCGGGGACGTCACCGTCGCCCCCGGCGGGCTCACGCGGGTGGCGCTGACCGCCGGGTCGATGATCGTGAACTCCTCCCGCCAGGGCGGCGGGAAGGCCACCTGGGTGCTGACGTAGAGAACCCCTGTGGGGCCCGCCCACGGCGGCCGGTTGCGACCTCCGCCGACGCCTGGCCGTCGGGCCGCCGCCGGCACCCCTAGAGCCCCGCCTCGTCCAGCGCCAGGTCGTACTCGTCCATGATGTCCTCAGCGTCGCGGCCCTCGGCCTCGCCGCGCACCCAGATCCGTTCCATCTGCGGCGCGACCGTCGCGTAGCGGGCCTCCCACTCCTCCCCGCGTTCCAGCCAGTAGCCGGTGAGCGACCACAGCGCCCTCGGGAGCTCCCGGTCGTGGCGCAGGTTCCTGCGCACGGCGCGCACGACGCGCGTCTCCCCCGCCAGCCACCGGTACCCGGTGCCGGCGGGCTCCGGGAACTCGAGCACGGCAGCGCCGACGACGCTCGGCGCCCGGCCCTCGCCGCTGCCGTGCAGCCACATGACGTCGACGTCGCCTGCCGTCTCCCACTCCTGGCGGTCGGCGCGGTCGTAGGTCTCGGCGACGACGACGGCGCGCGCGCCGGCGGGCAGCTCCTCGACGATGCGCCCGATCGCGGGGAGCGCGGTGATGTCCCCCGCCAGCAGCTGCCAGTCGGTCCCCTCCGGCGGCGCGTACGTGCCGGTGACCTCGCCCCAGACGAGCTCGTCGCCGGGCTGCGCGTCCCGCGTCCAGCCCACCATGAGGCCGCGCTCGTGCAGGACGACGTCGATGTCGACCTCGTCCACCGCCGGCCGGTGGGCGCGGATGGTGTAGTTGCGGCGCAGGCGATGGTCGCCCGGCTCGCCGAGGAAGACGTGGACCCACTCGTCGGCGTGCCCGGTGCTCTCGAAGCCGGGGACCGAGAACGTGATGCGCACGACGCTGGGCGTGAGCCCTTCCGTGCGCAGGACGGTGGCGGTCAGCATCGTCCTTATCTTAGGGCACCCTAATTGCAGGTGTCGGTCAGAGTGTCCCCATGGCCGACGACGACCTGCCGCCCGACGCCGACGCGCTCTACGGGCTGCCCCTCGAGGACTTCGTGCCCGAGCGCGCCGCCGTGGCCAAGCGCTTGCGCGGCGAGGGCGAACGGGAGGCGGCCAAGCGCGTCACGGCGCTGCGCAAGCCGAGCGTCGCGGCCTGGACGATCAACCAGCTCGTCCGCAGCAGGACGAAGGACGTCGCCGCGTTCACGAAGGCCGCCGACGGCCTGCGCGCCGCCCAGGGCGCGCTGCTGGAGGGTCACGGCTCACCCGCCGACCTGCGCAGCGCACGCGCGGCCGAGCGCAAGGCGGTCGGCCGGCTCATCGAGGTCGCGCGCGGCCTGTTCCCCGGCGGGCGCGAGCCGGGCGAGTCGACGCTGGAGCGGATCGGCGCGACGCTGCACGCCGCAGCCGCGGACGAGGCGGTCCGCGACGAGGTGCTGTCGGGGCGGCTGCTGCGCGAGCGCGAGTCGTCGGGCTTCGGCGACCTCGACGTCGAGCTCGCCGCCGCCGTCCCGCCGAAGCCCAAGCCCAGACCCAAGCGCCGGCGCGAGGCGGACGACGCCTCGGCGCGCGAGCGGGAGGCCGAGGAGGCCGCCGCGCGGAAGGCCGCCGAACGGGAGCGCCGGACGCGTCGTGCGGCCCTGCAGGCGGCGCTCGACCAGGCCGTCGAGGAGCGCAGGCGGGCCGAGGACGCGCTCGACGAGGCCCGCGCCGAGGAGGCGCGGCGGCGCGCGGCGCTCGAGGAGGCGGACTGAAGCCATGTGCAACGGAGGCCCACTGTGGGAATCATCCGATCCGATGGACACCCTGCGCGGAGCGCTGCTCGTCGCGGCGCCCACCCTTCTCGACCCGAACTTCCAGCGGACGGTCGTGCTCGTGACCGAGCACACCGACGAGGGCGCGATGGGGCTGGTGCTCAACCGCCCGACCGACACGACCGTCGCTGACGCCGCGCCGGAGCTGGAGGCGCTCACCGGCCCCGAGGAGCTCGTCCACCAGGGCGGGCCGGTGCAGCCGCGGGCGGTGGTGGTGCTGGCCGAGTTCGCAGATCCCGGGACGGCCGCACACGTCGTCATGGGCGACATCGGATTCGTCCGGGCCGACGCGGACCTCGAGCGCGCCGGCATCGAGACGCGCCGGGGCCGGGTCTACGCCGGGTACGCGGGCTGGGGCCCGGGTCAGCTCGAAGGAGAGCTGGAGGACGAGGGCTGGATCGTCGTGGAGCACCCGCTCGCCGACGAGCTGTTCAGCCCTGGTCCCGACGGCCTCTGGCACGACGTGCTCGAGCGCCAGGGCGGCCAGCTCGCGCTCGTCGCGCGCATGCCGCTGGACCCCTCGCTCAACTGAGACGTCTGGGGGCCCGCCTCCGGCGGCAGTGACGACGGTCACATCGCCGCGCCGGCCTTGCCGCCGTCGCGACCCCTCAGAAGGGCGAGCGTCCGCACGGAGAGCTCCCCGATGGGCGCAGGCAGCGCGTCGAGCTGGAACCACTGCGCCTCGGCGATCTCACCGCGCGCGAGCCGGAGCTCGGCGGCGGGCCGCGCGGCGACGAAGCAGTGCACGCGCTCCACCTTGTGGTCGGACGTCGCGCCGATCGAGCCGACGTGGTCCCAGTCGAGCACGAGGCCGAGCTCCTCGTGCATCTCGCGGCGCACGGCGTCGACTGGCGGCTCCCCCGCATGGGCGTGCCCGCCAGGCACGTCCCAGCGGCCCCGGTCCCCATAGGTGTGGCGCACGAGCAGCACCCGGTCTCCGTCGCGCAGGATGCCCTTCACGCCGTCCACGTCGGGCCGCACGACGAACCAGGCCAGCTGCGCGACGCGGTATGCGATGCGGTAGCCGACCCGCACCAGCGGCACCGGGAGCCGGCGCTGCAACATCGTCGACAGCTCGCCCAGACGCGCCACGCCCTTCCCAACGTACTCACCGGCAGTACGCTCAACGTCAGATGCCCGAGCTCGATCAGCTCATCGACGGCCACGGCCGCCCCATCGGCGACGTCAGGATCTCCGTCACCGACCGCTGCAACTTCCGCTGCCAGTACTGCATGCCCGCCGAGGGCCTGCCCTGGCTGGAGCGGGCGGACGTCCTGTCGTTCGAGGAGATCACGCGGCTCGTCGAGCTGCTCTCCCGCATGGGCGTGTCGAAGGTGCGCCTCACCGGCGGCGAGCCGCTCGTGCGCAAGGACTTCCCGAAGCTGGCCGCCATGCTCGCGAACGTCCCGGACGTGGACGACCTCGCCGTGACGACCAACGGCTACCTGCTCGAGCGTGACGCCGCGGCGCTCGTCGACGCGGGCGTGCGCCGCTTCAACATGTCGATCGACTCGCTCCAGGCCGACCGCTTCTTCGAGCTCACCCGGCGCGACGCGCTCCCGCGCGTGATGCGCGGCCTCGACGCCCTCGCCACCTACGGCGGCGACGACGTGAAGATCAAGCTCAACGCCGTCGCGCTGCGGGACTTCACCGAGGACGAGGCGCTGCCGTTCGCGCGCTACGCCCGCGAGCATCCGTTCGAGATCCGCTTCATCGAGTTCATGCCGCTGGACGCCGACCACACCTGGACGCCCGACCAGGTGCTCACGGGCGCGGAGATCCGCGAGATCATCGAGCGCGAGCACCGGCTCGAGCAGATCGAGCGCCCGCGCAGCTCGACCGCGGTCACGTATCGCTTCGCCGACGGCGGGCGCGGGACGATCGGGTTCATCAACCCGGTCTCCGAGCCGTTCTGCTCGGACTGCAACCGCATCCGGATCACGGCCGACGGCAAGCTGCGCACCTGCCTGTTCTCGCTCAACGAGACGGACCTGCGCACGCCGATGCGCGCCGGCGCCGACGACGGGGAGCTCGAGACGCTCGTCCGCGAGGCGATCTGGCGCAAGGAGCTCAAGCACCGGGTGAACGAGCCGGGCTTCATCCAGCCCGAGCGCCCGATGAGCTCCATCGGGGGCTAGCACCGCGGCTCGAGAAGCCGCTTCGCTGTGGCTCTCCTCCGTTCGTCGACGAGCTACAGCCAGGACGCCACGAGCGACGTCGCCGGCGACGTCCACGTGGACACGTACGCCGAGCGGCACCGAGCTGGTGCACTACCCCAGCCAGATACCTCGGTCGAAGGACGTGGCACCGGTGGCGCCACCGCCACCACCGAGTTCGCCCCGGTGAGCCGTACCCGGGCCGGGAGTGAGGCTCCGCCGCGAAGCTCGGCACCTGGATGCGGCAGCGCCACAGCTGGATGCCTCGCTCGAAGGATGCGGGACCAGTGGCGCTGCCGCCACCACCCCGGACGGGATGTGGGCGGCGGCCCATCCCATCTGCCTGGAGCACCACATAGCTGCTCCAGGCAGATCCGGTGGAGAGCCGGGCTGCGTCGCCTACAGG
>Ga0070665_100004813_pt1 | contig 14033 bp, 17 predicted proteins | sample KBSS13metaG_FD_65862 | JGI IMG/M metagenome (GOLD analysis project Ga0070665, IMG submission 65862) | Switchgrass rhizosphere microbial communities from Kellogg Biological Station, Michigan, USA - KBS S1-3 metaG | ecosystem: Host-associated > Plants > Roots > Rhizosphere > Soil ... | reverse complement strand
CATGCTGCAATTGCGTCGACATCGGCGGATTGTGCGGTTCGCGAAAAGCCTGAATCTCCGCGGGCCGCGGTCTTACTCTTGCTCCTCCCGGCCCGTTGTAGCTCACGCGGTTTACGTTGTTGTTCACAACCCGGTAGTTGTACACGTTGTGAATCACCGTCACGTTCACGTTGTTCACAGCGCGGTTATAGGCAAAGCGATCCCCATCCCAGCGGCCACCCTGATATCCATATCCGGTATAGCCGTAGCCGTAGTTGATTCCTCCGTAGTAGCCCACGTGGCGGCCCCAGAATCCACGGTGCCAACCATAACGCCCGCGAACGAAGCTCCAGTAGCCCGGTGTCCACAGCGCTCCGGAATACGGCGCATATACCCATGTACCCGGCACCCAATAGAAACCTTCAGGACCCCAATACCAATATCCCGGAGTCCAGATATATCCTTCCCCGGGACACAGAGGCTGCTCATATTCAGGCAAGGGCGGGGGAGCCTGCTCTGCGTACTCTACCGGCTGATCGTAGTTGTCGTAGTATTCCGGATCGTCATCCTGGTCACCGCTGTATTGCGGCGACTGATCCTGATATTGCGGCTGTTCCATCGCCGCCACGGAATCCAGCGAGGACGCGCTGCTGAAGCCGGCAACCGAAAACGTAAGCGCCGTTACCAGCAATCCAGCCAGAGAAAATCTCAATATATACATCTCTCTAAATACCTCAGCACCTTGGATGCCTGAGAGACGGAACGGGTGTATGTCCTCGGAATTGCCCCTGCTTGAGCGACGCGCGCTGATTAAAGCTAAAACTTTACGAGACTATGCTCTGCGGCGGAGAGGCATTTGGGTGGATTCCCGCTCGCATCCATGATCGCTCTCCGACTCTCATCGGGCACCAGGGGGCCGAGACTGCCCCTGATTATTCTTCGGCGGCGTAGTCGTCGGCCTGCGCTCATGCGCCGGCCTCGGCGGAGCCGGTTCCACGCACAAAGATGAATTTTGCCCGTGGCTCAACCCCGGAACAAAATCCCCACCGCGGCAAAGATGTTCTTTCATGCTTGCCGCATCGCGCCCGGAGAGCAGCTGATTGCGCTCCATCCCGGTCTGCGGATCGACATCGAATCGATACACCGCATCCTCCGCAGGCTTTTCTTTCCCGTAATCAAGGTGACTCCACGTGCCCAGCACCTCATGCCCATTCGAGTCCGCCATCACCGCAAACACCTGCGTCTGCGTCACGCCCATCGGAACCTTCGCGCTCCATACAGCGACCGTCTTTCCGCCACCCTGCAGCCATCGCGCGGCCCATGCATGCTGCCGCAGATCGTAGTGCACTGTTGTGAAGTACGTCGTTGCATCGCAATCGCTGCAGTCGTCATAAAGCACCGCCAGCTCACGCGGAGACGTAACATCCAGCAGCAGCCAGTCCACAATTCGCAGATTTGTCCCATCGAAAATGTGGGTCAGTGCGCGATTCGCCAGCGACACGCTCCAGATCGAGAACGAATCCCGGTTCGGCGCCCCCTGCGCGGAGTTGCGATTCGACGTGATCACCAGCGCCTGGTCATACTGCACGCCGATCTCTCGGATCGCCGTCCACTTCTGCTCCTGAAGCGCGCGCGTCACCCAGTTCACAACATCCTGGTCGTTCGGCGAGTGGTAATCAATCCATCGAAAGCTGTCCGGAGCCTGCGCAGTACAAGAACCAACCCCAATCGCCATCGCCGCCAAAACGACAGCCCGCCAGAAAATACCACGCATGTTTTTCAGGCTACCAGAAGCTTTCAGGAGATCCTTACAGAGCTTCGCCGCCAACTAGAACTCAGGTTCGGCAAGAATGACTGTCATGTTGACCGCAGTGGAGGGACCTGCAGTTGCCCTTCATCAACTCAATCACCGATCCCACCAGTTCCCCAAACCAAACCCATCCCAGCCGCAACTCCCCCCAACAACGACGACTGTCATCCCGAGCGCAGCCGAGGGACCCGCAGTTGCTCCTGTACCCTTCTCCAATAAGGCGCTACGATTTGGTGGCCTGCTCCAGACGAACCGGCGAAGAAAACACAATCCTCTCCGGCGCCACCGCCCCACCCGTCAGCAGCATGCTCATCGCCTGCTCCATATTCAAATCCGTAAGAGTCAACCGGCTCATCGGCAGCAACTGCAAAAACGCCGACGTAGGGTTGATCGCATTCGGCAGCAACACCGCCGCCAGTTCCTCGCCCGTATTGGAATCCACAATCGTCCGCGTCAGGAATCCGATGCTCTTCTGCCCCGCGATCGGAAAATCCACCAGCACCACCCGCTGGTTTGTGTCCTTTTTCGCCATCATCGTATCCAGCAGTTGCCGCACGGACGAGTACACCTTCGCCACAACTGGCAGCCGCTCCAGCACTGACTCGAACAGCCCGAACACCTGCCGCCCAATCACCAGCGAGGTCAGCTTCCCCAGCACGAACAGCACCAGCAGCGTCAGAACCACGGCCAGTATCGATTGCATCCATGGCCGCCTCAGCCACGCCTCCGGATACATCGACTGCAGACCGTAGACCAGCGGCTGCCCCGCTCGCACCAGCTTGTCCAGCAGAAAGCTGAACACCAGCCACGTCACAAACAGCGGCCCAACCGTGATCAGCCCTGCAAGAATGTTGCGTTGCAAACTCCGCATTGGACGGACAAGTACAGATTTCACGCTCTGCTCCTTGAACGTCAGCATACGGAATTGTCCCCGGTTTTTCAGAACTCGGTCCGGTCAGGTATCCCCTATAGTTGTTACTTAAATGGTGGCTGCATGATCGATCCCCTCGGACCAGATCCAACCGATCCCGCGACCAGGCCAGCGAAACCGAGAGACGTTATCTCCGATTTCGAAGCTCCGGGCGCAGCGGCTCGTCTCCATCCGAAGATCAGGCACGCCAACTACGACAGCCCCGAGGCCCTCATTCGCCCCGAGGACACTGCAACCCAGAAGCCGGAACCACCAGCCGGACCGGCCGCACCACCTACCGTTATTCCCAGATCAGAGAAGATACCCGTGCCCAAATCCGCATCGACCGCCGCCGCCCTTCCGAAGCCCGAGCCCATCCCCGCGCCCAAGCCCACCACCAGCGCTCTCGCCCGCCCCGTCCCGCCGAAACCCGGCAAGATGGAACGCGCCGTCGGAATTGCAAAAACCATGTTGCCCCTCGTCGGCAACCTGCTTCCGCTACTCGAAGGGAACGTAGCCGGAGCCGCCGCTAACCTGATCGCAAACCGCGGAGCCCGCGAAGTGGATCTGAAGCCGATGGAGGAGGCGATCGCCAAGCTCCAGTCCGATCAGCGCGCGCTCACCTTCCATACCAGCGAGCAGAAGAGAACCATCCGCCAGATCGAGGATGAGTTTGCGACGCTCCAGGAAGCGGTTCAAAAGCACGCCGCCGATCAGGCTGAACTCGCCGAGCAGCTGGTGAAGCTCGCCAAGCGAACCACAACCTTCATGCGCCTCGTCACCATCCTGCTGGTTGTCTCGATCCTCTTTTCAGCGCTTCTGGTCGTCCGCATCGCCTACCTGATGCACACCTAAATATGCCCACGCACCTTATCTCCAACACGCGACCGGCGGAGAACGAGGGTGAACTATCCAGAAGCGCACAGCAACAACGACTGTCATCCCGAGCGCAGCCGAGGGACCCGCAGTTGTTCTTTAGCCGCCAATCTGCGATGTAGAGGCCTCCGGAGACACGAGCGACCATAGCCAGAACAGGCCGTCGGCAGCGCACTTCTGGGCCGCTCCGCTCGTTGAACCAAGCCCCGGAGGGGCGTCCGAAACAGAGCCGCCACTTTTCCAGCGGTATCAGGGTTTCCTTCTGGACGGCGTCATGCAAAACCGTTGAGCCTGAGGCTATTTACTCAAAAGACAATTCACCCCATCACAAAAACTACTTTCCGGTCAACAAGGTTCCACGTCATCACAAATAGATTCGACGGCACAAAAGTCACTTCCCCTCCCATACTCACCTTTTACGCCCAACGTGATGCAGAACATTGCCAGTCGTTCTCTGCGAGGACTAGTATTCCCGGTAGTTCAATTGGGGATATTTCGCCCTGTGTCGAACCGTTCTTAGCATTGAGTTCACAGAGCTTCACTAACGAGCGGCGGGCCTACCAACTCGTCCGCACACGGAGTGCCTCCATATGGCATGGTATGCCTACTGTATTGGTGAGAAACAAGCCTTCCCAGAACTAGCCCGCCACCGAAAACCGGTTCCGCTTGAGACAGTACACGGAGTAAGCGGAAATCAGGTCTTCCTTTACCCAGCCAGTGATCTAGCAGTCATCGTCAGCGAACATAACCCGGCAGATGTTCTTAATCAGAAATCCGGGGTCGACCACGCAAGAGTCATAGCAGATTGTTTCAAGCACTCCACCGTACTTCCCTTCCGATTCGGCACAGTCTTCAATGACGATGAAAGCCTTCGCAAGTCCATCCGGTCCAACCAGCGTCAGTTCCTCGGCAACATCGAAAAACTCCGCGGCAAAACCGAAATGCACCTGAAGATCCTCGTTGACGATTGCTCCTGCGGCAAAGAACTCTCCTATCTCTCCCCTGAGAAAGTCGGCCGCGAATACCTCACGAATCTTCGAGAGACAGCCACCCGTCAGCGTGAGCGCCAGACCCGGGCCCGCGCCGTCAGCTTCCAGATGCATCGCTTGTTCGCACCTCTGGATGAAGAAGTCAGCTGCCGCCTCACCGAATCCGGCAAGATGGTGCTCGACATCTCGCACCTCATCGAGCGCAAGTGCGTCGAGCGTTACCAGAACAAATTCCAGACCACCAGCGCGATCATGAAGGACTGCCAGATGCAGCTCTCCGGCCCCTGGCCGCCCTATCACTTCGTTCATCGCCTCACTCGTGGAGCGCACATCCCCGCGCATCCCACTCCTGCAGAAGTTCCTGCTGCCGCTGCTACGGCAACGACACCCCAAGTCGCCGCCCTTGCCTGATTCTCTCCGCAGTTCCCTTCAGCCCGGCTCCGGCCGGGCTTTTCATTTGCAAATGATCTGCGAACAATCCCGATTCTGAATCGATGCCGACACGTCGAGAACAGCAGTCATCCCGAGCGACCGAAGGGAGTCGAGAAACCCGCAGTTGCTCTTCTTCGCGCCCCGGGCCGGCCTTTTCATTTGCAATGGAACTGCGGACGAACTCCGCCGCTTTTAGCTGATCTAGACTTTCTTTATGGGTAATCCGACAGCGTACGTGGCAGTCACACGGGGAATTGAAGTCAGCGTTGAGCCAACATACCTTGAGGCGAGATCCTCGCCGGAGAATTCGCAATTTTTCTGGGCTTACCGGGTGATCATCGAAAATCAGGGAAGCGAAACGGTTCATCTGCTGAGCCGGCACTGGATGATCACCAATGCTCGTGGCGAGTTGAACGAGGTCAAGGGGCCGGGCGTTGTCGGGGAACAACCAGTTCTCAAACCGGGCGAGAGATTCGAATATACGAGTGGCGCACCGCTCAACACGCCGTGGGGAATGATGGGCGGGGCGTATCAAATGGAGAGCGAGAGCGGCGAGCGTTTCGATATCGAGATACCGACGTTCTCGCTGGATCGACCAAACCAGAGCAGATTCCTGAATTGAGCAACGCGGAACGTCAGCTTGCAGCCGTCTTGCGGTTGTTCTCGAAGCACAGCAATTCCGATTCTGAATCGATACCTATACAACAACAACTGTCATCCCGAGCGACCGAGGGAAGCCGGGAGCCTGCCCAGAGCGGAGTCGAAGACCCGCAGTCTGAGCCTGAGTTTTCATTGCATCTGATCCGCGGTTAGAACCGGCTACTGAACGTCAATAAGCGGCGCACCAGTACACGATTCAGGCGAACCGGGCCAGTCCGACCCGCGATATTTTCCCAGGATGCTCCCAATCATCAGCAACACGGGCAACACGAATCGCTGAATGGCCGGAGGCGGAATCGAGAGCAACTGTGAATCGCGATGACGCCAGAGCACATGCGCGAGATAGAAGATAGGTGGCCTGCGCTTAGAACCGGCATTCAGAACAGCGAACACAGCCTGAAGAAAACGATCTAGGTCCACCGCTGGAATTGCATGCCCGCTGAACTCTAGCAGATCATCGCCCGCGTTCCACCATCGGTGAAGAACTCCCTTTGGCAAGTTTACGGTCCCGCCTGTCGGCACGATGATTTTCTTTGTTCCGATTTGAGCGCCAAGTGTTCCCGCCTTTACGATGCCCTCTTCGTGTTCATGGAAATGCACATGCAGAGGCGGTCCATCTGTGCCCGGTGGAAGGGTGCCATCGAGGGCAAGGATGATTTGTCCCTGGGCGTCGCGCACGCGGCGTATCAGCAAAACCTCCCTGGTATGGCGGTTCTGCAACTTCAAGAAGTTGTCCACGGTTGATCCCTGGTCAGGAATACTACCAATTGATCCGCCCGCCCGCACAGACTATTCGGCGTGTGCCCAGTCCTCTACAGATTTCTGTTCCCTGATCCCTTGTCCCTGGCTCTCTCGTTCCGTCCTGCTTCCGCCGGATTTCGTTTACAAATCTTTACTTTCCTTAACCGTTCTTGATCGCACGCAACTCTTAGAAGTGTTCGAATCCCTGTGTGATGGAAAAAGCTTCCTCTTACCCAGCCGGCGACCTTCTCAGCGACGTAAAGTTCGGTATTCGAAGTCTGAGTAGATCGCCGGTCTTTTCCCTATTTGCCATCTTGACCCTCGCCCTCGGAATCGGCGCCACTACCACGGTCTTCACGCTGGTGAATACCGTCTTGCTTCATCCTCTTGCAGCCAACGATCCTTCTCATCTTGTCGCCATCTACGCCGCGAGGTCGCCGTCCGCATGGCTTTGGGGGCCTCAAGGTCCGCAATACTCCTCCACATCCTGCGTCAGGGAATGTTCCTTGTCTTTATCGGCATCGGGATAGGCCTGGGACTCTCGCTTCTGATTGGGCGGCTCTTTTCGAAAATGCTCTTCGGCCTCAGTCCCGCTGATCCACTCAGTTTGATCGGCGCGTCTTTCGCTCTCATCGCGGTTGCCGCGCTCGCGTGCTACCTCCCCGCCTTCACGGCAAGCCGCTACGACCCGATGAGGGCCTTGAGACAGGGATGATCATATACTAGCTGCGACCTCAAGAAACTCATTGACGCCTCTCCGATCATGGGACTAAGTTTCGATCAACTCCAGAGTTCGAAATTCGAGTCGAGTAGTTGGATTTCAATCTGCCCCGCACCCCCAGATAGCCCCAGGTGTGCGTGCCCTCGTGTAAGCCGTATCTCGAGCGCTCCGGAAATTTCCGAAAAGGCGCCCCCCCATGCAGTCGATCTCTTTCCCCTCTTCGCAACTCACAACCGCAGTGTCCCTCATCCTAACCTGCACCGCCGTCTCTGCAAAGAACTCCCGCCCCGTGACCACAACCGTGAAAAACATCCAGTCCGCCTACACCTGGTCTATGGTTCAGGATGGCGCGACAGGCGGAGTCTCTACCGGAACCATGGCCCTCGTTAGCAGGCCATCCATCAGCGGCGCAGCCCGTCAATTCGGCATCACCTTCCAGAACTCCGCCGGCGAGCGCTACTGGTCTGTCTTCGGCGCAGATACAGCTGCCACCAACTTCACCTACGACGTGAAGGTCTACATCGCTTCCCCCTCCACCGACATCGCCAACCTCGAATTCGACATGAACCAGGTCATGGCCAGCGGCCAGACCGTCATATTCGGAGTCCAGTGCGATGGCTACAGCAGCACCTGGGACTACACCATCAACGCCGGCACACCCGACTACCCCATCGATCAATGGATCCACACCACCGCTCCGTGCAATCCACAGCAGTGGACTACCAATACCTGGCACCACCTCGTCATCAACTACTCCCGCGACGGCACCGGAAACGTCACTTACAGGAATATCAGCCTCGACGGTATCCTGCAGCAGATCAACGAAACAGTCCCTTCCGCCTTCGCACTCGGCTGGGCCCAGGTCCTTCTCACCAACTTCCAGATCGACGGCATGGGCGGCTACGGCAGCGCGACGGTCTACCTTGATCAGCTCACCATCACTCGCTGGTGATGGCGTGCTCCGTCCTGAATCCATTTACGCTGCTTCTCGAGGCCGAACCTTCGGCTCATCGCCGCGCACGAGTCTTGTTTGCAGACGTCTTCACAGTCTTCTTAGCCGCTTTTCTTGAGGCTGCCTTCTTGGCTGGAGACTTCCTGATAGACGACTTCGCGGCGGTCGACTTCTTGATGGCTGGCTTCTTGGCCACCGGCTTTGCAGACGCCGATTTTTTGGAAGCCGTTTTCTTGACGGCATTTTTCGCCGGCGCCTTCTTCGTGGCTCGTTGTGCCACCGCTCTCCCCGGCATCTTGGTTGCCGCGTCGGAAGATCCCTCTTGCGGCGGTTTCGCCACCGCATCTAGAGCAGCGCCAACTGCTGATTTGATCGATCCCGCTATATCTTCTGCCATGGCGAGCCCATAACCAACCTTTTCCGCTGCCTTCTCTACGATCGTCCTCCCGGCCATCAGTGCCTCCTCGGTCTCGATTCGTACATCGCTACGAATTGTAGAGATAAGTCCGGCGTCAGCAAACAAATGTTTCACGCAGCTACCTTGGAGTGCCTTGTCAGTTGGCCATCCAGCCATCGAAATGAGTATCTTTGCATGAAGCGTTTAAAGTGATGGGACGATCGCCGTGCAGCGCAAGACCACTCTCTATATCGATATCGACGACACCATCCTTGCCGAAGTCCTCCCCGGATCCGGTCGCGAACTGCGGCCCTGCGTCATTACTCACCTCACAGTTCTCGCCCAACTCTACGACTGCTGCTGGCTAACCTCCTGGCCTTACTCCCCGGCCGACGATCAAATGTGCGTACAGACACTCATGCGCGCCCTCTACGCTCATCGCATCAACCAGACATTCCGTTATGCAAACTGGGACCACGAACATCCCGACGGCAAGGCCGGATTCGTTCTCGATGCCGACCAGCCCGAAGACTGGTACTGGCTCGAAGATCCCCTTCCGATCGGGGAGCGTAGTGCACTGGCTTCCGCAGGCAAACTCGACCGCTACATTCCGGTTGACCCGCACGGCCCCTGGGCATTCCTTGATGCGATCGATGAGCTTTTCCTCAGGACCGGCATAAGCCGCGCAGACTTTGACCGAATCGGTGCACGCCCAGAGTGGTTCGATCGAAACGAACTATCTCGCTAGTCCTGCCAATGTAAGAAACATCGTTAATTGCGACTGACAAAGTTATTTGCGACTGGGGCAGAGATAACTGCGGCTGAGCGATCGCAGTTCTGGCCCGGCAGTCCTGATTCCGAGAGTTGAATAGGTCGAACGAGATCTCGCAGTGCTCCGCGGCACAGCATGCCGCCTCCGGCCACCGATATCAACGAAAAGCTAACTGCCGGGTTGACGGTAATAGTCCCGGAACGCATGTTTCAGGGTCGCGGTCTGTCAAAGTCACGTCAGTTGGGCGACAATCTGCTTTGCGGTGTTGTAAACAACGCCTGCATCTTTGCATCCGGACGCAATCGAATCCAACTCACTTTCAAGTTGATCCACTTCGCTTCTGCTAAACGCATTGAGTGCGAAATCATTGCTGCCCCATGTGCGGAGATTAGCCACATGGAGCTGCGCCATATCTCGCGCAGGTTTTTCAAGGACAACGCTTTCGCTGCGAACCAAGCACCACCTGGTACCCTTGAAGGCGTCATCCAACAGTGCTCCAACGTTTAGGTTCTGGCCGTAATGTTTCTGCATCTGGCCCACCATTTCGTAATAGCGAGACAATGCCGGGTGTGTGGAATGCAAAGCTTGGGTTTCGTGAAGTGCGAGTGTCGCCCCTGATCTAGCGGCTTGAGCCCAAGATTCGAAAGCGGCACGCGGCGACGGAAGATGCGTCAATAGAAATCGGCAGAAAATGAAATCAGCACTGTCAACAGGGAACGGAGTCCTCAAGATGTCGTGCTGGACGAACTCAATCTGAGGATGATTTGCACGAGCTTCGGCGACATACGCCTCGGAGCCCTCCAAACCAACAATCCGTTTTGGGCTCAACACGACTTCAATCAGACGTGTCGACCAGCCCGGGCCACAGCCGAGATCGAGTGCAAGCTCAAAACGAGTGCCGTGCTCTAGTTGCGCTGCGTTGAGAAGGTCACGAGTCTCCGGTTCGTATACTTCTGCCAAGCGACGCAGCCTTCGGCTTGCTTCTTGGTTATCACCAAATGTGTAGGCCATTCCTTCACTATATGGGCCGCATCTTGCTTCTCAGGCGGGCGCAAATTGCTGTGCCGCTGCGATCTGGAGCCAAATGCCTGATTGAAGCTTTTAGAACGTATGGTGCCTACCCTTCCTAACCCGTCTTGCAGCAAAAAGTGTAAGGTCAGGGTAGACGGTCACTCATCACCTTGGAACAAATTGGGAGGATAGTTCAGGTCGTCTGATACAGACGGACTGCGATTCGGTTCATCAGCCAGAAACTGCTCTTCTTCGCGAACGACTTTCTCCAAATAATCGCGGAACGTGCGAAAACGCTCATTGCCGGGTATCCAATGAGCCGAGAATATTGTTTCCCACTCGCCATCAGGAGAGACAACGAACGGGTTTAGCAGAACCAGTTCAGCTTCAGAAGCCTCGCTAATGAGCAATGAGTCTCCATAGTAGTGTTGTCTGATTGCCATGTTGTGTGCGGGGTTTTCATAATCGAGATACGCCTCGTCAGAGACGATAGACGAGTCGTAGCCGACCCGGGCAACAGTCTTCTCACGGGCGCTCTCCATCAATGCAAAGGACTCTGGATCGCGACGCCGGAACCGATCGATCTCCTGAACTGGAAGTAGCTGTTCCACGAAGCTGTTGAAGATCCGCCAGCCATTCGAGAGCGAAAGGAACAAACGATAGGATGGGGGAAACTTGACCCCTAATCGGGCTTCAGCCGCACGGATTTCACTCTCTGTGGCGGGTGATCGCCCACACCATCCCCCTTCAGCAATCACCTCTTCAGATCGTTCGCCAGCGAACTGTGGGCTGCGTGACATCACGGCATTAAGTCGTTGCAGAATCGCCATCAACTCCGGTTGAGAATCTTTGCTCACTCAAGCACCTACCTGAAATTCTCGATTGAGAAGAATGGTACAAGAAGGTGCAGACTGAAGGTTCCGAGTGGTTGATGGCCTACTCTTCCCTATGCCTTTTCTTCCCTGCCCCGTGTCAGCGAGCGATTAAAATCAGGAAAGAAATTGCCAAACTTCTCCATCGGCGGTCATCCGCCCGAACCGCTTAGACTCAGGAGTAGAGGGAATGACAATGAGCGACGGGCGAGAAGAGCGAGAGGAAGAGGAGAAGCGGCGCGAACGCGAGAAGCGCAGGGATCCCGAGGACTGGATCGATCGTGACCTCAAGGATCAATGGGAGCCGCAGCGGGATGATTCTTAGCTCGGATTCTTGTTCGCCTCCCATGCTTTTTGGAACTTCCCAGTTAGCGGTTATTCGACCGAGACCGCTGTGAAACCTCGCGGCTTTTCCGAATTGTGGGCCTTCCCTGCCGCTAAGGTGCAGTGAGGTCCATCGCCATGACCATTCTGGGCGAGGCCGGAGGAGCAAACATCGCCTTCCTCGTTTTTCATCAGGTTCTTCAACGTCCTCACACGTTCCCACGTCATTGTGGCGAGTTCGTTGGAATAACAGAGGGGGTGGACAGAACCGTAGAGGAGGTTGGGGTTCTCACCCTCTGCTACCGGCCACTCGGCTGCAAACTCGGCATCACGGAAAACAACCCATGCCTTCTCTGCTGCGATGACTCTTAGAGTCGCTGTTTTGTTCTCCTTCACCTTCCTGAGTAAATCTCGGTACGCCGCATTCAAAGCTACATCGGCTCTCTTCGCTTCCGCAGCCGCGCAATCGTTCATCTCGGCTTGGGTATGGAGGTCTCCGCACACCTGCGCAGGTGTTTTCTCACTCTGAGCGTGAATGAAGACCACTGATCCAAACACGGTGATAAAAGCGAGAATCAGTCTTCCAATAGTTGCAGTGACACGGAAACGTAACACCCCAGCCTCCAAAAGTAGTTCAGTCGTTGTGGTGGAATCAGATTACGTCTGTGTAGTCGCCACAAAATGTGTAAGGGAAGCATAGGCGGTGACTCGCTAACTACGCTGAATGCGGTGGCCCTACGTCGGTTATGCAAGGAATGCCACGTTCACGGTCTACGATAGGTCTTCTCGTTCCGGTGCCACTCCCATAAGCCGAAGATGGCCGACAAAATAGTTGAGAAGATAAGAACGTATAGAAGCTGTACTCCACTGATGTGGACCGACGCGAAGTATAGGAAGACCGCCCAGAGGCAATTGAAAGTGACTATCGGAAAAATGCACCGCATGAGGAGGTAAAGGGCTCTTCCGTGCCGCCGAGACTTCTCCCATCTCAGCCGTTTCTTCTCGAATCTTGCAGCCAACAGCTCTTGGTCCGCATCGAGCATGAAGTCGTCAGCTTTGTGCATATCAGCCTGAGATCGCTGTTGCAATTCAGTGCTCAATAATACATAGTTTTGGTCCCTACGAGCGTAACGAACGAGTTGTGGTCCAACCGGAAATTACTCTTCTGACAACGGTTCTGATTTCTGTTGCTCAAGTAGTAATTTCCGGGTTGACGGTGACTCGCCCGCAATCGAGAAAACTGACTAATGCGGTTGATCTCTCCAAGAGATCGCAGCCCCGTGAAGGAGCTTCGATGCAGATTCTTGAGCGATTTGCTTGGCCTTTTCGACCGACGGCCACACGCCAGCGCCTGTGACGTTCTGACAGCAATCGCCATGGTATCGAATGCTGAGCAAGTATCCCCCACTCACGAACGGTTCGACAGTGAACTCAAATACCTCTTTCTCGTCACTTGCCTCGCCCGTAGCGACCGACTTACGATCCATTGCTTAACCTCGATCATACGCAGAATATCGGATCAAAATGGAATTACTACTGGCATGGTCCGCCGCCGGTTAAGCGGTTACCCACCAGCAATCCGATCTCCGCTACAGACCAAAGAAGAGATGGTAATCCACTAGTTGTAATTTTCTACACGGTCCGCAGGTAGCACACCTTGGTGAGACAGAATGGGCACTCCGCCTCGCACAGCTGCTCCTCTGATGTCTCGGGAGGAATCGAGAAAGATCGCAGGCAGTCTGTGCATGTTAGGACGAGGTAGCCCCGTTCGCTGACCGGGACCCAGACCGGCGCGCGGTCGGGCTTGATTGTCTGCGACCTCATGGGTGAACGTTGAATCAGTTCAGTGATCTTTGCAACCAGACTCTCGGGCCGGTACTGGCCCTTGGTAAAGAATGCATCGGCGATGAGACCGGTAGGGCCTTCCCCGACAAACTCCCCGCTTACGGCAATGACTGGAATCTGAGGAAACCGACGCCGAACGATAGATAGTAGCTCGAAGCCGCTCATGTTGGGCATGCGCAAGTCGCAGATGATCAAGTCGGGCAGCGCCAGACGAAGATCAACCAGAGCAGCAAAACCATCTTCACTAGTCCGGACTTCAAATCCCAGCTTGGTCAGAACGAGCGCGGAGGTTTCCCGGACGACCTGCTCATCGTCTACAAAAAGAATCCTGTATTTGAAACCTCGATCTGCCATAATTTCCCGAGCCTGGTATAGCGTCCGAAATCAGAAGCATAGCGTAGCATGCCTGGGCGGAGGGAGTCGGAGTGCTTGGAGAAAGGTCCAGCGGGCGAAGGAGTCTGTGGAATTTGCCTGATGCGATGGCCTTTCTTCACAAATGTCCCCTAGAGTTGTTGTCGGAAGTACAGAACGAACTCAATCGGGCCGATCCTACAGCTTTCTTGTAGTCCCGATTCGAGTATCCACGAGATTTAGTTTTCGCGGCCATCCCGAAAAGTTCCATACAGCACCTCATCAAATCGTATAGACCTTTGCTACGGCATAAGGTCGCTTCGGGCCATTCCGACGGCTCAGTCTCCGGCGGCACTACTGCGAGTATTTTCGGGGGAGGAATCTGCAGCGC
>Ga0070665_100004812_pt1 | contig 14033 bp, 13 predicted proteins | sample KBSS13metaG_FD_65862 | JGI IMG/M metagenome (GOLD analysis project Ga0070665, IMG submission 65862) | Switchgrass rhizosphere microbial communities from Kellogg Biological Station, Michigan, USA - KBS S1-3 metaG | ecosystem: Host-associated > Plants > Roots > Rhizosphere > Soil ... | reverse complement strand
CACGAGGTTGTCGGTGGCGAATTCGAGCGCGCCGATGACCACGAGCCGCCCGCCGTTCAATTTCTCGACCACGGCGCCGCCGTAGATCGGCGACGGCAGATCGCCGCGTTTGGCGTCGAACTTCACCTCACCGCCGCCGGTGAAATTGGTGATGTCGGTCGCCCAGCTTTGCGGCGCACTTGGCGTGGTCGGCACGGGGATGATCGGCGTGGCGGTGTATCCTTCCTTCTTCGTGATCTCCACCGGCACGATCGGCAAAATCGCCGCTTCCAGCGACCGCAGCGGCCGCGTCAGCAGGTGATCGCCGAACTCCTTCAGAATGAACACGTGCTGATACTTCTTCTCGGCCTGCTCGATTTGGTCGCCCTTGGCGCCGCTGTCGCTCGCGATGAGCTGCTTGACGGCGATCTTGTCGACGTTGAGCTTCACGCCCCACGGCGAGAGAGCCACATCGAGCGCATCAGCCCGCGGAAAACTCAGGACCAGCGCCGAGCCGCCATTGGCCAGGTGATCCGACAGCTTCGCCACAATCGACGGCGGCGGCATGCCCATTTGACCCTGCGTGGGCGCGTTTAGGACGATCCAGATTGCGTCTTTGATCTCCGCATCGGTCGGCTCGGGCGCCACTTGCTGCCCCTGCATCTGCGCCTGCATGGCGTACATGCCGGTGAAATCTTTTTCGACGACGTCGAAGTTGTACTCACGCAGCCGGTCGGCCATTTCAGCGAACGAGAACTCGCCGCCTCGCACGAACGGGCTCTTCTCCGCCACAGGCGGGCCGCCCGGACGCAGGAGCACGACTTTTTGCTTCTTGGGCGCGGTGAGCGAAAGGATAGCAGTCGTCACCTGTTGCTCGCCCGCAAACTGCGGCCGAACCAGATCGCCACCGGCGGCCGGCTTGCGGTCGATCTCGGTCTTCCACACTTTGTTGAACGGCAGCACCTTCAGGTCGTTCTCGCCCATGACGAGAATCGAATCGCGGCCTTCACGCGAGAGTGACTGTCGCAATGCGTCGAGCTTCAACTCGCCGAGCTTGCCGATCTGATCGGCGATCGCCTCGGCCGTTTTCTTCACTTCCTCGTACTGCGGCAGGCTGTCGGCCATGTACTTGCGGATGGCGTCGGGCACCTTGGCGTTGTCTTTGCCGGCCGTGAAGTCCTCGATGATGCGGCTGGTCATCGCCAGCAGTTCGCTCATCGCCTGGTCGATGCTTTCCGTCGCGCCTTTGTAGTCCGGCGGTTTCAGCTTGAGCTGCCGATCGATGCGCTGCTTGGATTGGTCCAGGCGCTTGGGAAATTCCTGAACGGTGATGATCGCAATGCCCAGCGTCTGGGCCAGCTCCTCGGTCTTGATCTCCTGGAACGGCAGCCCCGCCACCTTGGCGGCTTCGGCGTTGGCGATGTCGCTGATCTTCTTGTACTGGTCCGGGTACTTGGCGAGGAAGTCTTTGTACTTTTGCACTTCGCCGCCGTACTTCTCGGTCACCTTGTGGATGAGATCATCGACTTTAGTGGGGTTGGCTACCGGGTCGATGAGTTCCACGTCCACGTGCGTGCTGTTGCGCTTGTACTCGTCGAGCAGGTCTTCCACCTGGCCGACGTAGTCGACCTTGTCTTCGGCCCGGTTGGTGCCCGTGCGCGTGTAGAGGCTGACGAGCGTGACATTGGTTTTCAGGTCTTTCAGGATGTTGCGCGTCTGGTCCTTCAGGCTATTGACGCTCTGGCCGGTCGTGTCGAAGCGACGCTTGTTCTTCTGCGTCATGTAAATCATCAGCCCGGCCAGCGCGATCACGAGGATCGTGGCGACGGCGACGTTAATGCCGTACTTCAGCCAGCGCTGGTGCTGCGATTCGGGGAGCGGAGAGTCTGACATTATTTCCACCTGCGCGATTCAAGAACCTTGCTCGTCAGAAACAAAAACACCGCCGTGATGGCGACGAAGTACATCAGGCTGCCGGTATCGATGACGCCCTTAGTGAAATCCGCGTACTTGGCAAACACACCCTGATCGACGGCCGACCGCCAGAAGCCGCTGAGGGTGGCCTTGCTGCTGGCGTACCAGGGAACGATCGTGACGAGGAACAAAAGCGCCGACGAACTGACAGCCGCCACGATCTGGCTCTTGGTGAGGCTCGAGCAGAAGAGCGAGATCGACACGAACATCGCGCCCACCAGCGCGATGCCGAGATACCCGCTGAAGATCGGGCCGTAGTCAGGCTGTGCGTAGATCCGCAGCATCACCACGTACAGCAGCGTGGGAGCGAGCAACACGAGGAAGAACGCGAAGCTGCCCATGAACTTGCCCAGCACCACGTCGGTTTCCTCCACCGGCGCGGTCATCATCGATTCCATCGTGCCGGTGGCCCACTCCTGCGCGAGCAATCCCATGCACAGCAGCGGGATGATCAGCACCTGCATGAAGATCATCTGGTTAAAGATCGACCGCATCTCGGCGGGTTGGCCGGACTGAAAATCGTCGCGGAACCAGAACCCGCAGGCGACGAGAAACAGCGTCATCGCCACGTAGGCGATCGGCGAGTGAAAGTAGCTCGCGAGTTCTCGGCGAGCGATGGTTGGGGAACGAAGCATGAATCGCTTTCCAATTCTTAAACGTTAGGCCTTTGCGACGGCTTGATTGGCGACCACCTGCACGAAGAATTCCTCGAGCGTGGCGTGCTCCAATCGAATCTCCCGAAGAGGCCAGCCGTTCTGGATGATCGTGCGGGCGACTTCTTCGCGGACGTCGTAGCTTTCCTTCGGCTTGACGGCGGCGGTCACATATTTGTCTGCTTGGCCGTTGCTCGGGAGGATTTCGACGCTGTATACGCCGCTCACGCGGGTGAGCGCGGTTTCCACGTCCTTCGCCGGGCCGCGGCATTCGACCAGCACTCGCGCCACGTTCCGCCGGCTGGTTCGCAGTTCTTCTGGCGATCCCTGCGCCACGATTCGGCCGCTGGCGATGACGATCGCTCGATCACACACGGCTTCCACTTCCGGAAGGATGTGCGTGCTGAGCATGACGGTGTGATCGCCGCCTAAGTCGCGGATGAGCTTTCGCGTCTCACGGATTTGTGTCGGATCCAGGCCCACCGTCGGTTCGTCAAGAATCAGCACGGCTGGGTTATGCAGCAGGCTGTCGGCCAGGCCCACACGCTGGCGGTATCCCTTCGACAGGTGGCCGATCAGTTTCGTGCGCACATTCGTCAGCCAGCAGCGTTCGAGGACGTACTCGATCCGCTTCTTGCGGGTGGGCCGATCGAGCCCGCGCAGACGGCCGCGGAAATCGAGGTATTCGTCGGGGCGCATCTCGGTGTAGAGCGGCACGCTCTCGGGCAGATAGCCGATGTTTTCGCGCACCTGCAGCGACTGGTGGAAGATGTCGAACCCGTTCACGGTGGCCGTGCCGCTGGTGGGCGGGAAGTAGCACGTCAGCATGCGGATCGTGGTGGATTTGCCCGCGCCGTTGGGCCCGAGAAAGCCGACGATCGAGCCCTTGGCCACTTCAAAACTGACGTGGTCGACCGCGAGCGTTTGGCCGTATACTTTGGTGAGATTCGAAACCGATATCACGCTTGAGTCCTCACTGCCGTTTCCCCTCCGGGTGCGACAAGCAACTGAAAACGAGTATTAACGATACGGCGCTACTGTGCAAGCGTAGCGCCTAGGAGCGATACGCGCTAGAGAGTAGAATCGGCGCGTCCAAAAGTTGCAGATGACGCGAAAAAATTCTTCCATCCTGGCGTCACTTTCACTCCTGTTCCTGCTGGCCGGCTGCGCCCCGTCGCTGGTGCGGTCCGAGCTCTACTTCGGCCTTTCCCGCCAGGGCGCCGCCGACGTTTCGCCCGCGGAGTGGCAGGCGTTCGTCGACGAGGTCATCACGCCCCGCTTCCCCAACGGCCTCACCGTCCTGGAAGGCAACGGCCAGTGGCTGATGCGTGACGGCTCGCTCGCAAAAGAGAAGTCACGCATTGTAATCCTTGTCCACCCGGGAACGACCGACCAGAAGCACAAACTGGATGAGATTCGCGAGGCGTATAAGAAGAAGTTTTCTCAGGAAGCAGTGATGGAGTTGGACGAATCGATCGACGTGCAGTTCTAGTGCCGTATCCCGGGGTTAGTTGCTCCGACATGTCATCCTGAGCGTACTCGCGAAGGATCTGGCCTCGATCGACGATTGACGCAGATCCTTCGCGAGTACGCTCAGGATGACACGTCTGGAATTAATCGTGGTTCAAAAAAGCGAGAGTTGATCCAGCGGCGCAGCGGCGACGGATTGCACCGGTGGAACAATCGATGGAGGAACATTGAGTTCTTCCATCCGCGTCACGCTGACGATCCGCGTTACTTTGAACGTCCGCTGCGCGTCGCGCAGATGGCAGTGTGCCACCAGCAGTAATTCGCCACCCAGCTTCTTAATGTGCATCGGCGCGATCTTGCGGTGTGTGCGGTTGTCGCGCGCATCGAGGTATTCCATCATCACCGGCAGTTGCATTTCCAGCGCTTCATCCAGTTCCAGCGGCAGCGATCGCGCCCGCTCGGCGGGCTTGAAGGCGATGGGGCCGCCCTGCTGAGCCAACGCGTCGCAGAGCATCATCGCCCAGCCGCCGACGGGTTCGAGCAGGCGTTCGAGGACGGCGGCGGTCGTTTCGGCGTCGGCCAGGGCGCGGTGGGCGAGGGTTTGCGGGACCAGCAGTCTCGCGGCGAGCTTGGCCAACCCGTTGCCACCCCGGCCGAAGCGGCGGCGGGCGATTCTTACGGTGTCGAGCACGTGCGTGGGGCCGCACAGTTCGCAGAGGTCGATTCGCAGTCTCGCAAATTCTCGGTGGATGAACGACAGATCGAAGTTGACGTTGTGGCCGACGACGATCGAACCGGCCAGCAGCTCGCATAGCTTCTCGCGGATGTCGCCGAAGGTTGGCTGGCCGGTGACCATTTCCTGCGTGATGCCGGTGATCGCACTCGCGCCGGGGCTGATCCGCCGCTGCGGGTCGAGCAGTTGGGAGTAGCGCTCGACGACTTGGCCATTGAGCAGCTTGACGACGCCGATTTCGGTAATGCGATCGCCGAGCTCCGCAGCCGCGCCGGTGGTTTCAGTGTCGACCACCGCGATCGGAATTTCGTGCAGGAGTTGAAGGAGGGAAATCGGCATCAGCGGGCCAATCGTGCCATCGTGTCGGCGATGATGCAAGCTCGACTTTAAGAGAGAAATGAACGCATAGACGCGGAGACGCAGAGAAGAAAAAGCATTTTGCCTGGTCTTCTCTGCGTCTGCGCGTCTCTGCGTTCATTCTTTTCTGGTCTATCCCAGCGCGGTCCCGATGATCTCCGCCTCAAACACGATGTTGCCGTTCACGATCCCCTGCGTCTTGCAGCCGAAGCGGGAATGCCGTTCCCAGATCTTCTGGCCGAGGATGATCATCTTGCAGCCGGGTGTCACCTGTTGACGGAACTTGATGTCCTGGGCCCCGCCGAAGCCGATGAAACCCTTCCACGGGCTGAACATCTTCATGTAGAACGAGCACATTTGGGCGGCGGCCTCGATCATGATCACACCGGGCAAAAGCGGGCGACCGGGAATGTGGCCTGCGACCCAGAATTCGTCGCTCGTCACGTTCTTGTAGGCCACGATCTTGCCCGTCTCCGGCTCGGCCCAGATGACGCCGTTGATGTGTTCCATCATGCCGCGCTGCGGGTTTACCGCTCGAACTGCTTCGATATCGTACTTGGGCTTTTCCAGATCGAGGTGAGAGATGTCGTAGATCAGTTTTGGGGGCATGGTTGGCAGCCGAGAAAGTGTGGCCTGATCGCGTTGAGGCGATCAGGCCACAATTGGGTTAACAAAATCAGTCTGGACAGCAGAAAGCGGGCCTATTAAGCGGGCTCAGCTTCACGGCCTTCCAGGATCTTCTTGCGAACGTCCTGGGCGGCGGATTTGATTTCCTGCATTTTCTTACGAACGCGCGTGCCGGCTGCCTTGTTGCCGCCAATGGCCTTGCTTACGTCCTCTTCGGCTTCGGTCACCAGACGCTTCAGCGTTTCATATTCCTGCATGTGAGAACCTCCAAATTGAATGTCGAATCGGGGGAAATGCTAATAGACGCGTGGAAACGTGTCAAATCGCCTCAAAAGGCAATTTTAGCCCCGTACGTACTGCTTAAACAAGTCGATCAGCTTACGGGTGGTTGAACCGGGCTCACCCGTTCCAATGACCCGTCCGTCCACTTTTGTCACCGGCATGACCTCGGCGCCCGTTCCGGTGACGAAAATCTCGTCCGCCACGTACAGGTCGTGGCGCTGCAGCGTCCGTTCGACGCAGTCGATGCTGCTTTTCGCGCAAAGCTTGATGATCACGCCGCGGGTAACGCCTTCGAGAATGCCGTCGGTCACCTTGGGCGTGAGCACTTTTCCGTCGCGCACGATGAAAATGTTGTCGGCCGTGCATTCGGCAACGTTGCCTTCGTGGTTGAGCATGACCGCTTCCGGCACGCCGGCGTCGTTGGCTTCAATCTTGGCCAGAATGTTGTTCAGGTAGTTCAGGCTCTTGATGCGCGGGCTCTGCGCATTCGGATGGTTCCGAATGTAGCTGGCGGTGATGACGGCCATCCCCTTCTCGTACATCGCGCGCGGATACACTGCGATCGTATCGGCAATGATGAACACGCTTGGCGATTTGCTGTTGCGCGGATTGATCCCCAGATCGCCCACGCCGCGCGTGACGACCGCCCGAACGTAGCAGTCGGTAAAGTTGTTAGCGCGGAACGTCTGCTCGATCGCCGCCTTCATCTGTTCTGGCGTAATCGGGATGACAAGCCGGATCGACTTGGCCGAGTCGTACAGCCGGCGGATGTGCGTTTCGATCTCGAAGAGCTTCCCGTGATAAACGCGAATGCCTTCAAACACGCCATCGCCGTAGAGCAAGCCGTGGTCGTACACAGAGATTTTCGCGTTGGCTTGATCGACGAGTTGGCCGTCGAGCCAGATTTTGAGAGACATCTTCACTCCGATTTATTCGTGCTACTTCGCTTGCTCTAATTTCCCGTCGACCAACACCAATACCCGATCCGACTCCCGCGCCAGCGCCCGGTCGTGCGTGACCATCACAATCGTCTGCCCGGCGTTTTGATGCAGGCCTTCGAGGACGCCCATGATCTGCCGGCCGGTGTCGGCGTCAAGATTACCTGTCGGTTCGTCGGCAAACAGCACCTTGGGCGCGTTCATCAGTGCCCGGGCGATCGCCACCCGCTGCCGCTCGCCGCCGCTGAGTTGGTTCGGGCGGTGCTTGAGGCGGTGCGACATGCCCAGATCGTTCAAAATGCTCGCGGCCCGCTCGCGAATTGCCTTCCCGTTGGATTTAAACGACATCCACGAGTGCTCGATCATGCTGGAAAGCATCGCGTTCTCCAGCACGTTCAGCTCCGGCAGTAGGTGATAGAACTGAAAGACGAACCCGAACTGCGTATTCCGCAGCCGGCTGCGCTCCCGGGCGGGCAGATCCTGGATCGCCTGGCCGTTGTATTCGATCTCCCCTTCATCGGCTTCGTCGAGCGCGCCCAGCATGTGCAGCAGCGTGCTCTTGCCGGAGCCCGACCGACCCTCGATGGCGACGAACTCGCCGTGCTTGATCGAGATGTCGACGTGCTTGAGCACCTGGATCTCGGCGTCGCCCATGATGAACGTCTTGCGCAGCGCGGTACCGCGCAGGATCGGAAACGAGCCCGCCTGCGACGCGACGCTGGTTGCAACGGATGCTGTCGGGACGTTTGTATCCACCATGACGTTCTGCTTTGTCGTGCGATTCAAGCCCACACGCCAGATAAACAAACCGACCGGCGTCTAGCGCCGGTCGGTTCGCATTCATTTGTCGCGAGTCCGACTCTTACTGCGCCCGACCGAAACGGTCGTCAGCAATCTTCCAGTTTACGACGTTCCAGAAGGCCGCGATGTATTCCGGCCGGCGGTTCTGATACTTGAGGTAGTACGCGTGTTCCCACACGTCCAGCCCGATGACCGGGAACGCGCCTTCCATGATCGGCGAATCCTGATTGGCGGTGCTGATCACTTCCAGCTTGGTGCCGCGCTTGATCAGCCAGGCCCAGCCCGAACCGAAGCGGGTGGTGGCCGCGGCGGTGAACTTTTCTTTGAAGCTGTCAAAGCTGCCGAACGTGCTGGTGATCGCCGCAGCGAGGGCGCCGACCGGGGCCGTGCCCGGCTTGCCGGCGGGGTTGATGATTTCCCAGAACAGCGAGTGGTTGTGGTGCCCGCCGCCGTTGTTGCGGACGGCCGTCTTGATCGCGTCCGGCACGAGCGCGAGGTTATTCGCAAGCACTTCGTGCAGCGGCTTGCCGTCAAGCTGCGGGGCCGATTCGCTGATGGCTTTGTTGAGGTTGGTCACGTAAGCGTTGTGGTGCTTGCCGTGATGGATTTCCATGGTGGCTTTATCGATGTTCGGCTCCAGCGCATCAACTGCGAACGGGAGCGGGGGAAGCGTGTAAGGCATATCAATCTCCTTCAATGGTTTTGTCGTTGTCCTGAGCCTTGGAAGGGTATACAGGGTGGACGACTTTGTCTATGACGACCTCTGCCGCCGTCTTGTGCGTTTTGCGGCGCCAGACGATGTAAACCACCAGGCCGATCACCGCGACGACCGCGAAAATCGTGAGCGCGATTTTGAAATCCTTCACCTTCTGGTGCAGCAGATCCATGTTCTGCCCGAACCAGTAGCCGATCAGCATGAAGATGCCGCCGCTCACCAGCGCGGCCAGACCGTCGGCGATCACAAATTTAACGAAGTTGAACCGAATCGCCCCCGCCGCCACCACCATGCCGCCGCGAATGCCGGCAAACAATCGCCCCACCGCCACGACCCAGATCCCGTACTTCTCAAACAACCCCTCGGCCTTCACGATTCGCTCTTTGGTGACGTGATGCCCGATCAGCGGCAGCTTGGTGATGTTCAGCCCGTACTTTTTGCCGAGGCTGTAGAGCACGACGTCCCCGCCAATGATGCCGCACCATGCGACGATCGCCGCGCCCGCCCACGACATGTGCCCGCCGGCGATGAGGATGCCCGACACGATGAGCGGAATGTCCTCCGGCAGCGGCAGGCCGACCCCGCAGAGGAACAGCAGCGCGAACAGGACGTAGTAGCCCCCCGCTTCGATCCATTTCATCGCGTGGTCGAGATCAAAAAACGCGAGCCAATCCATAGTAAATGCAGAATGCTGAATGATGAATGCAGAATGAAGACAGGGAAGCGAACGCCGTTCCGTCTTCATTCATCATTCTGCATTCATCCTTCTTCCTTCGATTAAATGTAATACATTTGCTGCTGCAACCCGCCAGCCTTGCCGACGAGCTCGAGCAACTGCTCGAGCGTGAGGTCGTCGAGCACCTTGTCGGTGGCGCCCGTGAGCTTGTCGTTCAGCAGATGACACGCGATTTCGCCCGGCGACAACTCCCCCGGCGGCGTGATGTCTTTGACCGTCAGCCGACCTTCGAGCCGGCGGATCAGATCGCCGACCGAAATTTCCCGCGGCGCCCGCGACAGCCGGTAACCGCCGCCGCTGCCGACTTTGCTTTCGAGGAATCCGCCCCGCCGCAGCGCGAGCAGGATCGCTTCCAGGAACTTGTTGGGCAGCGTTTCCGACTTGGCCAGGTCGCGCGACTGCACGTAATTGCGCGGCCAAAGCCTAGCCAGTTGGACGACTGCTCGCAGGCCGTATTCGGTTCGTTTTGACAGGCGCAAATCGGTCTCCAATCGATCTCAATGGAATTCCTACTAAAATAGTACGAATTCAGGGGATGGGAATCAATTCAGGTTGTGTGAGGAATGAATTGGGGTCGCCGACGATATGATCCATTCATGCAGCGAGCGTTTCTATTGGCGGTGGCAATACTTGCATCAATGGCCGGCTATGCGCGAGCGGCCGTGCCCGCTGCGACGGTTTCCGCGACAGCCAGCAGCTCGCCGCTGCACGCCGGGGACCGCGAGGCCGTGGCGGTCGTCATCGACGTGCCGGCCGGCTACCACGCCCAGTCGCACACGCCATTGGAAGAGGGGCTGATCGCCCTGACCGTGACCGTGCAACCGGCGGCGGGCATCGACGTTGAAGCTCCGGTCTACCCCGCTGCGAAAATCGAAGAGTACAAACTGCTTGGGAAAGTCAGCGTCTATACGGGACAGGTCGTGGTCTACGTGCCGCTGCGCGTCGCGAAATCGGCTAGCGGTCCGGTCACGATCCAAGGCGGCGTGATGCTGCAGTTGTGCGACGACAAGAGCTGCTTCCCGCCGCCGCGCAAGCCGATTCCGTTTATGATTCACACGACGGTGGCCGAGGAAGGGTCGTTTAAGTCCGCACTCGATACGCCGGCGTTCGACGGGTTCGATCGATCGCTGCTGAAGTCGCGCTCGATTGAGTCCGCGATTGTTCCCGCGACAAGAGCCGTCGTAACCGCGCCTGATGGCGATTCACTCGCGCCACAGACACTTCTTGGCGCCGTCGCCATCGCCCTGGTCGTCGGCGTGATCTTCAACGTCATGCCCTGCGTGCTGCCGGTGTTGCCGCTGAAGGCCGTCGGGTTTTATGAAGCTGCGCAGCACGACCGGCGCCGTACGATCACCTTCGGCCTGCTGTTCGCCGCGGGCATGATTGCGATGTTCCTGCTCTTGGCCTGCGTGGTGCTGCTGAGCAAGAAGTTCCTCGGGCATCAATTTCAGTGGGGCCAGCAGTTTTCGTACCCCGCATTCGTCTGGACGATGGCGGCCATTCTCACCGTGCTCGGCGTTGGAATGCTCGGCGTGTTCGCCGTCCGCCTGCCGACCAGCGTGTACGGCCTAAACTTCCGCCACGACACGCTCATCGGCAATTTCCTTTGGGGCGGCCTGACCGCGATCCTCTCCACCCCGTGCACCGCCCCGCTCTTCCCGCCGCTGCTCGCGTGGGCGATCGGCCAGCCGCGCTTGAGTGGATTCATTGTCATGACCTCCGTCGGCGTAGGCATGGCGCTTCCGTACGTCATCCTGAGCGCCTTCCCGCAACTCGCCCGCAAGTTCCCCCGCACCGGCCCGTTCGCGGAATTGTTCAAGCAGATGATGGGGTTTCTCCTGCTCGGCACGGCCGCCTGGTTCGTGGGGATTCGGCTGGTGGGCGATCCGAAACAGTGGTGGCTGGTGTTTTCGGTGGTGGTGATCGCCGGCGCGTACCTGATCTACCGGACGCGGCAGATTCTTCCGTCGCCGACCGCGATCAGCATCGCTACCGCGATTGCGTTTCTGCTGATCGCCACGGGTTTCGCCGCCGCCCAGAAGTTGACCAACGTTCCGCGTGGCTGGACCGCGTTCACGCCCGAAGCATTTGAGTCGGCGACGCATGCCGATCGCATCGTGCTCGTCGAATTCAGTGCCAGTTGGTGTTTGAACTGCAAGTACATCGAGCAAACCGTCTATCACGACGCCGATGTGCTGGCCGCGCTCGACGAGCGGAAGGTGGTCACGATCAAGGCCGACCTCACCGACCACAGCGCCCCCGGCTGGGAGCTGCTGAACAAGCTGGGCGGCACCGGCATCCCGTTCACCGCCATCTATCCCCGTGGCGGTGGAACGCCGATTATTCTCGAATCGATTTACACGAGCGACACGCTGCTCGAATCACTGAAACAAGCCCAAGCTTCCGAGGCAAATACGCGCTGAAGCCGATGGTCTATAAAAAGTCTACTGTCTCGCTTGCGAGTTCTCTCTACTATCTCGGGACGGATAGATCGTCCACCTCGAACGGAATTACCGCGTCTTCGATGCGGCTTGGGATGAGCGCGGTCAATTTTGTCGCCTTACCTCTGTCAGCCCGCCAATCTGTAACCAAGCGTGTGACCTGCAGCCTCATTGTCGATCCACCGTTCGGAGCAGTTTCAGGGTCAAACTTGATAATTCGCCACAAACGTCCTTGGTCATCACTTGCGGCGAAATCGCACTTCAAAAAATCGTCGCTTTGAAAGAACGAGCTGTCACTGGATTTAACGCCGGGAATCGACATCATCAATTCGAATTGATCAGGCGCGCCTGCCGTCTTGGGTATAACGCCCGTGAGCGCCGCCTTAATATTTTTGGTGAGCGGAAAAGTCGCTTGACCCCCAACATTCATCGCAGCAGACAGGTCGTATCGTTTGACATCGAATCCGAGACGCACTTTGAATTTGGCCCGGAGGTGCTTAATCTGCGGATTCGGTTCAGTGGGGTATTCGTAGCCCCCTATCACTTCCCTGAGCCCCAGACTAGTGCGGTATCTGAAAAAACCCTTGCTGGAACTGTCCTTATGTAGCGGTGGTATCAGCGACACACCTCGGTCATCCACCAACGACTCCATGTAACGACTGTCATACCAGCCGACCAGATAAACCTTTGGTTCCGTTACAAACGTGAAGTCTATATAGAGGACCTTCCTCTCAGCATCTCTAGAGGAAGCCTTATTATAAAGTCTCGATATTACTGGAGCGATCGTCGTATTCGTGTCCTTCGAAAACAGGCACGGCCAATTGGGTTGAACTGATTTGCCTCTGGCATAGAAACTGATCGGCAGGTCACATTTGAACGGTTCTTTCTCGACCAGAACGTTTCCCTGTTCGCACACGTGCTTAACCACCGTTAGGAGGGACACGTTCTCATCATGAATCGTGACAGGGTTACCCTCCAGCGATACTTTTTCGCCCGCGGGTCGAATCGCAAAACCAATTTGGTCAGAAAACGCGTCGACCGCGGCGTCGGCTGATATGGCGTCGCATTTAAATGACACCTTTGTCGGCGTCAGCATTTGCTTGACCGTGGTTGGCACGCGGCCTGGATCAGTCGCGTTGGTGGTAGGAACGGTTGCCGGATTGGCACCCGGCGCGGAACCGATTATGCCTTGACGTGATAAAATCGAAATCAGCACGCCCGATGCGACTGCCTTGACCCAAGTTCGCATTGTCCGCTCCCTTCCGTTGCGCTACGAAAAATTATTTCGGAACCGCCGGCACGGGCAGATCATTGAACTCGAACGGGATCGTCACGTCCTCGGTCTTGGCGGGGATCAGCACGGAAAACTTCACCGGCGGCTTGTAGCGTTTGTCTTCCAGTCCGTCTTCAGCCAGCGGGTGAAGATTGATCGTGAACTTGGCGATTTTCGGGTCCGTAATCCGCGGGCCGCTCTTGCGGACGCGCCATTTCTTGTTCTCTCCGTCGATCGCTTCGAAATGCAGTCGTTGCAGATCGGGGCTCTGCTCCACCATCATCCCGCCGGGCAGTTGAATGCGCGGGACGGACATGGTCATGACATAGCCGTGCGGGTCTTTCGTGTCGATGTCGAAGTCGGAGAAGATGATGTTGTTGTTCTTGAGGAAAGGCAGGCTCGCCGTCTCGCCGCCCTTGAGGGCGGAGGACAGGTCGCGCGGCGTCACGTTCAACCCCAACATCACCTTGACCGACCCGCGCAGGCGTTTCACCGCCACCGCCGGGGCTGTTGGATAGTTGATGCTGGTGTAGATATTCACCCCGTCTGCGGTTTGAAAGCCGCTGCCCATCACCCGCATCATCCCTATCCCCGGCGCGTTGGGTGGCGGAAGCAGGTTGCGATTCTGGTCGTCGGTGGCCGAATCCAGGTAGTTGCCGCGGTAGTAGCCGATCACGTAAACCTTCGGCTCGGTGACGAAGGAAATGGTCACGTTCAGCCGTCTCCCTTCGTTGCGAAACGACGTCGTCGACAGCCGCGACACGATCGGCATGATGCTCGAGTCGTTCAACTTCGGGTAGAAGCAGTCCGATCCTTCCATCGCCCGCGAATTCACTACGATCGACGACTCCACGCGCGACGCGCTGCGGCTGATCACCAGATCGCCCTGCTGGCAGATGTGCTGAATCACCGACAGCAGCGACTGGTTCTGGTCATCAATGTTGATTTTGCCGTGCCCGAGCTGCGCCCCTTCTTCAGCCGGCGGGCGGAGCGAGTAGCCGATCTGTTGCTCGAGCAGTTCAAGGGCCTGGTCGGGGGTCTTATTCTTACACTG
>Ga0070665_100004811_pt1 | contig 14035 bp, 16 predicted proteins | sample KBSS13metaG_FD_65862 | JGI IMG/M metagenome (GOLD analysis project Ga0070665, IMG submission 65862) | Switchgrass rhizosphere microbial communities from Kellogg Biological Station, Michigan, USA - KBS S1-3 metaG | ecosystem: Host-associated > Plants > Roots > Rhizosphere > Soil ... | reverse complement strand
ATGCGGCGCGAGTTGAGGTTGAGCCCGGCGGCGACGTTGTCGTAGATCGACATCGTCGGGAACGGGTTCGGCTGCTGGAAGACCATCCCGATCAGGCGCCGAACTTCGACCGGGTCGACCCCCTTGCCGTAGATGTCCTCGCCGTCGAGGGAGACGTGGCCGTCGACCCGCGCCCCCGGCGTCAGCTCGTGCATCCGGTTGAGCGAGCGCAGGAAGGTCGTCTTTCCGCAGCCGGAGGAGCCGATCAGCGCCGTCACCTTGTTCGGCGCGATCGTCATCGTCACCCCCTCGACCGCGTGGAAGTCGCCGTAGAAGAGGTCGACGTCACGGGCCTCGATCGTCTTCGCCCCGCGACCGGCCTTGGTCACGGGCTCGGTCGAGGTCACTCCCGCCGGCCGCTTGCTCATCTCGGGCTTGCCCTCCTCGGCGGCGCTGCGCTTGGTCGCGGCTCCCAGCATCGATCTCAACTTCCTTCCTTCCACGGTCAGCGGATCTCGGTTTTGTAGCGCCGGTAGACGAGGCGGGCGACGATGTTGAGCAGCATCACGATCGCGATCAGCGTCAGCGCCGCGGCCCATGCCTTGTCGTATGCCGCCTGTTTGAAGACGCCCGGCGATCGGTACTCGTTGTAGGCGTAGACGGCGAGGTTCTGCATCCGCCCGTCGAAAGGGTCGGAGTTCATCGAGTCGACCACCCCGGTGGTCACCAGCAGCGGCGCGGTCTCGCCGACGATCCTGGCGACCGCGATCATCACCCCGGTGACGAGACCGGCGAAGGCGGTCGGCAGGACGATCTTCACGATCGTCTTCCACTTCGGCGTCCCCAGCGCGTAGGCAGCCTCGCGCAGGTGGTTGGGGACGATCTTCAGCACCTCCTCGGCGGAGCGGATCACGATCGGGATCATCAGCACCGAGAGCGCGACCGAGCCCATCACCCCTAGGCGGATGCCGGGGCCGAAGAAGAGCTCGAAGAGCGCGTATGCGAAGAGGCCGGCGACGATCGAGGGAATCCCGGTCATCACGTCGACGAAGAAGGTCAGGGCGCGGCGCAGCCGGCCTTCGCCGTACTCGTTGAGGTAGATCGCGCCCATGATCCCGATCGGGACCGAGATCGCCGCCGCCACGCCGGTGATCACCAGGGTGCCGACGATCGCGTGGGCGGCGCCGCCGCCCTCGCCGACCACGCCGCGGGCGTCCTCGGTGAAGAAGGCGAGGCTGAGGCCGGGGATGCCGCGCTTGGTCACCTCGTAGACGAGCGATATCAGCGGGATCATCGCCAGCGCGAACGCCCCGGCGATCAGCACCGTCATCAGCCGGTCCTTGGCGCGCCGGCGCCAGTCGGTGCCGCCGGCGAGCAGGGTCGAGGGGCGGGCGAGAGCGGTGCTGTCGGTGACGCTGGCGCTCTCCATCTCCCCTCCTATTCGTGGTTCTGGCGGGCGATCACGGCCCGCGCGGCCATGTTGGTGACGAGGGTGATCGCGAAGAGGACGAGCCCGGTCGCGATCAGGGCGTTGATCGCGAGCCCCGAGGACTCGGGGAAATCGAGGGCGATGTTGGCGGCGATCGTCGAGGGGTTCGCCTGGCCGATCAGGTTGAAGGTGACGGCGCCGGAGACCGAGAGGATGATCGTCACCGCCATCGTCTCGCCGAGGGCGCGGCCGAGGCCGAGCATCGCGCCGCTGATCACCGACGATTTGCCGAACGGGAGAACGGTCATCTTGATCGTCTCCCAGCGGGTCGCCCCCAGCGCCTGCGCGCCTTCGGTCAGCTTGCGCGGCGTCTGGGCGAAGGCCTCGCGGGCGATCGCCGAGACGATCGGCAGGATCATCACCGCGAGGACGATCCCGGCGACCAGCATCGTCCGCCCCGTCGCCGAGGCCGGGCCTTCGAAGAACGGCAGCCAGCCGAGCTTCTCTTCCAGCCACTTGAGCACCGGCACCGCGGCGGGGCCGAGGACGAAGATCCCCCAGAGGCCGTAGATGATGCTCGGGATCGCCGCCAGCAGGTCGACCATGTAGCCGAGCGTCTGGGCGATCCGCGGCGGCGCGATATGGGTGATGAAGAGCGCCGCGGCGACGGCGAGCGGCACCGCGACGAGGGCGGCGATCGCCGAGGCCAGCACGGTGCCGAAGGCGAGCGGGGCGACGTAGTCGACGAAGCTCTTGCCCTCCGGCAGTTCCGAGGCGGCGGCGGTGAAGGCCGGGTAGCCCTCGGAGACGAGGAAGATCGCGACCCCGGCCAGCAGGGCCAGGATCGTCACCGCGGCGAGGACCGCGGTGCGGGAGAAGACGCGGTCACCGCGGCGGCGGCGCCCTCCGGACGCCGCCGCCAGCAGTTGACCCGCGTTGGTCGTGGTGTCGACCTGGGACACGCTCCCCCTAACCGGCTTCGATCGCTTCGATCGCCGGGGTCACCTTCGACGTCAGGGCCGGGGAGAGCGGAGCCGAGCCGGCCTGTTCGGCGGCCAGTTCCTGCCCCTCGGGGCTGATGACGTATTCGAGGTAGGCCTTCACCGCGGCCGCTTCGTCGGCCGAGTCGTACTTGGTGCAGGCGATCAGGTAGGAGGTGAGCACGATCGGATAGGTGCCCTCCGCGTCGGTCTTGCGGTCGAGCTTGTAGGCGATCGTGTACTTGCCCGGGCTCAGTTCCTTGTCGAGGGGGGACTCCTCGAGGACCTTGGCCGCGGCCTCCGGGGTCGGTTCGGCGTATTCCTGGCCGACTTTGATCTTGGCGATGCCGAGTTCGCCGGCCTGGCTGGCGTCGGCGTAGCCGATCGCGCCTTCGCCGGCGGCCACCGCTTCGACCACGCCGGAGGTGCCGGAGGCAGCTTCGCCGCCCTTGACCGGCCAGTCGCCGCTGACTTCGTAGCTCCAGACGTCAGGCACGACCTCGGAGAGGTATTCGGTGAAGTTCTCCGTCGTCCCCGACTCGTCGGAGCGGTTGACCGGGGTGATGCGGGTGTCGGGCAGCTCGACGCCGGGGTTGTCGGCGGCGATCGCCTTGTCGTCCCAGCTGGTGATTTCCTGGTTGAAGATCATCGCCAGGGTCTCGGGGTCGAGCTGGAGGTCTTCGACGCCGGGGAGGTTGTAGATGACCGCGATCGGCGAGATGTAGTCCGGGATCTCGATCAGCTGGCCGGTCTTGCACCGCTTTTCGGCTTTTTCGAGCTCGCCTTCTTCGGTCGAGAGGGCGGCGTCGCTGCCCGCGTAGGCGGTGCCGCCGGCGATGAACTGTTCGCGGCCGCCTCCGGACCCAACCGGGTCGTAGGAGATCGTCACGCCGGAGTTTTCGTTCTCGAATTCGGCGATCCAGGCTTCCTGCGCCGCCTGCTGGGCGCTCGAGCCGGCACCGGCGATTTCACCGGAGACGCTGCCGCCGCCGCTGGCCGTTTCGTCGTCACTGCCGCCACAGGCCGCAACGCCGATCGCGAGGATCACCGCGGCGCTCAGCACCACGAACCACTTAGAGCTGGTCAACTCTTTCTCCTTCGGGTCGATTCATCAGTTGGCGCCACCCTCGCAGCGGCTACCAAGCACCTTGTTACGCGGCTGTGTCGAGCGTGTGAAAAAGATGTAAAAGCGCCCGGAAATCGCTCAGGCGTCGGGCGCGAAGCGGTAGCCGATCCCGTTGTGGGTGTGGATCAGACGCGCGTCGGGGAGCGCTTCGCCGAGCTTCGCCCGCAGGCGGCTGACGTAGACGTCGACCGAGCGGTCGTCGCTGCGCGGCTTGCCGCCCCAGACCCGGGCGAAGAGCTCCTCGCGGGTCATGATCCGCTGCGGGTTCTCCGAGAGGGTGACCAGCAGCTGCAGCTCCCGCACGGTCAGGCTCAGCGGGCAACCGTCGACGAGAGCGGCGTGCTGCTCGGGCTTGATCTCCAGCCGTCCCATGCGTGCGAGCATGGCGGCGAGCGGAAGGGCGGCGGTTATCCGGCCGTGAAGGTGTTGTGAACGGCTTGTGAATCAGCCGCGGGGTGCGGCTCGGCCGCGGGCGCCCCCTCGGGCGCCGGGTGCAGCTCCTCGGCGACGATGCCGGCCGGTTCGGGATCGAAGCGGTAGCCGATCCCGAAGTGGGTGTGGATGTATGTCCAGCTCGGCGAGAGGCTCTCCAGCTTCTTGCGCAGCTTGCGGACGAAGACGTCGACCGAGCGGTCGCCGTGGGCCATCGCGTAGCCCCAGACCCGTTGGTAGATCTGCTCGCGCTCGAGCACCTGGCCGCGTTCCTCGGCGAGCAGGTAGAGCAGCTCGAACTCGCGCCGGGTGAGATCGAGCGCCTCGTTGCCGACGAAGGCCTGGAAGCGGTCGGGGCGGATCTCCATCTCGCCGACGGCGAGCGGCGCGGCCTCGTGCTCCTGGCGGCCGCGGCGGCGACGGCGGGAGACAGCTTCGAGCCGGGCGATCGCCTCCTCGGGATGGCACGGCTTGGTCATCCAGTCGTCGACCCCGAGCCGCAGCCCGCGGACCCGCTGGGCGACGGTCGAGCGGCTGGTGCAGACGACGAGGCCGAGGTCGGGCAGCATCGAGGCGACCCGTTCCAGGTAGGCCCAGGCTTCGTCGCCGAGCACGGCCGGGTCGACCAGGAGGGCGTTCAGCTTCATCGCCACCAGATCGCGCGGCGGCACTGGGCCGGTCTTCTGGCTGAGGTGCCAACCGGCCGCCTCTGCGCGGCGGGCAAGGACGGTGACGAAGCCGCTGTCGGTATCGAGGACGGCGATTCGGATAGCTGAAGTGTATGGGTCCGGGAACCCGTTAACCCCTGCGTTCACAGGATTTTCACAGCCTGGCCGGGTCACACCCCGAATTTGCGGCAAGCGGGGCGAGCAGGCACTCGGTGCCCTCAGTGGATCGCGCCGCTTGCCGCCAGGCCCAGCACCAGCAGCCCGAGCGCGACGCGGTAGACGACGAAGACCCGCAGCGAGTGGGTGGTCAGGTAGCGCAGCAGCCAGGCGATCGAGATGTAGCCGGCGACGAAGGCGACGACGGTTGCGATCACCGTCGCCCCGACCGGCGGTTCGCCCGCTTCGCCGATCTTGCGCAGCTCGAAGAGGCCGCTGAGGACCACCGCCGGGACCGAGAGGACGAACGAGTAGCGGGCGGCGTCGAGGCGGGTGAAGCCCCGCAGGAGCCCGGCGGAGATGGTCGCCCCCGAGCGGGAGACGCCGGGGATCAGCGCCAGCGCCTGGGCGAACCCGATCGCGATCCCGTCGCGCCCGCTCATCTCGTCCAGGTTGCGGCGGCGGGTGCCGAAGTGCTCGGCGGCGAGCATCACGAAGGAGAAGAGGATCAGCGCCGAGCCGATCAGGTAGAGGTCGCGGGCGCCGGACTCGATCTGGTTGCTGAAGATGACCCCGAAGACGCAGATCGGGATCGTGCCGAGGACGATGAACCAGCCGAGGCGGGCGTCCTGGGAGGCCCTCGGGATCGGCGTGCGCAGCTCCCGCAGCCAGGCCGAGGCGATCCGCCAGAGCTCGGCGCGGAAGTAGAGCAGCACCGCCGCCATCGTCCCCAGCTGGATCACGGCGGTGAATCCCGCCCCCGGGTCTTCCCAGCCGAGCAGGGCCGGAACTATCCGCAGATGGCCGGAGGAGGAGATCGGGAGGAACTCGGTCAGCCCCTGGACGAAGCCGAGGACGATTGCTTCCAGAGCGCTCATCGCCGCGAGAGGCTATTCACCCGGCGCTGAACGCAACCTAAAGAGCGGACGGCGACGCCCCTCGGTGCGCTAGATTCCCGCCCGTGAAGCGCACCGCCGCAGCCCTGCTCTCGATCTGGGCCCTGATGCTGCTCGTCGCCCCGGCCGCCCTGGCCGACGAGGGCGTCGGCCTCGCCGGCCCGACGACCGACAAGACGGTGACCTTCTTCTGCTTCGGCGTGATCTTCTTCTTCGCCGCCCTGGTGATCGTCCTCTCGCTGATCCAGAACCGCTTGGACAAGCGCAAAGAACAGCGCAAGTCAGATTTGGCGCGGTTCAACTAGCGGACGCGCCCTCCCCTTTTTTTGCCCGTCTTCATCGATGAGCATCGATGAAGGTGCTAGGGTCGGCGCCGCGATGACCGACCTGCCCGTGATCAACTGCTGCACCCCGCTGGCGGGCTCCTCGCTCGACGAGGAGCGGGCGGCGCAGCTCGAGGCCGTGATCAAGGCGCTCGCCGACCGGCAGCGGCTGCGGATCGTGAACATGCTGCTGCGCGCCGACGGCGAAGCCGTCTGCGTCTGCGAGTTCGAGCCCTTCCTCGGCCTCTCCCAGGCGACCGTCAGCCACCACCTCAAGGTGCTGGTCGAGGCCGGGCTGGTGGCGCGCGAGGGCCGCGGCAACCGCGGCTACTTCTCGCTCGTCCCCGGCGCGCTCGACTCCGTCCGCGACGTCTTCGCCCCCGCGGCGGCCTGCTGCTGAGATCGTGGACGGGCGACCCGACCTCCTCCGCCGCGCCGCTGCCGAGGGGATCGGCGTCTTTGCCCTCGTCTTCGCCGGCTGCGGGGCGATCGTCGCCGAAGCCGAGAACCCCGGCGCGCTCGGGTCGATCGGGGTCGCCTTCGTCTTCGGCCTGGTCGTGATGGCGATGGTCTACGCGACCGGCCACCTCTCGGGCGCCCACCTGAACCCGGCGGTGACGCTGGCCTTCGCCCTGACGCGGCACTTCCCCCGCGCCGAGGCCGCCGCCTACGTCCTCGCCCAGGTCCTCGGCGCGCTTGCCGCCGCCGCGCTGCTCGCGGCCGTCTGGCCGAGCCAGCCCGCCGACCTCGGCACCACCCTGCCCTCGGTCGGCGCCGGCAGCGCCTTCGTCTACGAGGTCGTGCTGACCGCCTTCCTGATGTTCGTGATCATGGCCGTCGCCACCGACACCCGCGCGGTCGGCGCCGCGGCCGCAATCGCGATCGGCGGCACCGTCGGCCTCGACGCCCTCTTCGGCGGCCCGGTCACCGGAGCGTCGATGAACCCGGCGCGATCGCTCGGGCCGGCGCTCGTCTCCGGCGAGCTGCGCGACCTCTGGCTCTACCTCACCGCCCCCGTGCTCGGCGCGACGCTCGGCGCCCTCGCCTACCAGCTGGTCCGCGGCGAGCACCCTGCGGCGACCGCCGGGGGGGCCGCCTGATGGCCCGCGCGCTCTTCGTCTGCCTCCACAACGCCGGCCGCTCGCAGATCAGCGAGGCGCTCTTCCGCCGCGCCGCCGGCGAGCGCCACGAGGCGCGCTCGGCCGGGACGACGCCGGCCGACCGCGTCCACCCCGAGGTGGTCGAGGCGATGGCCGAGCTGGGGATCGACCTCGCCGATCGTCGCCCCCGCAAGCTCGACCGGGCCGACGCCGAATGGGCCGACGTGGTGGTGACGATGGGCTGCGGCGACGAGTGCCCCTACATCCCCGGCAAGCGCTACCTCGACTGGGACCTGCCAGACCCGAAGGGCCAATCGCTGGAGGCGGTGCGGGAGACGCGCGAGGAGATCGCGCGCCGCGTCGAGGCGCTGGTCGCCGAGCTAGACGCCGCCGGCGAGTAGCTCCGGCAATTCCGCCATCGACGTGAATGGCCGCGCTCCGGCGCGGCCGAGGCGGTCATCGGTCCCGGGCGGGGCATAGCCGAACACCGCCATCCCCGCCGCGAGCGCCGCCTGAACCCCGGGCACCGCGTCCTCGACGACTACGCAATGCTCCGGCTCGGCGCCCATGCTCGCCGCCGCGTGGAGAAACAGGTCGGGGTGCGGCTTACCGCGCTCGACCATGGTCGACGAGAAGAGCGCCGAGCCGGGGAAATGGCCGCGAAGGCCGGTGAGGCTGAGGGTCAGCTCGGTCTTCTCGCACTTCGCCTGTGAGGCAACGCAGATCGGTACCCCAGCGGCGCGCAGCGCGGTCAGCGCCGCCTCCACACCCGGGATCGCGTCCAGACCTTCTTCAAAGGCGGCCCGGCGCCTACGCTCGAAGTCGCCGAGCCAGCCGTCCTCCAAAGGACGCCCGAGCCGCGCCTCGACCTGGGCCTGGATATCAGCCAGGCGCATGGCTTCGAACTCGCGATGGACCTCCTCGGCGTCGATCGCCAGCCCCGCCGCGGAGATCGCGGCGGCCAGCACCCGGTTCGAGGTCGGTTCGCTATCGACGAGCACCCCGTCGCAGTCGAAGATCACCAGCTGCACTGGGAGCGTCCCGGCCATCGCCGCGCTCAGGAGAGCCGGAAGCCCGAGAGCAGGCGTTTCTCGGTCTCGCCCTCGACCTTGGCGACGACTTCGACTTTGCCCTCGAGCGGGGTGTCGCGGATCTTCGTCGCCAGCAGGTCGTCGACCTGGAAGATCCCGGCGGAGTTGTTGAGCTGGATCTCGATTCGCACCGGGCGCTCCTCGCCGGCGGCGATGCGGACCTCGTCGACGGCGGCGGCGGAGATCGAGTGGATGCCCTCGTGGCCGGACTCGAGCGGCAGCCGGGTGCGGCCCTGCGCCATGTCGAGCGCATCGGCGACGCGGACGACGCCGGCCTCCAGCGTGTAGGGCTCGCCGCGGCGGCGGTGGCCGATGATCGCGTGCAGGATCTCGGAGGCGACGACGGTCCGCTCGGGCTCCTTGTAGACGTCTGCGAGTAGGCGCTCGAGCGCCCCGCTGGCGAGGAAGAGCGAGTACTCCTCGTGGTCGACGCGGTGGATCGACATCCCGGTGTCGTGCAGCAGGGCGCCGCCGGCGACCACAACTTCGGCGTCGCGGTCGCGCATCCCGTGGTCGGTGACCATCGCCGGCTCGACCCCGGCGCGGACCAGCAGCCGCAGCAGGCGCAGGGCGATGTTGAGGACGATCTGCATGTGGACCCAGGAGTGGTCCGACATCCCCAGCCGCTCGGCGTGGACCTGGGTCATATACCACCAGGCGCGCACCTGGTCGTCGCCGTTGACGGCGCCGAGGAAGCTCTCGAGCCTGCGGTTGCCGCGCGTCGGCGCCCGCACATGAGCCTCGGCAACCGCCTCTTTCGGCGGTTTCCGCGTCGGCCCCTCGGGATCCGGCGCCGGAACCTGCTCCTCGCCTGCCGCTATCGGTTCCTCGGGCACGGGGCGCATCGTACGTGGCGCGTCACTCGAAGAAGTACAAATTCAGCGAACGCTGATTTTGGGCCCCTACCGGGGCACATTTTCAGCGTCCGCTGAATTTTGCCGGGAGGATCAGCCGCAGATCGGCCAGGGGCTGGAGCCGGAGGCCGCGTAGAGCATCGCGGCGCGGTAGTCCTGCTCGGACTCCGGGGCCGCTGCGGGGTCGCCGCTGCCGCCCATCGAGGCCCAGGTGCCGTAGTCGAACTGGTATTTGCCGCGGTAGGTCCCGTCGGAGGAGACGGCGGTCGGGTCCCCGCCGGACTCGCAGGAGGCGATCGATTCCAGCGTCGCCATCGAGACGCCGAGCTCGGCGAACCGTTCCTCGGCTTCCCGCTCCTCGCGCAGCGCCGCGGCGCGTTCGTCGGCCTTGATGTCCGCGGCGATCGTCTTGACGATGTGGCGGAAGCGGTCGGCCGGCCGCTGCAGCCGCTCGAGCGGCGCAACTTCGGCCTGCCCGATGCTGGGGCCGGACTTCTCCTCACCGCCGGCAGCCAGCGCGGCTGCGGGGAAGGCGAGGAGGATGAGCAAGATCGTGGTGAATTGTTTGCGTTTTGTGAGCAAGCGCAAAACCGTGAGGGTTCGCGCCACTCTCATGTGTGGCGGGGATCACAGAACGCGGTCCGCTAGCGCCTATCCGCACTAGCTCAGGCACGAAACCGTCGCCCCGGAAGGTGACTCTGATCGCGAAATTGCGCCGCTAGGCGGCTTTGGCGATCAGCAGGCGCTGGTCCGGCAGGCTGCGGAAAGACTTCACCTCGACGCTGCCGTAACCGCTCTCCCCCATCCAGCGGGAGACCTCCTCGACGGTGTAGGTGTCGGCGCCGGAGGTGAGGTGGAAGAAGAGGCCGAGGATCGAGGCGAGGTTCGCGCGCTGGCCGCCGGGGCGGTCGTAGAGGTCGAGGACGCAGAGCGGCGAGCCCGGCCGCAGCACGGCGCGGATGCGGGCGAAGAGCGCCCGGATCTGCTCCGGCGAGAGGTGGTGGATGATGTTGAAGCAGAGCGCGCCGTCGTAGTGGCCGTCGTAGTCGACCTCGAACATGTCGCCGACCAGGTGGCGGACGCGGTCGCCCATCCCCGCCTCGGCGACGATCTGCTCGCCGACGCGGGCGCTGCCCGGCAGGTCGACGATCGTCGCCCGCAGCCCCTCGTGGCGGCGGCAGAGCCCCATCGAGTACTCGCCGTGGGCGCCGGCGACGTCGAGCACCTGGTGGGCGCCCTTGGCGAGCGGGATCGTCCTCGCCACCTCGGCGCTGGAAAGCCGCGCAAGCTGGTACTGGCCGCGGATGTAGGACTGCCAGTAGGGGTCGTCGGGCCCTTTCTCGTGCAGCTCGACGTGCTTGCCGTCGCGGACCAGGTCCTCGAGACCGGCGTACCAGTCCCAGTAGTGGGCGGTGTCGGCGAGGAAGTCGCCGAGATAGGTGTCGGAGGCGGGGTCGAGCCAGCGGTGGCCGCTGGCGGTCATCTCGTAGGTCCCGTCCGGGTTCTGCTTGACGTGCCCGAGCGTCGCGATCACGTCGAGCACCCTGCTGGTCCCGGTCGCCTGCAGCCCGAGGTGCTCCGCCAGCTCCGCCGGGTCGCGCGGCCCCTCGGCCAGCGCGCCGAGGATCCCGGTCCGCTGCGCGACCTGCAGCGAGCGGGCCACCGGCATCGAGAACATCGCCTCGCCGATCGGCGTCGGCACCTTGCCGAGCAGCAGCCCCAGCCGCTCCACCAAGCCGTCGGGAATCGCGCCGATCCGCATCGCCGGCAGCCTATCCGCGATCATCGGCGGATGGGAGACGTGCCCACCTCACGCCTGCTGCTGGCCTGCCCGGACCAGCCCGGTCTGATCGCCCGCGTCAGCGGTTTCCTCGCCGAGTCCGGGCTCAACATCGTCGACGTCGACCAGCACTCCAGCGCCGAGGGTCGCTTCTTCATGCGGATGGTCTTCGACCGCCTGCCCGACGGCGAGCGCGAGGCGCTCGAGATGCGCTTCGCCCGGGAGATCGGCGAGCCGTTCACGATGGACTACGAGTTCCACGAGACGGGCCGGGCGCGGCGGGTCGCGGTGATGGTCAGCCGCGAGGACCACTGCCTCTCGGACCTGCTCTGGCGCTGGCGCAACGGCGACCTCGGCGGCGAGCTGGTGACCGTGATCTCCAACCACGCCGACCACGCCGCGCAGGTGGAAGCGGTCGGCCTCCCCTTCCACCACCTGCCGATCGACCCCGAGAACCGGGCCGAGGCCGAGCGCGGGGCGCTGGAGCTGCTCGGCGGCGTCGACCTCCTCGTCCTCGCCCGCTACATGCAGATCCTCTCCGAGGACTTCCTCCGCGCCCTCGCGGCGCCGGCGATCAACATCCACCACAGCTTCCTGCCCGCCTTCGTCGGCGCCGACCCCTACCACCGCGCCTACGAGCGCGGCGTGAAGCTGATCGGCGCCACCGCCCACTACGTCACCGCCGACCTCGACGCCGGGCCGATCATCGCCCAGGACGTGACCCGCGTCGACCACCGCGACGAGGTCACCGACATGGTCCGCCTGGGACGCGACGTCGAGCGCCTCGTCCTCGCCCGCGCGGTGATGGCCCACCTGGACGACCGCGTCCTCCTCGACGGCGACCGCACGATCGTCTTCTGATGACCGCCAAGCCCCCCGGCTCGCGCGCACCGGCCATCGCCCAGGCTGTCAGCTACGCCCGCGATCCGCTTGGATTCCTGGCCGGCCAGCAGCGCCGCTTCGGGGACATCTTCAGCGTCCGCTTCCCCTTCTTCGGCCGCCTCGTCTACGTCGCCCGGCCCGATCTCGTCAAAGCGCTGTTCACCGGCCCGCCGGACAGCTTCCACGCCGGCGAGGCGAACGCGACGGTGCTGGAGCCGGCGGTCGGGCCGAACTCGGTCCTCACGCTCGACGACGAGCCGCACATGCGCCAGCGCAAGCTGCTGCTGCCCCCCTTCCACGGCGAGCGGATCCAGCGCTACGGCGACCTGATCGTTGAGATGACCCGCCGGGAGATGGAGCGCTGGCCGGTCGGCGAGCCGTTCGCGCTGCGCCCCCACACCCAGCGGATCACCCTGGCGGTGATCATGCGCGCCGTCTTCGGCGTCCACGACGAGGCGCGGCTCCAGCGCTTCGAGCGGCTGATCGACGACTTCGCCCGCCGGGTCGGCGTCGTCACCTCGTTCCCGATGCTGCGCCGCGACCTCGGCCGGCTCAGCCCCTGGAACCGCTTCGTCCGCTCGCGCGAGGCGCTGGACGAGTTCATCTACGAGGAGATCCGCCTGCGACGGGCCGAGCCGGGGCACGAGGGGCGCGACGACGTCCTCTCCCTGCTGCTCGGCGCCCGCGACGAGGACGGCGTCGCGATGAGCGACCGCGAACTGCGCGACGAGCTGGTCACCGTGCTCGGCGCCGGCCACGAGACGACCGCGACCGGGCTCGCCTGGGCGGTCGAGCGGCTGGTCCGCTCCCCCCGGGCGCTGGCCAAGCTGCGCGACTCGGTCGCCGCCGGCGAGGAGGAGTACCTCGGCGCGACGGTCAAAGAGACGCTGCGGGCGCGGCCGGTGATCGTCGACGTCGCCCGCAAGCTGAAGGCGCCGGCGACCATCGGTGGCTACGAGATCCCCGCCGGGCAGTTCGTCCTCGCGGCGATCGCCGCCCTCCACTACCGCGCCGACCTCTTCCCCGATCCCGACCAGTTCCGCCCCGAGCGCTTCCTCGACGGCAAGGCAGACAACTACGCCTGGATCCCCTTCGGCGGCGGCGTGCGACGCTGCATCGGCGCCTCCTTCGCCGAATACGAGATGCGGCTGATCCTGCGCGAGTTCGTCGCCCGGGCCGAGCTGCGGGCGGTCGACGAGAAGCCCGAACCGGTCCGCGTCCGCAACATCACCCTCGCGCCCGCCAAGGGCACCCGCGTGGTGCTCGAGCGGCCGCTGGCCTAAGCGGCCGAGCCCTCGGCTTCCCGCTGCGCGGACTCCCACTCCGCGTAGAGCGCTTCCACCGCGGTCTTCGCCTCGGCGTGGCGCTTGGTCGCCCGCTCGACCCGGCCGGGACTCGACCAGGCTTCGGGGTCGGCCAACTCGTCCTCGAGCTCGCGCAGCTTCGCCTCCGCCTTCTCGATCCGCTCCTCCAGCTTCGCCGCCTTGCGGGCCGCTTTCTGCGCCGGCTTGGTGGCGCTGTACTTCTTGCCGCCGGAGGAGCTCGACTTCGCCGCACTGCTCGCCTCGGACTCCTCTTCGTCGCGCCGCCGCTGGTACTCGGCCCAGCCGTTCGGGTAGCTCGCCAGCCTGCCGCCCTCGCAGACGAGGGTGCGGCTGCCGACCGCCTCCAGCAGCGCCCGGTCGTGGGAGACGAGCAGCACCGTCCCCTCGAACTCGGTCAGCGCGTCCTCCAGCGCCTCGCGGCTCTCGATGTCGAGATGGTTGGTCGGCTCGTCGAGGACTAGGACGTTGGCGCCGGAGGCGACGAGGATCGCCAGCGAGAGTCGCCGCTGCTCGCCGCCGGAGATGTCGGAGAGCTGTTTCTCGACGTCGCCGCCGGAGAAGAGGAAGCCCCCCAGCAGGGAGCGTGCCTGGACCTCGTTGAGGCCGGTCTCGCGCTTGGCGGCGTCGAGGACGGAGCCGCCGCCGGCCGCGGTCTCGGCGTGCTGGGAGAGGAAGCCGAGCTTGACGTTGTGTCCGGTGCGGACGCTGCCGCTGGCCGGCTCGCGGTCGCCGGCGAGGGTTTCGATCAGGGTCGTCTTGCCGGCGCCGTTGGGGCCGACCAGGACGACGTGTTCCTCGCGCTCGATTTCGAGGTTGGCGTCGTCGAGCAGCGTCCGGCCCGGCACCTCGATTCTGCCTTTGACCAGTTTCAGCACCACCCGGCCGGGGCGCTCGGGCGGCTTGAAGGAGAAGCGGAGCTTGCGGGTGTCGCGGCGTTCGGAGCGGGGCCCGTCGCGCTTCTTCTTCTCGATCTGCTTCACCCGCGACTGCGCCTGGCGCGCCTTCGTCGCCTTG
>Ga0070665_100004810_pt1 | contig 14037 bp, 10 predicted proteins | sample KBSS13metaG_FD_65862 | JGI IMG/M metagenome (GOLD analysis project Ga0070665, IMG submission 65862) | Switchgrass rhizosphere microbial communities from Kellogg Biological Station, Michigan, USA - KBS S1-3 metaG | ecosystem: Host-associated > Plants > Roots > Rhizosphere > Soil ... | reverse complement strand
CGGCCCGTAACGCACCGCATCGCAAGCTGTTCAGGAATCTGCGCGCATTCATTCGAAGTCTCCTTGAGCGATTCATATTCATCGTTGTGGCGGCGACCTTAGTGCCTGCGACGCAGCGCAGGTTGATCTCGCGCAAGGAAGAGACGAAGAACGCGCTGGCGCTCGAATCCTCGGGTGCGTCCAGCACCGGGTGCGCTTACCGCGAATGCCAAGTTGATCTGGCGCAAGCGTGGCGCGGTTGCGGGGCCGAACAATCGTTTCGACGCTTCCACCACCGCCTGCCATGAACTCACGTGCCTCCAGGACACCCGGCCGGACCACCGCGCCCAACATCGCCTGCTCGAACTGCAGCCTGCGCGCACTGTGTCTGCCGCTGATGATGTCGGACGCCGAGCTGCAGCGGCTGGACGCGCTGGTCGAGACGCGCCGGCTCGTCAAGCGCGGCCAGACGCTGTTCCGCAACGGCGACCGCTTCGATGCCGTATACGCGATCCGTTCCGGCTTCTTCAAGACGCGTCTGTCGTCCAAGGCCGGGCAGGAGCAGGTCACCGGCTTCCAGATGGCCGGCGAGGTGCTCGGCCTGGACGGCATCAGCGCCGACGTGCACCAGTGCGACGCGGTGGCGCTCGAGGATTCACAGGTCTGCGTGATTCGCTATTCGCAACTCGAAACACTGTCGCGCGAGTTCAGCGATCTGCAGCGTCAGTTCCACAAGGTCTTGAGCCGCGAGATCGTCCACGACCACGGCCTGATGCACCTGATCGGCTACAGACGCGCCGAGGAACGGCTCGCGGCGTTCGTGCTGGACTTGACACGGCGCCTGCGCGCGCGCGGATTTTCGTCGTCGGCCCTGGTGCTGCGCATGACACGCGAAGAGATCGGCACCTACCTCGGCCTCACCCTCGAGACGGTGAGCCGCTGCTTCTCCAAGCTGCAAGGCGACGGTGTGCTGCGGGTGCGCCGGCGTCAAGTCGAGGTGCTCGATCATGCCGCCCTCGAGGGCCTCGTGAACCGCGCCAGGGATGAAAAGGTGGTGGACAGCGCATCCATGCCAGTCGCGATTTCGCAGTGATGCCACGCGGCTTCAGCGTTCGACGAAGGCGCGCTCGATCACATAGTCGCCCGGCTGCCCGCGACCGGGCGAGATCATGAAGCCGAGTCGGTCGAGCGCCGCGCGTGTGTCGCGCAGCATTGCCGGGCTGCCGCACAGCATCGCGCGATCCAGCGTCGGATCAAGCGCAGCGAGGCGTACCTTGTGTGTCAGCGCGCCGGACTCGATCAGCGCCGGCAACCGCCCTTGGTTGCGGAACGCCTCTCGCGTGACGACGGGCAGATAGATCAGCTTGCGCGTGACGGCTTCGCCGAGGAACTCGTCGTGCGGGAGGTCGTGCTCGATGAGGTCGGCATACGCGAGTTCGCTGGCCTCGCGCACGCCGTGCACCAGCACGATCCGGCCGAAGCGCTCGTAGATGTCCGGGTCGCGAATGATGCTCATGAAAGGCGCCAGGCCGGTGCCCGTCGCCAGGAGGTAGAGGTGGCGGCCGGGCCGCAAATCCGACGGCACCAGGGTGCCGGTGGGCTTGCAGCCGACCAGGACCGGATCGCCGACACGAAGGTGCTGCAGGCGCGAGGTGAGCGCGCCGTCGGGCACCTTGATGCTGAAGAACTCGAGGTGCTCGGCATAGTGGGGGCTGGCAATGCTGTACGCGCGCAGCAGAGGGCGGCCCTTGACCTCGAGTCCGATCATCACGAACTCGCCGCTCACGAAACGCAGGCCGGCGCCGCGCGTGGTCTTGAAGCTGAAAAGCGTGTCGTTCCAGTGGTGAACGGACAGGACGTGCTGGATGTCGAACGCGGCCATGATCGATGCAGAAGTTGTCGCAGAGGCCACATGGGCACGGCCAGTGTGCCGATGCGATGGCGATACGTCCTTGATGCGGGACAACTTCGGGCGGGTCCGCGCATCGAGCGCGGCACACCGCCCATGCATCAGACGATGCGCGAAAAGCGCTCGCGTGCCGGGTCCGCATGCAGATGGCGATCGAACACCATGGCGACTGCGCGCACCAGGTACCAGCCTGCCTCGGTTACCTGGATCGCGCCGGGCTCCAGCACGACGAGGCCGCCGAGCGCCAGCGCCGTCATGCGCTCGAGCTCGGCTGCGAAATAGTCATGCATGCGGATCGCATGCGCGCACTCGATCGCCTCGAAGTCCACGCGACCCTGGCACATCAGCGCCATGATCACGTCGCGCCGCACCAGATCGTCGGCAGTGGACACGATGCCGCGCACGACCGGCAACTGGCCGCCTCGAACGGACTCGTAGTATTCCGGCAGCGTCTTCGCGTTCTGGTAGTAGCTCGCGCCGACCCGGCCGATCGCCGACACGCCCAGGCCGATCAGGTCGCAATCCGGCTGCGTGCTGTAGCCCTGGAAGTTGCGGTGCAGCCGACCCTGCCGCTTGGCGGCGGCGAGCGCGTCATTCTCCAGCGCGAAATGATCCATGCCCACGTAGCTGTAGCCGCAGCCGAGAAAGCCCTCGATCGCGCCACCCAGCATCGCTACGCGCTGCGCGGCATCCGGCAGGTCTTCGGTGAGGATGCGACGCTGCGGCTTGAAGCGCTGGGGCAAGTGCGCGTAGGCGTACAGCGCGATGCGATCGGGTCGAAGTTCGCCGATCTGGCGCACGGTGCGCGCGAAACTCTCGGCTGTCTGGCGCGGCAAGCCGTAGATCAGGTCGGCGTTGATCGAGTCGAAGCCCAGTTCTCGGGCGCTGTTCATCAACGAGCGCACGCTCTCGAACGGCTGCACCCGGTGCACCGCCTGCTGCACCTGCGGATCGAAGTCCTGCACGCCGAAGCTGATGCGGTTGAAGCCGAGTTCGCGCAGATAAGCCAGCCGTGTCGGCGTGACCGTGCGCGGATCGACCTCGATCGAGACCTCGGCGTCCTCGGTAAGGCGAAACACGCGACGCAGCGTGTCGAAGACATGCCGCAGCTCGGCATCGGACAAGAAGGTCGGCGAACCCCCACCGAAATGCAGCTGCGACAACGGCTGTCTCGGGCCGAGCACCGCGATGACCAGATCGATCTCGGCGTCCAGCGCATCCAGGTACTCGGCCGCGCGTTCGTGGTGCTTCGTGATGACCTTGTTGCATGCGCAGTAGTAGCACACCGACTCGCAGAACGGCACATGCACGTACACCGACAGCGGCGCGCCCCACCCTCGCCGCCGCATGGCACCGACAGCGTCGGCGGGCCCGAAGTCTCCCGAGAATCGATCGGCTGTCGGGTACGACGTGTAGCGCGGTCCCGGCGTGTCGAAGCGCTGCAGCAGCGCCTCGGAGAGCCTGTGGCTCGCTGCGGACGTGGTGGGCGTTGTCAGGATCGGTGTGCTCATGGAGGCATCGTGCCTATGCGATACCGGCTGACGTTTGACGCAGCGCAAGTCACGCGCTTGGCGCGGACCGCATGCTCAGCGCTTCACGCGCAAAGCGATCAATCGCCACAAGGCCCAGATCGCGGGCACGCTCAGCATTGCAAGCACCCAGCGGACGTCCAGCATTGCTGGGAAGCCGAAAGCCTCGTTCACGCGCGGAATCAGCAGCACCGCCAGGCTGAGCATGCATGCGCCGAGGAGCAGTGCCTCGAAGCTTGCGTTGACGCGAGGTGCACGACGTAACCCGACCCGAAACCAGCGCAGCATCGCGATGTTTCCAATCACGATGGTCGCAAGTCCAGCGAGGCGCAGGCTCTCATCCGACCAGTGGCTCCGGTGCCCCAGCCACTGCACGAGCACGACGGCCAACAGGGCCACGCCACCGACCGCCAACGCACGTGCCAGCGCACCGACGCTGAACAGGCGCGAATCGGCCCGGCGCGGCGGCACCTGCATCCCGTTGCGCGCCAGCGGCTCCGCCTCGAAGACCAGCGAGCAGGCCGGGTCGATGATCAGCTCGAGCAGCACCACGTGGATGGGCAGCAGCAGCACCGGGCCGCCCAACAGCGGCAGCAAGGCAAGTCCGACGATCGGTACATGCACGGCAAACAGATAGCCCATGGCCTTTTGCAGATTGGCGAAGATGCGCCGCCCGGCGCGCACTGCGTCGACCAACGACGAGAAGCGATCGTCCAGCAGCACGATGGCTGCGGCCTCGCGGGCGACGTCGGTGCCGCGCCCACCCATCGCCACTCCGACGTCCGCGGCGCGCAGGGCCGGCCCGTCATTGACACCGTCTCCGGTCATCGCAACAACTTCACCGCGACGTTGCAGCGCCTGAACGATCCGCAGTTTCTGTGCGGGCGTGACGCGCGCAAAGACGGCGATTCGCAGGATGGCGAGTTCGAGTTGCGCCTCGCTCATCGCGTCGAGTTGCGCACCGGTCAGCACCGCGTCGCCGCCCTCGCCTGCCACCAACCCCGCGTCGCGGGCGATCGCGAGCGCAGTGGCGGCAGCGTCTCCGGTGATCATGACGACGCGCACGCCGGCGCGACGGCATTCCGACAGGGCCTCCGCGACGTCGTCACGCAACGGATCCTGGAACGCGACCAGGCCGATCGCTTCGTAGCCCGCCTCCGGTGTCGCGACGCCGTCTGGGCAACGCGCACGGGCGACGGCGATGACGCGCAGGCCCTGGCGGGCCCATGCCTCGGCCTGTTCGGCCAGTCGCTGCAGGCGCGTCGACGCATCCGCACAACGCGCCAGCACCGCCTCCGGCGCACCCTTGACGACGATGAGGATGCGGTCGTCGCCATCGACGCGCCAGCATTGGCGCATGAAGGGCCGGCCCGGAACGACGCCTTCGCGTCGCTGCAAATGCGCCGCGCCGGTCAGCAATTCAGGCGCCGGCAAGAGCGTGAAGATGGCCTGGTCCATCGGCTCGATGCCCTCTTTCACGCTTGCCAGCGCGGCTGTCCGCAGCAGACCTTCGAACTCGGGCGAAACCGCCTCGCCGCGACCGTGGAGCGCCCCCGTCTCTCCGTTGTGCAAGGCCGCGACGACCATCCGATTGCACGTCAGGGTGCCGGTCTTGTCGACGCACAGCACCGTCGTCGTGCCCAGCGTTTCGATCGCCTGTGGTTGGCGTGTCAGCACCTGGGCCCGTGCGAGGCGCCACGCGCCCAACGCCAGCATCACCGTCCAGACCACGGCGAACTCCTCGGGGACGATGGACATCGCCAGGGTCAGGCCGACCAGCAGACCGGCCGTCCACGATCCCTCGCGCCACGCGAACACCAAGGCTGCCAGTCCGCAGATCAGCAGCGCGAGCACCGCGACGCCTCGCACCAGGCGCGTCAGCTCGCGGTGCAGGCGGCTGCTGCGCTGCGGCACCGAGGACATGGACTTGCCGATCTTCCCGAGTGCGGTACGCACGCCGGTTTCGGTCACCGTGGCGACACCATCGCCCTGGACGACCAGCGTGCCGGCATGAAGGCGCGCGGCGGGCGAATCGACCGTTGCGCCATCCTTGCCGACGGGCACGGACTCTCCGGTCAGCAGCGACTCGTCGACAAGCATCGAATGCGACTGGATGAGCTGCGCGTCGCACGCCAGGCGATCGCCCTCCTGAACGATGAGGCGATCTCCGGGCACGATCTCCTGGCTTGCGATGCGCTTCACGACACCGTCTCTGACGACCGTGCTGCGCGGACTCGACAGGTCGCGCAGCGCCTCCAGAACCCGCTGCGTGCGCAGTTCCTGATAGACCGAGATGACGGCCACCGCAACGACGGAAAGCCCGAGCGCTGCGCTGTCGAACAGGCTGCCGAGCATTGCGTAGAGCAATGTGCAGGCGAGCAGCAGCAGCACCATCGGCTGACCTGCGACCGCCAGCATCAAGGCGAGTGGCGTCTTGTGCTCCGGCGGCGGCAACCGATTCGGGCCTTCGATCGCCAGGCGAGCTCGGGCTTCGGCCTCGCCGAGACCTGAAGGACCAGAGTCGTGGACCGAGCCCGTCTGCTTCTCGCGATGTGCGTCGCTCGGACGGTCCGATGCCGCCGTCGAGGCCGATTCAGCACGATTCATCGAATGAGCATCAGCGGCAGTTTGCAGCGTGCCAACACACCACTCGCCGCGCTCACGTGGGAGGCGCCCGTCATCTTCCATTCAGCCTGCTTCCGTCGGATCAGGCGCACGCACCAGCAGCACAGGGACCGGGCTTCCGCGCAGCACCAGCTCTGCATCGCTGCCCAACGTGAGGCGCGTCAGTCCACGGCGTCCGTGTGTCCCCATGACGATAAGGTCGGCAGCCGAGTCCCTCGCCTCCTGAAGGATCGCTTCGTAAACCTGCAGGCTGGAATCGCAGGTCACCCTGCCGCGCGCTGTCACGCCCTGCGAGCGAGCTCTCTTGACTGCCTCGGGCACGAGCCTTTCGCCTGCGATCCGCCAGTCCTCGACAAGCTGCTGCGAGGGCGCGTAGGTCGATACCGCAGCGATGAGCAGGCGGGCATCGATCACGTTGAGCACATGCAATGTCGAATCGAGGAGCTTTGCAAGCGCAATTGCCTCATCGAGACCGCGCTCTGCGACTCTGCTGCCGTCGATCGGTACGAGGATGCGCGCATACATGTTGTTCCTCCGGTCTGGCTCCACCTCCTGCCGAGTCTCGCCGTACGCCGACCTGCAGACCTTGCGTTGGGTCAAGGACGCAAGCGCAGCCGCGCGGCTTCTCGAGGACGGCGCGGTCGATGACGTCAGGGCTGGAAGTCGTCAGTGAGGGCTTGGCATTTGTGTTCGTTTAGCCAAGGCGATCCGGCATGACCGCGTGATCCGGACGCATGCTGCAGGCGCAAGCTGCCGAACTGCGGGCGAGCCCGGATTTCGACTGGCACAACGGGGCAGATGCGCACAACAATGACGGCAGAAATCAACAGGAGAACGACGCGATGGCTGCGACGACCGCCGCCCTGGGTTCCGATGGCGTGGCCCTGCGTGCGATGACCACGGCCGACCTGCCCGCGGCCCACGCGCTGACCGACGCGCTGCGCTGGCCGCACCGCCCGGTCGACTGGGACCAGGCCTTCCGCCACGCCGAAGGCCTCGTCGCCGAGCGCGACGGCCAGGTCGTCGGCACCGGGCTGCGCTGGCGCTGGGGGCCCGAGCTGGCGACGATCGGCTTGATCGTCGTCGCACCTGCCTGCCAGGGCCGGCGCATCGGCCATCGCCTGATGACCGCGTTGCTGGAAGGCCTGGAGGGCTGCAGCGTGCTGCTGCACGCCACCAGCGAAGGCCGCGGCCTGTATGAACGTCTGGGGTTCGTGCGCACGGGCGAGATCCGTCAGCACCAGGGCGTGGCGCAGCCCGCGCCGCTGATCGCACTGGGCCCCGACCGGCGCCTGCGTCCGGCCACCGAGGCCGATCTGTCGACGCTACGTGCGCTGGACACTGCGGCGCGCGGCATGCCGCGGCCGGCGCTGATCGACGAGCTGTTCCGTGACGCCGACGCCACGGTGGTGCTCGATGAGGCCGGCGACGCGCGCGGTTTCGCGATGCTGCGCCGCTTCGGCCGCGGCCACGTCATCGGCCCGGTGGTGGCGCCCGAGGCCGAAGGCGCGCAGGCGCTGATCGCGCACCTCGTCGGCCTGAACGCAGGCCGCTTCACGCGCATCGACATCGACTTCGACAGCGGTTTCGGCGAGTGGCTGGAAAGCCTGGGCCTGCTGCGCGTGGACGCGCCGACGACCATGGTGCGCGGCGCGCCGCCGGTGCGCGACGCCAACGCCCGGCTCTTCGCCATCGTCACTCAGGCGCTGGGCTGATGCGGCCGGTCTTTGTCTACAAGGCCGACGCGCAGCGCGGACGCCAGTGGGCCGAAGTCTTCCGCCGGCACGCACCGGAGATCGACTTCCGGCTCTGGCCCGACATCGGCGATGCACACGAGGCGCGCTACCTCGCCGCCTGGGTGCCGCCTGCGGACCTGGGTGCGCAGTTCCCGAACCTGGAGCTGCTGTTCTCCACCGGCGCCGGCGTCGACCAGTTCGACTTCGCCGCGCTGCCGCCTCACCTGACCGTGGTGCGCATGGTGGAACCCGGCATCGTGCAGGGCATGGTGGAGTACGTGACGCACGCCGTGCTCGACCTGCACCGTGACATGCCGGCCTACCGCCGCGCCCAGCAGCAACGGCAGTGGCAGCCGATCCAGGTGCGCACGGCGGCCGAGTGCAGCGTGGGCGTGCTGGGCCTGGGCTCGCTGGGGCAGTCGGTGCTGGCGCAGCTGGTCGCGCTGGGCTTCGATGCAGCCGGCTGGAGCCGATCGCGTCACGACGTGCCCGGCGTGCGCTGCCATGCCGGCGACGACGAACTGGACGCCTTCCTCGCGCGAACGCAGATCCTCGTGTGTCTGCTGCCGCTGACCGACGCCACCCGTGGGTTCTTGAATGCAGCGCTGTTCGCCAGGCTGCCGCGCGGCGCGAGCCTGGTTCACGTGGGCCGCGGTCCGCAACTCGCCACCGCCGACCTGCTGCACGCGCTCGACGCAGGCCAGCTCGCCGAGGCCGTCCTCGACGTGAGCGACCCCGAGCCGCTGCCCGAAGCCGATGCGCTCTGGCTGCACCCGCACGTGCGCATCACGCCGCACATCGCCAGCATGACGCAGCCGCACACGGCCGCTCGCGCCGTCATCGACGACCTGCGCCGCCATTCGCGCGGCGAGCCGCTGGTGGGCCTTGTCGATCGGGTCCGAGGCTACTGACCCGGCGTCATGGCGCGGTCTCCCGGGCGCCTTCGGAATCGCCGCCACCGCCATCCCTGTGCGTCAGGCTGGCGCTTGGTCTGAGGCGACCACGTCGATGATTGCGACCTCAGGCGCGACGCAGTCGCGCCGCGATGAGATGGAGCGGATAAGCGCGCCTGCCGGCTGACTGGCGCAGAACGATACGGCTGGTGAACTTCTCGATCCCGATCTCGTCCCGCAGCAGTTGCTCATGGGTGGCGCAAGCGGAATCCGCTTCAATCGGGACGCTTGCCGAAACTTTGATTGGCCTTGCGCAAGTTGCAGGCCGTCTGGTGCCAGCGGCGCCGCGGCATGACGCACGGTCGCGTCTGCCATCGGCGTGCGCGCCAACCCTGGAAAGACTTCAGAAATCAGCCACCTTGCCCCACATCGACTCCTTGAACCGGGCGGGGTCGAAAGGCGCGGGATCGAAGATCGGCTTGGCGCCGGACACCAGGTCGGCAATCAGATGGCCCGCGCCGGGCCCGATGCCGAAGCCGTGGCCCGAGAAGCCCGCAGCCAGGATGAGCCCGGGAACCTGCGGCAGCTCACCAATGCCCGGCACGCCGTCGGGCGTGCTGTCGATGTAGCCGGCCCACGTATTGACGATGCTGGCCTCACGAAGCGCAGGCAGCAAGTCGACGGCACGGCGATGGATTTCGCGCACACCCGCGGGGTCGGGCTTCGGGTCGAGGATGCGCGCCCGTTCCATGGGCGTGGGCGCGTCCAGCTTCCACTTTGCCCGGGTCTCGTGACCCCAGCGCATGCCTTCCAGCCCGCCGGGAAACACGTTGCGCCAGCGCTTGGCAAACATCGGGATGAACTGCGGTGCGAAGCGCACCAGCTGCGCCGTGGGGTCGGCGCGCCCCCGGCCGCTGATGGCCAGGACGTAGTGGCCATCCGGGCGGCGGGTGATCGCCACACGCGGGCTGGTGAGGGCTGCCGGCAGTTGTTGTTCCACCGGTGCCACTCGCACGATCGATTGGCGAATCGTGGCGACCGGGAACTGCACGCCGAGTTGGTTGCAGAACGAGGACGCCCACGCGCCGCCTGCGAGCACGGCGGCACGGGTCTTGATGGTGCCCGCTTCGGTCACGACGCCGCCGAGCCGGCCGCCCGCCATCTCGATGCCGCGCGCGGCGCAGTTCTGGTGGACGGTGCCGCCGAGCTTCATCAGCGCGGCCGCCACGGCGGGCGCTGCCTGTGCCGGATCGGCCGTACCGTCGCTGGGGGAGAACACGCCGCCCTTCCAAGCGCGGCCGGTCGCCAGTCCGCGCTCCGAGGCCTCGCGGCTGCTCAGCATGTGCGTGGTCACGCCAACGGTCGTCGCGAACTCGCGCCACTTGGCCCAGCCGGCAATCTGGGCTTCGTCGTTGCTGAGGTACAGCAAGCCGCAGCGCTTGAAGCCCGTGTCCTCGCCGCTGTCTGCGGCAAACCGATCCCACAGCTCGAGGCTGCGGGTGGACATGGGCAGTTCGCGCGCGTCGCGGTTCTGCTGGCGACACCAGCCCCAGTTGCGGCTCGATTGTTCCGCGCCGATTCGGCCCTTTTCGACCACGGCGACCGACAGCCCGCGCCGGGCCAGGTAGTAGGCGGTGAAGACACCGATGATCCCGCCGCCGATGACGACAGCGTCGGCATGGGCTGGCAGCTTGGGCGAGGTCTCAACGAGTCGCAGTGGCAGGGACATGGCTGGGGCTCTGCCGTCGCTTCAGGCCGCGACGCTTTGGCACACGTAGTACTTCGCCACGCGATCGCTGCTTTCCCAGCCGATCGGTGCGCCCTGGGGCACGAACAGCGCATCGCCGGTGACGGCGGACAGCACGCTGCCATCAGGGGCCGCAAACCGCACACTCCCGTCCAGCATGTACATGAACTCGTTGAGGCGGTGGGCGCGAACGATGCGGTGGTAGGGTGTCGAATCCCAGGTGCCGGCGACGACCCCCGTCAACTCGTCCTTGAAGACGTTGTCGCTGCGGCACTGCGGGGCCGGGCCCAGCAGCACCTCCGCCGGCAGCGAGTTGGAGGGCTTGAAGTTCGCGTCGGCGCGCAGCGGCGTGATGCCGGGCTGGTTCGCCAGCTCGGCTGCGGCGGCACAGAACACGACCAGGCTGCGCGCTGCGGCCTGGATCCGAAGAGCCGTGCCGCGGGCGATGACGGCGCCTTCGCCTCGGCGCAACACCAGCGGCGCAGCGTCGGCAGCGATCAGGCTGAGCGTTCCCTCCACGACGACGATCGTCTCGGTGTGGGGGAAGTGTGCGACATCGACTTCACCGATGAAGCTGACGCGGCCGGCGCTCATCGCGCCCGGCCCTTCCCAGGCGATTTCACGATTGCGAGCAAAGGGATCGGCCGCGCCGAAGGCGGCCTTGCGGAAAGAGGTCGATGGCGATGCGCCATCGGCGCGGTGCAGCAGCAGGGCCACGGTCATGGTCGTTGTTCCTTCGAGTTGCGGGTATTCATTGCGTTGGCATCCTCAAGGACCACCGGGCGCTGTGCGTTCCCCGTAGCCGAGGATGGCCTTGGTCTCGAGGTATTCCTCCAGCCCTTCGACGCCGTATTCGCGTCCGTTGCCCGAGCGCTTGTAGCCGCCAAAGGGCGCATCGGGGCTCCAGGGCGGGTTGTTGATGTGCACCTGCCCGCAACGGATGCGCAAGGCCACCGCACGAGCGGCATCGAGGTCCCGGCCCTGGACGTGCGCGCCGAGGCCGTATTCGGTGCCGTTGGCGATCTCCACGGCCTGGTCCACGCTGTCGTAGGCGATGATCACCAGCACGGGGCCGAAGATCTCCTCCTGCGCGATACGCATCTGCGGCTGCACGTCGGAGAAAAGGGTCGGGCGCACGTAGCAGCCGCGCTCCAGCCCCTGCGGGCGGCCGAGGCCGCCGCAGATGAGGCGCGCGCCTTCGGCCGTGCCGACACCGATCATCTCCTGCACGCGATCGAACTGCGCGCGGTTGGCCACCGGACCATGCGTGGTCTGCGGCGAACGCGGTTCACCCACGACGAGCGCGGATGCCGCCTCGCACGCGAGGCGTTCGACCTCCGCGAGGCGTTCGCGCGGCACGATGATGCGGGTCGGGGCGCTGCAGGACTGACCGACGTTGCGCATGCCGGCCGCCACCGCAGCCGGTATGGCTCGGGAGAAATCGGCATCGGGCAGGATGACGTTGGGCGACTTGCCGCCCAGTTCCTGGGCCACGCGCTTGACGGTCGGTGCGGCCGCCTGCGCCACCAGGACACCGGCCCGGGTGGAACCGGTGATCGAGATCATATCGACGTCGGGGTGCGATGCCAGCGCGGCGCCGACCTCCGGCCCTTGGCCGTTGACGAGGTTGAACACCCCCGCCGGTATGCCGGCGTCATGCATCACTTCCGCGAACAGCAGCGCGCTCAGGGGCGACAGCTCGCTGGGCTTCAGGACGACGGTGCATCCTGCGGCCAGGGCCGGACCCACTTTCGCGGTGATCTGGTAGAGCGGCCAGTTCCAGGGCGTGATCAGGCCGCACACGCCGATGGCCTCACGCATGATGGCCGTGTCGCCCCGGTGCGTGAGAAAGGGATAGCTGCCCGCGAGGTCGCGGGCCACGCGGAGGTGCTCCGCCGCAATGGGCACCTGTGCGCCTCGCGCCATGGTGATGGCGCAGCCCATCTCCTGCGAGATCGCCTGGGCAAACGACTCCGCCCGCTCCATGATCAGGCCGTGTACGCGGCCGAGAAGTGCCGCACGGCTGTGTGGGGAACTCACGGACCAGGTCGCAAAGGCGCGCCGCGCCGCGGCCACTGCCGCGGCAACGTCTTGCGCGCTTCCCAACGCGATCTCGGCGACGGGTTGGTCGGTCGCCGGGTCTATGACGGCACTTCGGGCCTGCCCGACGGGAAGCACCCATTCGCCGCCGATATAGGCGCGATTCAGCTGCCCGGCGCCGGCGAGGCGCTCGATGGGAGAGGTATTCATGCGAGCCCTAGCGAAGGTTGCCCTGGCACACGTACTTCAGAGCCAGGTAGTCGTCGAGCCCGTGCACCGAGCCCTCGCGGCCGTAGCCCGACTCCTTCACGCCGCCGAATGGCGCGGCCTCGGCGGCAAGCGCGCCTTCGTTGATGCCAACGAGTCCGGTCTCCAGCGCTTCGGCGACGCGCCAGATGCGCGACACGTCCTGCGAGTAGAAGTACGCAGCGAGGCCGAACGGGGTGCCGTTCGCGGCGGCGATCACCTCGTCCTCGGTCTCGAAGCGCGTCACCGGGACGACCGGGCCGAAGGTCTCTTCGCAGGAACAGGCCATCGCCGCGCCGGCGCCGACCAGCAGCGTGGGCGCAAAGAAGTTGGAGCCCAGCGTGGCCAGACGCTTGCCGCCGACGACCACGCGTGCCCCGCCATCGACGGCATCCTTGACGTGGCGTTCGATCTTCTCGACGGCCTTCGCGTTGATCATCGGCCCGATCTGCGAGCCCTCGTCGCTCGCCGGCCCGACCTTCAGCGCGGCGATTCGCACGCCGAGCTTGTCGACGAAGCGGTCGTGAATGCCCGCCTGCACGAAGACCCGGTTCGGGCTCACGCAGGTCTGGCCGCCGTTGCGGAACTTGCCCGTCATCAGTCCGTCGACCGCCGCGTCGAGGTCGGCATCGTCGAAGACGATGAACGGCGCATTGCCGCCGAGTTCGAGCGACAGCTTCTTCAGCGTGTCGGCGCTGCGCCGCGCGAGGTGCTTGCCCACCGGGGTCGAGCCTGTGAAGCTGATCTTGCGCACACGCGGGTCGTCGAGCCAGACATCGACCACCTCGGCCGCACGCTGACGCGAGGCGGTCACGATGTTCAGCACGCCGGCAGGAACGCCCGCCTCCTCGGCGAGCTTGACCAGCGCCAGCGATGTGAGCGGCGTGTCCTCGGCCGGCTTGGCGACCACCGTGCAACCGGCGGCCAGCGCGGGCGCGATCTTGCGCGCGATCATCGCCGCCGGGAAGTTCCACGGCGTGATCACGGCCACGACGCCGACGGGCTCCTTCAACGCAAACATGCGCCGGCCCACCACGGGCGCGGGAATCACGTCGCCATTGGCGCGCGTCGCCTCCTCGGCGAACCATTCCACATAGCTCGCGGCATAGGTCACCTCGCCGCGCCCTTCGGCGAGCGGCTTGCCCTGCTCGCACGAGATCAGCCGGCCGAGGTCCTCCTGGTGCGCAACGATCAGGTCGTTCCAGCGTTTGAGGATCTGCGCACGCTGCTTGGCCGGAACCGCGCGCCATGTGGCGAACGCCGCCTGCGCAGCCTCGAGCGCGGCGCGCGCATCGGCTGCGCCGCTGTCGGGAACGCTCGCAAGCACGGTATC
>Ga0070665_100004808_pt1 | contig 14039 bp, 11 predicted proteins | sample KBSS13metaG_FD_65862 | JGI IMG/M metagenome (GOLD analysis project Ga0070665, IMG submission 65862) | Switchgrass rhizosphere microbial communities from Kellogg Biological Station, Michigan, USA - KBS S1-3 metaG | ecosystem: Host-associated > Plants > Roots > Rhizosphere > Soil ... | reverse complement strand
TCTCGCTGAGCCTCAAGCAGGCCAACGAGGACTACACCGAGGAGTTCGACCCGTCGAAGTACGGCATGGCCGACAGCTACGACGAGCAGGGCAACTACATCTTCCCCGAGGGCTTCGACGCCGAGACCAACGAATGGCTCGAGGGCTTCGAGAAGCAGCGTGAGGAGTGGGAGTCCCGCTACGCGGAGGCCGAGCGCCGGCACAAGATGCACACCACGCAGATGGAGAAGTTCGCCGCTGCCGAGGCCGAAGAAGCTGCACGGCCGTCGTCGTCCAACGGCGCATCGCGCTCCGAGGAGCCGTCCGCCGGTGGGTCGCTGGCCAGCGACGCCCAGCTGGCAGCACTGCGGGAGAAGCTCGCCGGCAGCGCCTAACGGCCTGCACGATGCTGCGCATCGGTTTGACCGGCGGTATTGGCGCCGGTAAGTCGACGGTGTCCGCCACGTTCGCGGAATGTGGCGGCATCATCGTCGATGGCGATGTGATCGCGCGCGAGGTCGTCGAACCCGGCACCGAGGGGCTGGGTCAGCTCGTTGAGGAGTTCGGTGAGGACATCCTGCTGCCCGACGGCGCACTGAACCGGCCTGCCCTGGCGGCCAAGGCGTTCGTCGACGACGAGAAGCGCGCCAAGCTCAACGGCATCGTGCATCCGCTGGTCGCTCGTCGTCGTGAGGAGATCCTCGACGCTGTCCACGACGACGCAGTGGTGGTGGAGGACATCCCGCTGTTGGTGGAAACCGGTCTGGCGCCGTTGTTTCCACTCGTCGTCGTGGTCAGCGCAGATGTTGAAACCCGAGTAACCCGCCTCATCAAGCGGGGGATGGATGAGGCCGACGCGCGTGCGCGCATCAAGGCGCAGGCGCCGGAGGAGCAGCGGCGCGCGATAGCCGATGTGCTGCTGGACAACTCGGGCTCCCAGGGTGAGCTCGTGGAGAAAGCTCGCGACCTCTGGTACAACCGGGTGCTGCCGCTGGCGCACAACATCCGCACCCGGCAGTGCGGTCCTAGGGTCTACGAGCTCGTGCCCTATCGCCCAGCCTGGTCCGACGATGCGCGCAGGATTATCAAACGCATCGAAATGGCGTGCGGTGCAAAGGCGTTACGGGTCGATCACATCGGATCGACCGCAGTGCGCGGCTTGGACGCCAAGGATGTGATCGACATCCAGGTCACGGTGGCGTCGCTGGACGTTGCCGACGACATCGACAGTGCGCTGGAACACGTTGGGTTTCCGCGTATCGAGCACATCACTGCGGACACGCCGCACACGGCCGATTCTTCGTTGTGGCGCAAGCGGATTCACTGCGCGGCCGATCCCGGGCGGCCAGCGAACATTCACCTCAGGGTCGACGGCTCGCCGGCCCAGCAGTTCGCGCTTCTGTTCCGCGACTGGTTGGCCGCGAATCCCGGCGTCCAGCAGGACTATCTGGCGGCCAAGCGTCGGGCGCTGTCTGCACCCGACTACGCAGAAGCCAAGGAGCCGTGGTTCGCCGACGCGTATGAGCGCGCGTGGGAATGGGCGAAGACGACGGGGTGGCGGCCCTAGCTACGTGGCGGCTGGGGCAGGCGCCTCGGCAGGCGGAGCGGCGGGCTGCGGCGCGGTCGCCGGCGCCTGACCGGAGATCGGCGTGTCCAGCGGGGCGCCACATTGCAGCACGCCGTACAGGGGATCGTCCTTCGGGTGGAACAACCGCGGTGCGATGAACTGATCCGCCTGCGCGACGATCTGGTCGTCAGCCAGGATCTCGCAGTGCAGATTCGACCCGTACGGCCACTGGATCGAAATCTCCATGCCGGCTTGTTTGGGGTCGTCCAACACGGTGTTGACCTCAAACGTTTGTCCGGGCAGCAGCGTCGGCGTTTCGCTGTTGACGTTCTGGTCGTCCATCTTGTACGCGACAACCGCGCCCCGCGACGTCCCATCCGCTCGGGCGCGGTAGGTGATGTTGTGCTTCAGCCCATCGCCAGGAGCGGGCTGGATTTCAGTCTGCGGTCCGGGCGGCCCGGGTTCGGGGTCGGCCACGGCGGGGGCCGGCATCAACTGCGCACCTGCGCCGATGACCGCAGCAGCGGCGATCGCCAGCCATCCGCGCTTGGTGGAACTCATGACAGCCGACCTTACCGTCGTCAGAGGCGTGACAGCGACGTGGTTGCCGGCCGACCGCCGCCCGATAGCCCGGCCGTAAGGCCCGGACCTGCAGTTATTTGCCATTACAAGATCATCGCGTATGCGTCCTCGGCCGTTACGGCCGGTGGGGGCATCGGTGCCCGCGGGAATAATTGTTTGCTGATTACGCAGCACCAGGATTGAAATCGGATCTCGTCTAGCAACATTGAAGTTACGCTTGACAGCCTGACTAAGTATAAGGTATCTGGGTTTGCAGTCGATGGTAACGGATTCCCATAAGCGGTTTTATGTCGCACGTCAATTGACGCCAGAATATTGACGGATCTGATGATAAGAGCGCTCGTCGTTCGGTCGAAACCTCTTAATTAGCAGTCGCTTACGTGGCGATGGACGGCAACAACGCTGTGCAGTGTCAAGCAATCCAGATACGACGCGGACAACCATCTACCACATTGCCTGCGCCCGTCACAAGCTTTGCGTGCCCGTGTTGAACTCCACTAGTTGCAATCGAAAAAATTGGTATCAGCAAATCCAAAAGCCATCGGAACCGGTTACTATCCTCTCGATCTCGAAGGTTCGCTCAAGGCCCCCACCAAGAAATCACCGGCAACCCGTTGCCGGTTCGGGGGAAGGGAACCGTGGGTCAGCACCGAAGGGATCGCGGTTGGCAATAGCCAGCTACCAGCGAGAAGAGGTTCACGAAGTGATCACTCGAAGGGAGATTCGGTTATGACCGATGGCGTGTACGCGCCTACGAGAGAGCGAGCGGGCGGGCCGCGGCACCGCAAGAGGGGCCAGGGCACCCGTCCGAACGCCATAACGGCCGCGGTGGCGGCGGGCGTCCTGGCGGTTGGCGGCGGGGTCGCCGGTGGCATCGTGGCGGCGGGCCAGCAGGCTGCGGCGCCGACCGGCGGTACCAGTGGCCCGGTCTATGCGCCGGCACTGACCGCATCCGAGAACGCCCTCAGTGGCGAGGTGGCTGCGGCTGCCCCGACGTCGGGCAGGGCGAGCGCATCGTCTGCTCCGATCGGCGACGCGGTGTCGCCTCTGGCGGTGCTTGGCCTGATTCCGTCCGACAGCTCCGGAGGTGCGTCGGTATCGCATTCCGGCCATGCGCGCGGAGCGAAGAGTGCCGCGAATTTCTTTGCGCCGACGACGTTTGCGACATCCCTCGTCGGTGCAGCAGGCGGTGGCGGGGCTTCGGCCTCTACCGCGTCACTGTCGACGCCGGGCCTGTCGCTGACGAGCCCGAGCGGCGCTTTCTTGGGTCTGATCGGCCCAGGCGGGCTGCTGATCGGCAACGGCATCGACGGCGATGAGCCCGGCGAAAAGGGCGGCAACGGCGGTCTGTTGTGGGGCAGCGGCGGCAAGGGCGCCGACGGAGCTGCGGGTCAGGCCGGCGGTGCAGGCGGACACGGTGGGCTGTTCGGCAATGGCGGCGCCGGTGGCGCAGGCGGCACGGGCGCGGCAGGCGGTGCCGGTGGCGCCGGTGGTTTGGTGCTGGGCAGCGGTGGCGACGGCGGTAACGGTGGAGCCGGCGGTGCTGGTGGCAAGGGCGGCAGCGGACCTGGGCTGCTGGCAGGCAACGGTGGCGACGGCGGCACTGGCGGTGTCGGCGCGGTCGGCGGTGACGGCGGCAACGGTGGCCTGCTGATCGGCGCGGGTGGTAGCGGCGGCACGGGTGGTGCGGGCGCCGCCGGCGCGAACGGCGTCAACCCAGGCCCGAACGGCCAGACCGCGGGCACGGGAACGGCAGGCGCCGATGTCACCACGTCTCCGCCGTCGACCGACGACGCAGTGGGCGGCAACGGTGGCCCCGGCGCCAACGGCGGCACTGGAGTCGCAGGCGGCACGGGCGGCAAGGGCGGCAACGCGGTCTCCGAGGTCGGCACGGTCAGCCCTGCGACCGGCGGCAACGGCGGAGCGGGTGGCACCGGCGGAGCAGGCGCGGCAGGCGGCAAGGGCGGCGACGGTGGCTACGGCACCGGCCCGTACTGCTGCGGTGGCACCGGCGGTAACGGTGGTGACGGCGGCACCGGTGGCACCGGCGCGAACGGTGGCGACGGCGGCAATGGCGGGAACGGCTCGAACGTGGGCGATCCCGGCAACACCGGCGGCAACGGCGGCAACGGTGGCACGGGCGGTACGGGTGCAGCCGGTTCTGCAGGCTCAGCCGGCGCATCGGGCGGCAGCGGTGGCCACGGCGGGCTCGTGCTCGGCGTCGGCGGCAACGGCGGTTCCGGCGGCAAGGGTGGCACCGGCGGTACCGGCGCCACCGGTGGCAACGGCGGTAATGGTGGCAACGGCGGCAACGTCGAGACCTCCGGAACACCGGGCACCGGCGGCAAGGGCGGCAAGGGTGGCGTCGGTGGTACCGGCGGCACGGGCGGTGCAGGCGGTACCGGCGGCTCCGGTGGCGGTGGCGGCCTGCTCGGCGGCGGCGGTCACACCGGCAGCACCGGTAGCACCGGCGCCAACGGCAGCAATGGCGCCAACGGAAACAACGGAAACAACGGAAGTAACGGCGGCACCACCTAACCGCCGCGCATGACGGTGAGCCCGCTCAGCCCTGCAGTGAAATGCTGAGCGGGCTCATTGCCGTTGTGGTGGTTGGCAATTCGGGCACCACACCGAGGTTCGGCCACCGATCCGGCTACGCCGCAATCGGGTGTGACAGCGCGGGCAGCCTGGGTCCGGGTCGTCGCGAACGCGGGTCAACCACCGCGGCAGGCCAGGCACCCGTCCGTGCCGGACCGACGTCTGCAAAACGCTCTTCATCGCAATGTGAAGTCGTCGCACATCGACGCTGCTGACCGGTCGACCGGGATGCACCTTTGCACGCCAACAGATCTCGTCGACGAGCAGGTTGCCAAGGCCCGCGATAACCGATTGATCCATCAAAGTCGGTTTCAGCGTTCCGCGGCGCCCCTCGAGTGCCTTGCGGAACCCGGCGAGATCGAGTCCGAGCGCGTCGGGTCCCTGCTTGCCCATCACCTCGGCTGTCGCGTCGTCGTCGGCGGACAGCCAGACGCCGCGCAGCTTGCGGAGATCGGCATAGCGCAACTCGCCACGGTCGAGGGCGATCACAAGTCGTTCGTAACCCTTTTCGTTCGCGCCGTCGGCCGCGAAGTACGGCTGCCCAGTCATCCCGCTGTGAACGACCAACACGGGACCATCGGTCGGCAGAATCAGCCATTTGCCGTGTCGTCGCGGCTTTCGAAACGTGTGCTTCATCAGGTTGCGGGCCAGCGCAGGCGCGGTGGTGTTCCGCAGCACTCCGGCGTCACGCACGTCGACGGCGCGCACCTCACGCCCAGGCAGCTTTTCAGCCAGCTCCCGGCGGAACCCCTCAACATCGGGTAGCTCAGGCATTGAGCTTCGACAGACGTTCGAACGGCCGGGTCAACGAGCGGGCGTGGCGACGCATGTCGGCCCATGGATCTCCTTGTTCGGCAACCCGTTTCGGCACATCGCGAAGCCCGAAGCGGTCCGGCCGCAGACCACGTCCGCTCAGCTCGTCCCACTCCAGCGGGGTGGCGACCGGAGCGCCGCGCCGTGCGCGAACCGTGTACGGGGCCGCGGCGGTTTGTGCGTAGGCGTTTCGCATCACGTCGACGTAGATCCGATCGCCGCGCTTGTCCTTGCGCTGTTCGACCGTTCGGTGGGCGGGATCATCCGCCACGACGACCTCGGCGACGTCGCGGGCGAACCGTCTGACAGTGTCGAAGTCGTGTCCGCGGGCCAACGGCGTGACGACATGCAGTCCCCGCGATCCGGTGGTCTTCAGGTACGGCGCAAGGCCGAGATCTCGCAGCACGTCGGCGCAGGCTTGGGCGGCCGCACGCACCTGGGCGAAATCGTCGGTTGACGGATCCAGGTCGAAGATGACTTGATCCGGTTCGCCGAGCCGGTCGCGCCGCGACAGCCACGAATGCACGGTGATGCAGTTCTGATTGGCCAGCCATACCAACGCATCGCGGCGATCGACGACGGGGTGCACGACCGTGCCGCCCTCCTTAGCGACCTCGGCCGAGCCCATCCATTCAGGCAGCGTGCCGGAGAAATCCTGCTGCACGAAGCCGTGCTGACCGATGCCGCGGGGATAACGCCACAACGTGAGCGGTCTGCCCTTCAGGTGCGGCACCATGACATCGGCTATTTCCGCGTAGTAGTCGACCAGGTCGCCCTTGGTGATGCCGTCGTCGGGGAACACCACCCGGTCCGGATGGGTGATATCGACCGCTCGGGACCTTGAAGCCATCAGTGCGTCTCCCTCACCACCTCGTCGGGGCTCTTGTCGGTACGCAGGCCGAGATATCGCGGGTGGCGCAGCTTGCCGTCACGGGTCCACTCGCCGAACGCCACCTGCGCCACCAATTCCGGTCGCACCCAATGCGCGGTGGGTTCGCGGACCGACCCTCTCGTGATGGGCGACGTCGTCTGCTCGGTGCGCGCCAACTGTTCGTGCAGGTTTCGCAGTGTCGCGTCGTCGAACCCGGTGCCGACCTTGCCTGCATAGACCAGATCTGCCCCGTCGTAGTAGCCGAGCAACAGCGCCCCGAGACCTACCCGGCTGCCTTTCGGGGCCGTATACCCGACGACCACAAACTCTTGATCGCGGCTGCACTTGAACTTCAACCAGTTGCGCGAACGTCCGCCCTCGTAGGTCGATTCGGCCACAACTTCGCGATCACACCCTCGCCGCCGCGCTCGCAAGCGGCGCGATAAGCCGATTCACCGTCGTTGACTCGGTGGGTGGTGAAGCGTAGCGGATCATCGAAGCTAAAGGTGTTGCGCAGCAGTCGCTTACGCTGCAGCAGGGGATTGGTCGTGATGTCTTCGCCGTCGAGGTTCATCAGATCGAACACGTAGTAGAAGACGGCGATGCCCGACGCCCTGGCAAGGGCGGGGTCGGTGATACCAGAGCGGCCCTGCAGTCGAGCGAAACTGGTTCGTCGTCCTTCGAAGGCCACGATCTCGCCGTCCATGACGAATCGAGAAGTCTCCTGCTTGGCAAGTACCTCGACGATTTCAGGGTAGGTGTTGTTGAGCGACAAGCGGTTTCGCGACAGCAGCCGTATCCGCTTGCCGTCGCGGAAGGCAAGGCCACGTACTCCGTCCAGCTTGCGCTCGAAGATCCAACCGGGGTCGGAGAAGCGCTCGTCGGTGAGCGTCGCAAGCGTCGGCGACTGCCAGTCGGGAACCATTACGACGACTCCGGCTTGCGATGTGGTCTACGCCGACGCCCGCGCGGCTCTGGGCTGCGGCCCGAGCGTCGCTTCTCGCGGTACGCTTTGAGCGTCACTTCCACGGCATACCCGCCCCGGAACTGGGCTATGCCGGCCGCCAGGTCAGCGTCATTCCGCTGTCGGCGAGCCAGCGATTCAAGTCGTAGTCGTGTCTGGACAGCCCGTCGATCGCCGACACCGCCGTCTGCACCGCATGCTCGCCGGTTTCCGGCGTCAACAGGCCGTGACGGACGGCGGTCAGGAGCTCGTCGACGTCCAACAACTCGACGCTCTTGCCTGTCTGCACGACGAGGTCGAGGTAGTGGTCCTCGGCATGCCATGCGTTGGTCCCCGGCGTGTAGTGGCCGACGTCGAGGTAGTAGTCCTGATCGACTTCGTGGCCGGGGTTGAAGTGAAAGATCGTGGCCCGCAAGCCGACAGACGGCAGCAACCAGGACTCGATGTAGTGAAACTGTGCGCGCCCAGGGGCCGGTCGCGCCATGTAGAGCCCCCACGGCTCGACGGTATAGACGTCAACGGCCCGCACGATGCCCTTCGGATCGGTGTTGGTGCGGGCTACCAGGTCAAATGTTTCGTGCTTTGGCGCGTGGATGTTCTCAGCATAGGCGGCCGAAAGGTCACCGGTTGTGCCAGGAAATCGCGGTACGCAGAGTCGCCTCCAGCGCGCGGTGGACATCGCGCAGCGGACGGATGTCGCGCCGGACCCGGCAGAGCAGGATCGCGCCCTCGATCGCGGCGACGACCGTGGTAGCTAATCGTCGCGCGTCCGTGCGGCTGACACCCGCGTCGAGCAGGCTCCGTCCGATCAGATCCTGCCAACGCGTGAACGCGGCGGCTGCCGCATCGGTCGCGGTCGACCCGGCGTCCGCCTCGGCGGCCACAGCAACGACTGGGCAGCCAGCACGAAAGTTGCTGTCTTCGAGCACCTCTCGCCATGAATCGACGAAGATGCTGAGCGCTGCGATCGGGTCGCCGCTCTCCGCGACACGGGCGATACGCCGCTCGATCACGGCAGCGGCCCACGCCACCGTCTCTGCCGCGAGTTGTTCCTTGCCGCCGGGGAAGTGGTGATAGATCGAACCGCGCGGCGCTCCGCTGTGCTCGATGACGTCGCGAAAACCCGTGCCGCTGTAGCCGTTCTCTCTGAACAGCAAAGCGGCGCTTTGAATCATCCGGTCTCGGCTATCACTGGTTATGACAGTCATCATAGTCTAGCCTCGAGCTTATGCCAACTGTCATAGTCGACGAACGCAGCCACGTCCTGCACATGGGGCTCAACCGACCGGCAAAGCGAAACGCATTCGATGTCGCGATGCTGGAGGATCTGGGCCGCGCCTACGAACGCCTGGAACGCGACGACAACCTGCGAGCAGGCGTGCTGTACGCGGAGGGCGACAACTTCACCGCCGGCCTCGACCTCGCCGAGGTCGGCCCCGGATTGATGGATGGGTCGCTGGACTGGCCTGAGGGTGCCCGCAATCCCTGGCGTAATGACGGGCGCGGGTGGACGAAGCCCATCATCGCCGCCGCCCATGGCTGGTGCATGACGCTCGGCATCGAACTCCTGCTGGCCGCGGACATCCGGATCGCCGGCGCCGATGCCCGCTTCGCCCAACTCGAGGTCCAGCGGGGCATCTATCCGTTCGGCGGGGCCACCACCCGGCTGCCGCGCGATGCCGGCTGGGGCAACGCGATGCGCTGGCTGCTGACCGGTGACGAATTCGACGCCGCGGAGGCGCTGCGGATCGGCCTGGTGCAGGAGGTTGTCGAACCGGGACAGCAGCGCGATCGCGCCGTTGAACTGGCCGAGCGGATCGCCACGCGGTCGGCGCCGCTGGCCGTGCGAACCACACTTGCCGCAGCTCAGCGCGCCAACCGCGACGGTGAGCGGGCCGCCGAGGACCGCTTCGTCGACGACGTCGTCGCCCTGTTCAAGACGAGCGATGGCGCGGAGGGAATCCAGGCGTTCGTCGAACGCCGTCAGCCGCGCTTCACCGGGGCCTGAGCCTGGGGAACAGCCGATGTCGGTGGTGGGTTCTACCCTGGTGAACATGGCTTTCGCTACCGAACACCCCGTGCTTGCGCACTCGGAGTACCGCGCCGTCGACGAGGTCGTCCGGGCTGGCGGTCGCTTCGAGGTGGTCAGCCCGCACTCGCCTGCAGGTGATCAGCCTGCCGCCATCGACGAGCTCGAGCGCCGCATCAGAGCGGGGGAGCGCGATGTCGTGCTGCTGGGTGCCACCGGAACGGGTAAGTCGGCGACCACTGCGTGGCTGATCGAGCGGCTGCAGCGGCCAACGCTGGTGATGGCGCCGAACAAGACACTGGCCGCACAGCTCGCCAACGAGCTGCGAGAGATGTTGCCGCACAACGCCGTTGAGTACTTCGTCTCGTACTACGACTACTATCAGCCCGAGGCGTACATCGCGCAGACTGACACCTACATCGAGAAGGACAGCTCCATCAACGACGACGTCGAGCGGCTGCGGCACTCGGCCACGTCGAGCCTGCTGTCGCGGCGCGACGTGGTCGTGGTCGCATCGGTGTCCTGCATCTATGGCCTTGGCACCCCGCAGTCGTATCTGGACCGCTCGGTCGAGCTCCAGATCGGTCAGGAGGTTCCGCGCGACGCACTGCTGCGGCTGCTTGTGGACGTCCAGTACACCCGCAACGACATGGCGTTCACCCGCGGCTCGTTCCGCGTTCGCGGCGACACCGTCGAGATCATCCCGTCGTACGAGGAGCTCGCGGTCCGCATCGAGTTCTTCGGCGACGAGATCGAGGAGCTGTACTACCTGCATCCGCTGACCGGCGACGTCGTTCGCAAGGTCGAGTCGCTGCGGATCTTCCCGGCCACGCACTATGTGGCAGGTCCGGAGCGCATGGCACATGCGATCTCGACCATCGAGCAGGAGCTCGAACAGCGGCTGGCCGAGCTCGAAGGCCAGGGCAAGCTGCTGGAGGCGCAGCGGCTGCGGATGCGCACCAACTATGACGTCGAGATGATGCGTCAGGTCGGCTTCTGCTCGGGCATCGAGAACTACTCCCGCCACATCGATGCCCGGCCCGCGGGCTCAGCGCCTGCCACGCTGCTCGACTACTTCCCCGAGGACTTCCTGCTCGTCATCGACGAATCGCACGTGACGGTGCCGCAGATCGGAGGCATGTACGAAGGCGACATCTCCCGCAAACGCAACCTGGTCGACTTCGGGTTCCGGCTGCCGTCGGCGATCGACAACCGGCCGCTGACGTGGGAGGAGTTCGCCGACAGGATCGGCCAGACGGTCTACCTGTCCGCGACACCGGGTCCGTACGAGTTGAGTCAGACACAAGGCGAGTTCGTCGAGCAGGTGATCCGCCCGACCGGCCTGGTCGACCCGCAGGTGGTGGTGAAGCCGACGAAGGGCCAGATCGACGACCTGATCGGTGAGATCCGTAAGCGCACGGAGCGCGACGAGCGCGTGCTGGTCACCACGCTCACCAAGAAGATGGCCGAGGACCTCACCGACTACCTCCTGGAGATGGGCATTCGGGTGCGGTACCTGCACTCCGAGGTGGACACGCTGCGCCGGGTCGAACTGCTGCGGCAGCTCCGGCTGGGTGAATACGACGTGCTGGTCGGCATCAACCTGCTGCGAGAGGGCCTCGACCTGCCCGAAGTGTCGCTGGTGGCGATCCTCGACGCCGACAAGGAAGGGTTTCTGCGGTCGACCCGCAGCCTGATCCAGACCATCGGCCGCGCGGCGCGCAACGTGTCGGGCGAGGTGCACATGTACGCCGACAACATCACGGACTCGATGCGCGAGGCCATCGACGAGACGGAGCGCCGCCGCGCCAAGCAGGTCGCCTACAACAAGGCCAACGGCATCGATCCAAAGCCGTTGCGCAAGAAGATCGCCGACATTCTCGACCAGGTCTACCGCGAGGCCGACGATGTCGAGGTCGGTGGTTCCGGCCGCAACGCCTCGCGCGGTCGACGTGCACAGGGCGAGCCGGGCCGCGCCGTCAGCGCGGGCATCATCGAGGGCCGCGACACCTCGAACATGCCGCGCGCCGAGCTCGCCGACCTGATCAAGGATCTGACCGAACAGATGATGGCCGCGGCGCGGGATCTGCAGTTCGAGTTGGCCGCACGCATTCGCGACGAGATCCACGATCTCAAGAAGGAGCTGCGCGGAATGGATGCCGCGGGGCTCAAGTAGGGACTGTCGAGGCTGACCGCTACGTGTCAGCTGCGAGCAGTGCGTACTGCGCGGCGGACTTCTGCTTGGCGCTGGTTGCGGTGTCGGAGTGCAGTGAGGTGTAGAAGTTCTCGAACACGATCCGGCACACGAATGCGTTCGAGGGTGAGTTGTTGACCTGGAAGCAGCGTTCGTCCGGGACATTCGGGTCGGCGTCGATCTCGTGTTCGCGGCCGGAGGCTTCGGCGGTGAACTCCGCGAGCATCTCGAGTGCTGACTTGTGGTCACGTAGCCGGTAGAGGTTTTGGGCGCCGGAGACCGTCAGCCGGTCGACACCCCACTTCTCATAGAGCTTGTCCTTGCGGAACGTCGACGGCTGGAAATGCAGCGCCCCGGTGGGTCCGTAGACCCCGAATCTGGCCGACACCGGGGTCGGATGCGCCGGGTCGGTGCTGACCATCCGGCTCAACAGCCCATCGGGGTCCCGCGGCAGCGCCGGGATCGACTCGGGCGGGGTGGGACGGAAGTCCTGCAACAGCTTTCGCTGGGCATCGACAACGGGGTCGAGATCGCCGATGTGGGTTTCCACTTCGGCGGGCGGGGCGTCGATCATCAGGTGCACGACGAACGGCCCCATTGCAGTGTCCGCAAGCACCGCGCCGTTTCCCGGTGTGTAGCGCGCCACCACGTCCGGATGCTTGGGCAGCGGCACCGCGACTGTCTTGGCCAAGTCTTTCCAGTTGGTGGTTTCGAGCGAGGCTGCTGCCGTGCGCGCGGCGTCGTCGTTGGGAAAACGCAGCAGCGTGATCGACAGTCCGACGTAGGGCTCCGGGGGCGCACTCTCTGCGGGCGGGGGACGGTCCGCGAAGCCGGCGCGATACCCGGCCAGCCAACCGTGCTGATCGAGTACCCCTTTGCCCGCTTCGCCTAGAAGCGGAAGAAGACTGGCTGCGTTGGGAATCGGGTCGGCCCGCCACACGTAAAGCAGCATCGAATCGAATTGCGAGGAGTCGGCGACGGCGTCGGCCATCCGAATGCTTTCGAGAAGAGTGGCCTCCTGCGGCGACGGCTGATCGGGTACCGCGCGCGGCGTGGTGGGAAAGGTGCCCACATCCAACTTGGCCAGGTCGATGCTTTCGTCGACTGACTGTTCGCCGGCGCAGCCTGCGGCGAGCGCGACCGTCACCGTCGCGGCGACGAGCCGCCGCAACCGTCCGTGCCGCATCGGCGCTTTTGCTACCACGGTGAACACGCTAGTGCGCCCCGGACAGCTAATTGTGAGAATCGCCAACGTCAAAAGCACTTGACCTCGATGGCGGTTGAGCTCTTACGGTGAGCGGCGTGACCGATACTGCGGCGATCATCACCGGCAGCTGGCGTGAGCTGCTGGGCCCCAAGAACCTGGGGGCCTCCACCGTGCTCGCCGGCGGTGTCGCGCTGTACGCCACGAACGAATTCCTCACCATCAGCCTGATGCCCAGCGCGGTCGCCGACATCGGCGGCCATCGCTACTACGCATGGGTGACAACCGTGTACCTGGTGGCATCGGTGGTCGCCGCGACCACCGTGCACTCGCTACTGTTACGGCTGGGCCCGCGCTGGGCATACCTGTTGGGCCTCAGCGTCTTTGGCACGGGCAGCCTGGCGTGCGCGGCGGCGCCGACGATGGAGATCCTGCTCGCAGGCCGCGCAGTCCAGGGCGCGGCCGGCGGTCTGCTTGCCGGTCTCGGCTACGCCGTGATCAATACCGCGCTGCCCAATTCGTTGTGGACCAAGGCCTCTGCGCTGGTGTCGGCGATGTGGGGGGTTGGCACGCTGGTGGGGCCGGCCGCCGGTGGCCTCTTCGCCCAATTCGGTTCTTGGCGTTGGGCTTTCGGTGTCCTGGTGATTCTGACGGCCGTGATGGCGGCCCTGGTGCCCGTCGCCCTGCCTGCGCGAGGCGACGCCGAAGTGGGTGACCCGCGCAGCCCGATCCCCATCTGGTCACTGATCCTGCTTGGCACCGCGGCCCTCGTGGTGAGCGTGGCCGGCATTCCACACGATTGGCGCGCGACGGCGGTGCTGTTGGCGCTCGGCGCCGTGGTTGTGGCCGTGTTCCTCTACGTCGACCGCCGCCTGCCCGCGGCCGTGCTGCCGCCGAGCACGTTCGGCGCCGGCCCGTTGAAGTGGATCTACCTGACGCTCGGGCTGTTGATGGCGGCGACGATGGCCGACATGTATGTGCCGCTCTTCGGTCAACGATTGGCGCACCTGACACCGGTTGCCGCGGGATTCCTCGGCGCGGGGCTTGCGATCGGCTGGACCGTCGGCGAGATCGGCAGCGCGTCGCTGCACAGCGAGCGGGCGATCAGGTGGACGGTGGCCGTCGCGCCGCTGGTGATGGCCACCGGGCTGGCATTGGCCGCGGTCACGCAATACGAGCGGGCGTCGTTCGGGCTTGTCGCGGTGTGGGCGGTGGCACTGCTGATCACCGGCATCGGG
>Ga0070665_100004807_pt1 | contig 14040 bp, 11 predicted proteins | sample KBSS13metaG_FD_65862 | JGI IMG/M metagenome (GOLD analysis project Ga0070665, IMG submission 65862) | Switchgrass rhizosphere microbial communities from Kellogg Biological Station, Michigan, USA - KBS S1-3 metaG | ecosystem: Host-associated > Plants > Roots > Rhizosphere > Soil ... | reverse complement strand
GACCTGGTCCGCGACCACGCGCAATTCGTCGCGCTCGCCGGCGAGGCGCAGCATCGTGCGCAGGAAGTTATGCCCGTGCGAGGCGTACACCCACGCCGTGCGGAAAACCAGGTGCGCCGCGCCGCTCGCGGCAAGCGCCTGCTCGCCGGCGAGCTTGCTGCGCCCGTACACGCCGATCGGCGCGGTCGCATCGTCCTCGCGGTACGGCCGCGTCGCGCCGCCGTCGAACACGTAGTCGGTCGAGTAGTGCACGACGCGCGCACCATGCGCGGCCGCCCATGCCCCGATCTCACCGACCGCGCGATGGTTGATGCGATCGGCGAGTTCGGGCTCGTCCTCGGCGCGATCGACCGCGGTGTAGGCGGCGGCGTTGACGATGAGGTCGGCACGCGCGGCGTCCAGCGCGCGAGCGAGCGAAACCGCGTCACCGAGATCCGCCGCCACGCATGGCGATCCGTCCTTGAGTGCCCCTTCGCGTGTCGCCGCGGTCAGTGCGCCGAGCGGCGCGAGCGCACGCAACAACTCGAAGCCGACCTGGCCGTTCGCGCCGAAGAGCAGGATTTTCATAGGTCGCGCATGGCCTCGCCCATCATGTCGTTGCAGGAGCCTACCTGTGGGCGACCAATGCTACCGGACGCCGCGTCGATGCCGGTCGCGCACAGGGTGCGCTCCTACACGAATGCTGGACGCTACGCGAACACCCGTTTCCTTGTAGGAGCCCACCCTGTGGGCGACCGGAGAAGACGGAACGTCGCATTTGCGCACGTCGCGCACAGGGTGCGCTCCTACACGACGACGGGAAATGTCGGCAGCCTGTCGCGCGGCACGTCGGCGAGGAACGGCGCCTGCAGGTCCTTGTCCGACAGCGACGGCGTCGCGATCGGCCAGTCGATCGCGAGCGCGGCGTCGTTCCAGCGGATCGCGGCGTCGCAGGCGCGGTCGTACAGCGCGGTGCACTGGTAGACGAACGTCGCGTGCTCCGACAGCACCGCGAAGCCGTGCGCGAAACCCTCCGGCACCCAGAAGTGGCGTTTGTTGTCGGCGGACAGCATCGCCGCGGCCCAGCGGCCGTACGTCGGCGAGCCGACGCGGATGTCGACCGCGACGTCGTAGACCTCGCCGTCGAGCACGCTGACGAGCTTGCCCTGCGGGTTCGGCCACTGGTAGTGCAGGCCGCGCAGCACGCCGCGCGCGGAGCGCGAGACATTGGTCTGCACGAACGCGAGGTCGAGGCCGGCGTCGGCGAAACGCCGCGCATTGAAACTTTCGTAGAAGAAGCCGCGCGCGTCGCCGTGCACGGCGGGTTCGATCACGATGCAGCCCGGCAGGTCGGTCTCGATGATCTTCACGTGCGCGCCTGCCTGACGAGCTGCTGCAGGTACTGGCCGTAACCGTTCTTCGCCAGCGGCGCGGCGAGGCGCAGCACCTGTTCGGCGTCGATCCAGCCCTGCAGGTAGGCGATCTCCTCCGGGCAACAGACCTTGAGGCCCTGGCGGCGCTCGATCGTCTCGACGTAGTTGGATGCCTCGACCAGCGATTCGTGCGTGCCAGTGTCGAGCCAGGCGTAGCCGCGGCCGAGCTTTTCCAGCATCAGCGTGCCTTCGTCGAGATAGCGCCGGTTGAGGTCGGTGATCTCGAGTTCGCCGCGCGGCGAGGGTTTCAGCGCGGCGGCGTAGTCGCACACGTTCGCGTCGTAGAAATACAGGCCGGTCACCGCCCAGTTCGAACGCGGCTCCGTGGGCTTCTCCTCGAGGCCGATCACGCGCCCGGCCTTGTCGAACTCGGCGACGCCGTAGCGCTCCGGGTCGCGCACCCAGTAGCCGAACACCGTCGCGCCGGCCGTGCGCGAAGCCGCGCGAGCGAGCGTCTCGGTGAAGCCGTGGCCGTAGAAGATGTTGTCGCCGAGCACGAGGCAGCTCGGCTGGTTCGCGACGAAATCGCGGCCGATCAGGAACGCCTGCGCGAGGCCGTCCGGCGACGGCTGCACCGCGTAGCGGATCGAGATGCCCCACTGCGAGCCGTCACCGAGCAAGCGCTCGAACAGCGCCTGCTCGTGCGGCGTGTTGATGACCAGCACGTCGCGGATGCCGGCGAGCATGAGCGTCGACAGCGGGTAGTAGATCATCGGCTTGTCGTACACCGGCAACAGCTGCTTGCTGACCGCCTGGGTCACCGGATAGAGCCGCGTGCCGGAACCGCCGGCGAGGATGAGGCCTTTCATCATTGCCACCGCTGTGGTCCATCGACGCCAAGATGGCGGGAATTACGCAAGCAAGCTCACGCGCCGAGTCGCTCCATCCGATAGCTGCCGTCGAGCACGCGCTGCACCCACGGCTGGTTCGCAAGATACCAGTCGACCGTGCGCGCGATGCCGGACTGGAACGTCTCGGTCTGGCGCCAGCCGAGGTCGTGCTTGATCTTCGACGCGTCGATCGCATAGCGGCGATCGTGGCCGGGGCGGTCCTTGACGTAACTGATCAGCGATTCGCGCTTGCGTCCGTCGGCGAGCGGCCGACGCTCGTCGAGCAGCGCGCAGATCGTCTTCACGACCTGGATGTTCTCGCACTCGGCGTCGCCGCCGATGTTGTAGACCTCGCCGACGCGGCCGATCTCGAGCACGCGCCGGATCGCCGTGCAGTGATCGCCGACGTAGAGCCAGTCGCGCACGTTGCGGCCGTCGCCGTACACCGGCAGTGCCTCGCCGGCGAGCGCCTTCTGGATCATCAGCGGGATGAGCTTTTCCGGAAACTGGAACGGCCCGTAGTTGTTCGAGCAGTTCGTGGTCAGCACCGGCAGGCCGTACGTGTGGTGGAACGCGCGCACGAGGTGGTCGGACGCCGCCTTCGACGCCGAATACGGCGAATTCGGCTGGTACGGCGAATCCTCGCGGAAACGCCCGACCGGTCCGAGCGAACCGTACACCTCGTCGGTCGACACGTGCAGGAAGCGGAATCCGTCCTGGCGTTCGAGCGGCGCCGCGCGCCAGTACGCGAGCGCGCATTCGAGCAGGGTCAGCGTGCCGACGACATTCGTCTGCACGAACGCGGCGGGGCCGTCGATCGAACGATCGACGTGCGATTCGGCCGCGAAGTTCACGATCGCATCGGGCGCATGCCGCGCGAGCACGCCGCGCACGCGCTCGGCGTCGCCGATGTCGGCATGTTCGAACACGTAGTCCGGACGACCTTCGACCGCAGCGAGCGTGTCGCGGTTGCCGGCATAGGTCAGCGCGTCGAGGTTGACGATGCGCCAGCCGCCCTGCGCGAGCGCATCGAGCACGAAGTTGCCACCGATGAAACCGGCGCCACCGGTGACGAGAAGGGTTTTCATCGGATCCGTGTTTCCCAAATGCAAAGGGCCGGCAGTCCGGCCCCCCGCTATCGTAGCGGCAGGGCGCCGCCAACGCGAACCCGGCGGCCTGCGCGGGCCGGCGCAGCGCCTGCCGGGGCGGGCCGGCCGGCGCGGCCAGGCGGAGGTCATTGACCGCCGAAAACGGCGAGTATTGCCCGCGCGCAGGCACCAGCATGGTGGTCCCGAAGCCTTGACAGGAATCCCGCCATGCCCCTCTCCGCCTTCGCCGCCTCGCTCGGCCTCATGGCCGCCGCCGGCCACGCTCCAGCCGCGTCCAGCCGCGACGTCAGTGACCTGATCGCGACCGACCAGCGCATGCAGCGCGCGTTCGTCGAACGCGATCTCGCGACCTTGCGCGAGATCTTCACCGACGACTACGTGCTCGTCGTCTCCAGCGGAGCCGAGCGCAGCAAAGCGATGGTACTCGCCGAAGTTGCGTCGCCCGACGTGCGCTGGGAAATCAACGAGAGTCGCGGCTGGGTCGTGCGCGTGCACGGCGACACCGCGATCGTCGTCGCGACGTTGCACCAGAAAGGCATCGACCACGGCAAGCCGTTCGACAGCGACGTGAAGTTCTCGGACACCTACATCCGCGACCACGGCCGGTGGCGCAACCTGCACGCGCATGCATCGCTGGCGGTGGACGTCCCTCGCTGACCGATCGCGCCCGCCGGTCGCCGACGCGGATACGCATAACGAGTTCCGTACAATGCGGAACTCGCCAGGGCGTCGTGCAGGGCGGAGCCAGTGCGGCTGACGCGCGCGCATGCTGCGCGCGAAGAGATGCGGTCGTCACATCGATGCGCGATCGCATTCGGCGACCTACTCCCACGCGTCGCGCGCTCGCGCGAAGGTGGGAAAAATTTTCCCGCTCTCGTTCCGTGCGTGAATCGGAACTGACGCCGTTCGCGGGAAACCGTCCTCGTTAATGCTCCGTTTTGTTCAGGCGGCCTACCGTCTCATTCACGAACGGTCGTGGCGGTCGCAAGGTCGCCGCAGACGCGAACGGCAAGAAGGGCGGGGTTCTCCCGCGGGGAGGCAAGATGCAAGCAGCCAGGATTCCGGCACGCAAGGCGGGACGCAGCGGCATCGTCGGTACGCTGCATGGCGATCTCGCGGAGATCGCGCGCAAGGTCCATCACGCGTCGTCGAACTTCGACATCACGGTGTGGGCAGACGCCGATGCGCACGTGTTCTTCGAGCGCGCGGATCGCACGCCGGAGCTTCCCGCCGGCTACGTCGCCGGCACCTACGGTGTCGGTTCGATACCGGGCGACATCGAGAGTGACCTGCATGTACTGAGGACGGAACGCATTCCCGCTTCAATGCTGTGCAACTGAAGGAGACGAATCATGAGCACGGGTGCACTGCTGATCCTCATCCTGGTCCTGCTGGTGATCTTCGGCCTGCCGACCTGGCCGTACAGCCGCAGCTGGGGTTACTACCCGAGCGGTGGTATCGGCCTCGTCGTCATCATCCTGATCGTGCTGTTGCTGATGGGACGCATCTGATCGCGCCGCATTCGCACTGACGGCGCCCTCCGGGGCGCCGTCGAACGTCGATGGGAGGTTCGCCATGACCCAGTACCCGACCCGTGATCCCGCGCGCCTGCACTGGCCCGCGCTCGCGCAGTGTCCGCATTGCGACGCCTACGACCTTGCCGTGCCGCCCGGTCCGCGCGGCGACGACCTGGTGAAATGCGCGATCTGCTCGCGCTGGTTCACCTACGCGACGGTCGAGCACCACGCGCTCCTGTCCGCGCGCAAGCGCCTCGCCGAACGCTTCCCGCACCTGCCGTTCGGTCCGGCCTGAGACGCGTTGCCGCATTGCCGGCGCATTCGCGGAACAGGTCAGCGCACGTCGCCGCGCAGCTTGTCTTCGGCGTAGATCGCCACGTGCGGCACGCCGTCGGCGCCGATCCACCCGCGATACATGCCCTCGGTATTGAACGGCAGCGCGAACGTGCCGTCGCTGGCGAGCGCGATGGCGCCACCATCGCCCCCGGCCTTGGGGATGTCGTCATTGATGACGCCGCGCGCGGCACGCGCGACCGGTTCGCCGGACAGCCGCATGCGTGCACAGATTTCGTGCGCGGCGGCGGCGCGGATGTAGTACTCGCCCCAGCCGGTGCCCGACACCGCGCAGCGATCGTCGGCCCAGGTGCCCGCACCGATGATCGGCGAATCCCCTACGCGCCCGTAGCGCTTATCGGTCATCCCGCCGGTAGATGTTCCGGCGGCGAGGCGGCCCTGCGCATCGAGCGCGAGCGCGCCGACGGTGCCGAAGTAGTTCTTGCCGACGTCGAGTCGCGCCACGCCCGCGGTCTCCTCCTTCAGCGCCTTCTGCAGCTGTTGCCAGCGCTTTTCGGTGCGGAAGTACGCCGGCTCCACCAGGGTGACGCCCTGTTCCTTCGCGAACGCCTCGGCGCCGTCGCCAATCATCATCACGTGACGTGACTTTTCCATCACCGCATGCGCGAGCAGGATCGGATTCTTCACCCGATGCACGCCGGCCACGGCGCCCGCCTTGCGCGTGGCACCGTCCATCAGCGAAGCATCGAGCTCGTTCTTGCCGTCGTGGGTGAATACCGCGCCACGGCCGGCGTTGAACTGCGGCGCGTCCTCGAGCACCGCGATCGCGGCGGTGACGGCATCGACGGCGGGCTTGCCCGCCTGCAGTTGCGCATGGCCCGCACGCAGCGCGTCCTCCAGCGCCTTGCGCGCGGCATCCTCGTCGGCCGGCGTCATCTCCGCGCGCTCGACACCCGCGCCGCCATGGATCACGAGCAGCGGCGCGTCCATCGCCACGAGCACGCCGTCGCGCACGGCGTAGCGGTGTTCGAACATCGGCTTTTCGATGCGTCCTTCCGGCAGGTGCAATGAGGAATCCACGCCGACGCCGATCGTGTCCACGCGCGACTGCTGCATCGCCTGGTCCTCGACCTGTGCGGCGAAACCGCCCTTGACGAGCGTGGCGCCGGCGCCGGGCGCGGTGGCGTAGACGCGTGCATTGCCGTCGCCATCCACGGCGACCGCGGCGTCTTCGTCGACGCCGAGGCCGAGCAGCGGACGGCGCGCCATCGACTCCGCCTTCGCGACGAATGCGATCAGGCGACCGAGGCGGTTGCGTTCGCTGAAATGGGTGTCGGTGACGACGCCCTTGAGGCGTTCGAGGTGCAGGAAGTCCGCTTCGATCGTGTTCTCGGAGCCGAGCGGATCGGCGAGCGCGCGCGGACTGATCTGGCTGCCGCCGTCCATCGAGCCGTAGAGGTATTCGCCGAGCATCGCGAGGCCGGCACTGGTACCGCCGAGCGGCTTGCCCGCGCGCACATGCGCATCGAGCGCCGTGGCGACCGGCGTGCCGCGCCAGTAACGCACGTAGCGCGACTGGTCGCCGCCGCCGATGAAGATGCCGTCCGCACGCTTGAGGCTGCGCAGGATCGCCGGATTGCTCGCGGCCTCGCGGTCCTTGAACACGAAGGTTTCGACCGAGGCGATGCCGCCGACGTCGTTGTAGAACTCCGCGCCGATCTCGCCGGCCTGCGACGCGCGCAGCACCACGATGTGGCCATTGCCCGCACGTTTCATGAACCAGTGCAGCGCGTCGAAATTGCGATCGCCGCCACCCATGAGCAGCAGGCCGGGCTGCACGCGGCCGGGCGTCTTCGCCGCGGGATCGCCGAGCACGTAGTGGCCATATTCCGCCGCACGCAACGGCGAGGCCAGCACGCAGGCCAGCAGGGTTGCCGCCATCCATCGGTATCCACACGCCACCATCCCCGCCATGCCGCCACTCCTCTGCCACCAACGCGCAGCCGGATCGCTGCCATCGTGCTAGACGAACCGCGGTGCCGCTTCCCCCATGCGAACGGCGTCGGGATCGGGTTAGAGTGCAGCCATGCCGACCGACTTCGATGACTGGTTCGTCCGCGAGATCCTCGCTCACGAGCGGCCGCTGACGCAGTACCTGCAGCGTTGCTGGCCGCATCGGGACGAATGGCACGACCTGCGCCAGGAAATCTACGCGCGCGTCTACGAGGCGGCCGCGCACAACCGTCCCGTTGCGCCCAAGGCGTTCCTGTTCGCCAGCGCGCGCCATCTGATGACCGACCGCGCACGCCGCGGCCGCGTCGTGTCGATCGAGCCGATGGGTGATTTCGAGCTCTCGAACGTCTATCTCGTCGACGAAGTGTCGCCCGAGCGCTGGGCCGGCGCGCGCCAGGCGCTGAAGCGCCTGGCGGAAGCTTTCGACCGCCTGCCCGACCGCTGTCGCGAAGTGGTGTGGTTGCGACGGGTGGAAGAACTGCCGCAGAAGGATGTCGCGCAGCGCCTGGGCATCAGCGGGAAGACGGTGGAAAAACACCTGGCCAAGGGGATGCGCCTGATCGCCGATCACCTGCACGGCGGCGAGCCGCTGCACATGGATGCGGAACACGCACGGATGACCACCGACGAGGACGACGGACATGCACGACAGCAGGCAGATTGAACAGGCCGCTGCCGAATGGCTGGTGCGGCGCGATCGCGGAGACTGGAGCGCGCGGGACCAGCAGGCACTGGATGACTGGCTGCGCGCTGCCAGTCGTCATCGCGTGGAGTTCCTGCGCCTGCAGGCGGCATGGCAGGAAACGGGGCGGCTGCAGGCGCTGGCCGCCGGCTTGCCCGCCGGTGCGGTGCCGCCGCGCCAGGCGTGGTCGCTCGGCCTTCCCGTTGCGCGGATGGCGCACGCCCGCAGCGACGCGGCAACGCATGTCGCGCGTGCACGCGGCTGGCGCCATGCACTCGCAGCGAGTGCCGCCCTCGCCGTGGTGGGCTCCGCCATCTGGATCGGCTGGCAGCTGACCGGGCGCAACGAGGCGAGTTATGCGAGCGGCGTCGGGCAGCTGGAGACGGTGACGCTCGCGGACGGCTCGACGGCCACGTTCAGCAGCGACAGCCGCGCGCGCGTGCGCATGAGCCGCGGCGAACGCGATGTCGAACTGTTGCAGGGAGAGGCGTATTTCGACGTCGCCCATGACGCCGGTCGCCCGTTCGTGGTGACGGCCGACGGTCGCCGCGTGATCGCGGTGGGCACGCGTTTTTCGGTGCGGCGCGATCCGCAGGAAGTGCGCGTGGTGGTGACCGAAGGCAAGGTGCGGCTGGACAGCCCGCCGGGCGCCGATGGTCGGGCGACACCCGTTTCGCTGCTGCCTGCCGGCAGCGTGGCCAGCGCCGGTCGCAATGGCGTGCTCGTGCGTTCCTTGCCGGTGGCGGAAGCGGAACGCTATCTCGAATGGCGCAGCGGGTTCCTGACTTTCGACGACACTTCGCTCGCGACCGCCGCGGCCGAATTCAACCGCTTCAATGCGCGCAAGCTGGAGCTGGCCGATGCCGGCGTGGCCGAACTGCGCGTCGGCGGCAACTTCCGCTGGGCCAACGTCGACAGTTTCGTGAAGCTGCTGGAACTCGGTTTTCCGGTACGCGCCGAACGCCTCGCGGACCGCATCGTGCTGCACTCGCGCTGATCCCGATCGCATGATGGGGGGATTGCGCTGCTCGTTCGTCCTGATGACGGCAGGTGCCATTCCGAGCACCCTGGGGAGGGGTCGTCGATGCGTCAACCGATGCGTGTCCTGCTGTTGAGCCTGGCCTGTTCGGCCGCACTCGCGGCGCAAGCACAAGTTTCCCCGGCCGCCCCCATCGATGTTCCGGCGGGCGATCTCGCCACCGCGCTGAACATGCTCGCGCGGCAGTCCGGCACCCAGCTCGTCTACCGTGCCGACCAGTTGAAGGGCGCACGCACGCCGGGCGTGAAGGGCGCGACCTCGACCGACCAGGCCCTGGAAAGCCTGCTACGCGGCAGTGGCTTTTCGGCCACGCGCGATGCTTCTTCCGGAGCCGTGCTGATCGTGCAGGACAAGAACGCACCGGATCGCGCTGCGCCGCCGCCCGCTGCGCAGCCGAAGCAGTCGCCCTCCGATCCGCCGGCGAGCGAGGAAAAGCCGGTGACGCGGATGGAGACGCTGCAGGTCACCGGTTCGCGCATCCCGCGTTCGCAGGTCGAGGGGCCCGCGCCGATCTCGGTGATCACCGCGGCGGAAATCCAGGCGAACGGTTTCACGAGCATTCCCGACGTATTGCGCTCGATGACGCAGAACGGTGGCGAGACGCAGAGCCAGCAGTCGGCGAGCGGCGCCGACTTCTCGCCGGGTGCGCAGCAGGTCGACCTGCGCGGCCTCGGACCCAACCACACGCTGGTGCTCGTCAACGGCCGCCGCATCGCGGACTTTCCGATGCCGTTCAAGGGCCGCAGCAACTTCACCGACATCTCCAACATCCCGATCGGCATGATCGACCGCATCGAGGTGCTGACCGGCAGCGCCTCCGCGATCTACGGTTCCGACGCGATCTCCGGCGTCGTCAATTTCATCCTCAAGAAGCATATCGACGGCGCCATCATGGACGTGCGCGTCGGCACCACCAGCGACGGCGGCGGCGAGTCGCTCGACGCGAGCCTCGTGAGCGGCTTCGAGCGCGGCGATTTCAGCGGCGTCTACAGCATCGAGCTGCAATCGCAGAACCCGCTGTGGGCGTACGACCGCGACATCCAGGACTCGACCCTGGACGCGCCGCGCGCGAGTGCGCAGGCGCCGCGCCGCGCCTACCTGCGCACCGACTGGGACGACACCTATATCGACCCGGGCCAGGCGACCTGCGATGCCCTCGCCGGCCAGAACAACGGCAGCACCTACCGCGGATCGCGGCCCGGATGGGGTCCGTACGATCCCGACACGGACGACTACGGCCCCGGCTACTACTGCGGCAGCGACAAGTCGATCGGTTACGGCACCATCCTCAGCAAGCGACGCGGAGTCAACGGCTATGCATCGATGGCGTACAAGCTCGGCAACGGCGCCGAGTGGTTCGCCGACCTGCAGGCGGGCTATCACACGGTCGACATCTTTCGCGACGTGACCTCGTGGAGCTACATGGCGCCGGACGGCAACGAGGAGGGTTACTTCTTCAACCAGGCTACCGACCAGGTCGAATTCTGGCAGCGCCAGTTCTCGCCGGAAGAAATCGGCGGCCTCAATCGCAGCATGATCGAGACCACGCAGAAGACCTTCGGCCTGACCACCGGCTTCAAGGGCACGTTCGGCAGCGACTGGGACTACGAGGCTTCGCTGAGCCATTCGCTCTACAAGGCCGAGATCAGCTGGCCGCAGATCGTCGCCGCGCGCGCGAACGCGTTGTTCCTCGGCGAGCAGCTCGGCGTGAACGAGGATGGCCTGCCGATCTTCAACGTCGATCCCGCACGCCTGTACACACCGCTGACGCGTGCCGAATACGATTCCATCGCCGCGCGCACGGTGTATCACCCGCAGTCGGAAACGAGCACGGCGGCGTTGACGGTCAGCAAGGTCGACCTGTTCGCGCTGCCCGGCGGCGACAGCGGCTTTTCCGGCACCGTCGAGCTTGGACGCCAGGCCTACGACCTCAATCCCGATCCGCTCGCGACGCAGTACTACTACTACAGTTGGAAGGACTCGGATGGCAGCGGCAGCCGCAACCGCTGGGCCGCCGCGGGCGAACTGCGCATGCCGTTGCACGAAACATTGAACCTCAGCGTCGCCGGCCGCTACGACCAGTACCGCTATTCCGGACACAACATCGGCAAGGCGACCTGGAGCACGGGCCTGGAGTGGCGCCCGCTCGACAGCCTGCTCGTGCGCGGCTCGTACGGCACCGCGTTTCGTGCGCCCGACCTGCACTACGTCTACGCCGGCATCGGCAACGACGAAACGTCCGGCGTCGACTACTACAACTGCCTGCTCGACCAGGCCGACGATTGCGAAGACTATTCGGAAGGCCTGATCCGCACGCGTCAGGGCAACCGCGACCTCGATCCGGAGACCAGCAAGTCGTGGACCGCAGGCTTCGTGTGGTCGCCGCTTGCGGGCATGGATCTCTCGCTCGACTGGTTCAACATCGACATGCGCAACCAGGTGCAGGACATGAGCGTCGACGCGATCCTGCGCGACGAGGCATCCTGCCGACTCGGCACGCTCGACATCAATTCGCCGACCTGCGTCGACGCGCTGGCCCGCATCACGCGCAGCAGCAACGGCTCGCTGTACGGCATCTACGTCAACCCGATCAATGTCGCGCGAGAAAGCACGAGCGGCGTCGATCTCTCGGCACGCTATCGCTTCGACACGAGGATCGGCCAGTTCACCGTGTCCGCCAACCATACCTGGGTGAAGCGCCACGATTTCCAGCAATACCCGGGCGACCGCGTCGAGGACCAGTTCGCCGTCAACAGCGGCTTCGATATCCCGCGCACCAAGACGAGCGCGAGCGTGACCTGGGAAAACGACGCATGGTCGACCACGCTGCACGGCGAGCGCCTGGGTCGCCTGCCGAACGGCTGGTCGTACGACCAGGTGTGGGAGGACGGCGATCCGGGTCCGACCATCCCGGCTACCTACCGCTACAACGCCTCGGTGCAATACCGCTTCAGCGACCACGCACGCCTGTCGCTCGCGGTCACCAATCTGTTCAACAAGATGCCGCCGCGCGATCCGACCTACACCGCGTACCCCTACTACGATGTTTCCTGGTTCGACGCCGTGGGTCGTACGGTGAACCTGCAGTACACGCACAAGTTCGGCGGCAGCCCCTTGTAGGGCGCGACTTCGAAGCCGGCACGCGCGCAGCGCATGTCGCTCGCCAGAAAAAAACCGCGCGGACGAATCCGCGCGGTCTGCTCCAAGCGTCCCTGCCGGTACGATCAGAACTTCACGGTCACGCGGCCGAAGTAGAAGCGGCCGATCGGATCGTAGGTGTTGATGTCGATATTCGCGTTGACGACCGACTGGTAGTACAGCGGCGGCTGCTTGTCGCCGACGTTGTCGACGCCGACGTCGATGCGCGTGTTGATCGGCTCGATGTTGTAGCCGAACGAGATGTTGTGATACACGACCGCGCCGATCGGCAGGAAGCCCTGCGGCAGGCCACGGAACGCACCGGCCTTGTTGGCGAGGTGGCCGATGTAGCGCTGCTGCCAGCTGGCCGAGAAATCACCCATCTGCCACGACACGCTGCCCAGTGCGCGCCAGCGCGGGAACGAACCGAACTGCTGGTTGTACGTGCCGGCGACGAACGAGGTCGGGCTGGCCGGTACGGCGCTGTTGTACGTGGTCAGGTAGGTTGCATTCAGGCCGAGCGAGAAGTTGCCGAACGAGGTTTCCGGCAGCTTGTACACGCCGGCGAAATCGACGCCTTTCGCATCCAGGCGGCCAAGGTTCACGTACGAGACGCCCGTGATGTTCGTGATCGTGCCCTGCGCATTGAGGTTGATGTAGCCGCAATACGGATTGCTCGGGTCGAACGCATGCGTCGGGATGTAGCAGAGGTCGACGATGGTCTGTCCGGTCGGACGCTGGATGTTGTTGACGAGGTAGATGCGCCACAGGTCGGCGCTCAACGACAGGCCGGGTAGCCACTGCGGGTCGTACACGACGCCGAAGTCGAACGACTTGCCGTTCTCCGGCTGGATCGGGAAACTGGACACCGCGGCACCGGTGAAGATCGTCTGCACCTGCGTATTGCCGGTCGAGCGCGGCTCACCGAACGCCGGGTTGAACGTGTACGAATCGAACGAACTCGTCGTGCCGGTGAAGAGCTCGACGGTGTTCGGCGCGCGGAACACCTTGCTCAGCGTGCCACGCAGCAGCAGGTCCTCGATCGGACGGTACTCGACCGCGAGCTTCCAGTTGTTGGTGCTGCCGAACGTGTTGTACTTCGACCAGCGGTCGCCGAGCGTGACGTTCAGGCTGTGCACGAACGGCAAATCCTTGAGCACGGGCACGAACGCCTCGACGTAGGCTTCCTTGACGTCGTAGCCACCCGTGTACGGCGCCGTGCACAGCGATGCCGAGCCGGCCGGGCAGGTGTTGGTGACCGGATCGGTGAGCGTGACCGTGTCGGCGAACTGGCGCAGGTAGAACTTGCGGTAGTTCGCGCCCGCGGCGACGCTGACCTGGCCCGCCGGCAGGTCGAACAGCGGACCGTTGACGTCGAGGCCACCCTGGCGTTCGGTCTGCAAACTACCCTGGTCGGTATTGAGCGAATAGAACTGGTGCAGCAGCGTCGCGGTGTTCGGATCCTGCTGGTTGAAGATGTTCAGGCAGGTGTTCGTGCTGAACGGAACGCCGGCCTGCGGCAACTCGCAATTGTCGCCGAGCGCGCGCGCGGCACCGGCCGCATTGAAATAGTTGACGTTGCGGAACGAGATCGCCTGGTGGCCGTAATTGCCCCACAGGTCGTATTGCCAGCCGGTGTCGAAGATGTTGCCCTTGATACCGAGGCGTGCCTGGTCGGTCCTCGAGCTGAAGTTGGCGATACGCGGACCGAGCGCCGTCAGGCGCACGCCGAAGTCATAGCCGTCGGCCGAGCCGGCGCCGATGTCCACGCCGAACGGGTTGTACGGGTTGCCGGACGTGACGGTCACGCCTGATGGGCCGAGCTGGATCGGCAGCGGAGCGAGCTGCGCGGCCGAACGCGTCGAGTTGTGGAAGACCTGCATGTAGGCTTCCGTCGAATCGCTCAACTTGTAATTGCCGTTGAGGAAGAAGTTGACGCGTTCCTGCGGCGTGGTGATCAGGTTGATCGGCGCGAAGTTGAACGTGTCGCCGGTGCTCGTGGTCGA
>Ga0070665_100004805_pt1 | contig 14043 bp, 12 predicted proteins | sample KBSS13metaG_FD_65862 | JGI IMG/M metagenome (GOLD analysis project Ga0070665, IMG submission 65862) | Switchgrass rhizosphere microbial communities from Kellogg Biological Station, Michigan, USA - KBS S1-3 metaG | ecosystem: Host-associated > Plants > Roots > Rhizosphere > Soil ... | reverse complement strand
AAGCCTTGGTTCAGCAAGCATCTGGATATATCGATCGGACTGTCTTACTTAAGTAAGGCAGCAGCGCGAGTTCGCGGGAATGAGGATGGCCGACAGGGACGGAATCTGGAGCCGCCGAGGTGCGCCGGTCGAGGAATTGCCCGACCCTTTCGAAGCGCAAGACGTCGACGAGTTCCAGCCTGAGCTTCCGTTACCAGAGCCGCGGCGCAAGCGGCGGCGCTGGGTCATCGGGCTGTATCTGTTTTCTGGATTGTTCGCGATTACGCTGGCATGGCTGGTGGTCACTGCGCCGCTTTCACGAGCGCTAGAGCCGCTGGCTGATCCGGCGCTCCTTCTGACTTCGTCAGATGGTCATGCGATCGCCAGGCGCGGCGCGCTCAAGGAGGCACCGGTCGACGTCGACAAGCTTAACCCTCTGACGCCTGCCGCCTTCGTCTCGATCGAGGACCGCCGCTTTTATCGCCACTGGGGCATCGATCCGCGCGGTATCGGCCGTGCGATGGTCGCCAACGCGCGCGGTGGCGGCGTTCGACAGGGCGGGAGTACGATCACTCAGCAGCTCGCGAAGACCAGCTTCCTGAGCGGGGACCGCACGATCAAACGCAAGGCGCAGGAAGTCATTATCGCCTTCTGGCTCGAAGCCTGGCTGACGAAGAAGGAGATCCTCTCGCGCTATCTTTCGAGCGTCTATTTCGGCGACGGCGTCTACGGGCTTCGAGCGGCGTCCCACCATTATTTCAATCGCGAGCCGGAAAACCTGAATCTTGCTCAATCGGCGATGCTTGCCGGAATGGTGCAAGCGCCGTCGCGGTTGGCGCCGACCAGTCACCTCCAGGCGGCCCAGGCCCGGTCAAAACTCGTGCTTCAGACCATGGCCGAGACTGGCGCCATTTCGTCGCAGCGTGCTCGGTCGACTGTCCTCGCTCGGCCCGTTGGCCAGCAATCGCACATCCCGAGCGGCACCTATTTTGCCGATTGGGTGACCCCGGCGGCGAACCAGGCGTTCGATTCCGATTTCGGTGAAGTGAAGGTCAGAACAACGCTGGACTGGGATTTGCAAAAGCTGGCGGTGCGCGCGGTAGGCCGCGCGCCGACCGATGCGCAGGTCGCCCTCGTTGCCATGCGGCCCGCCGGTGAGGTCGTCGCGATGGTCGGTGGCAAGAATTACCAAGACTCCCCCTTCAACCGCGCCGTTCAGGCGCAGCGCCAGCCCGGATCGGCCTTCAAGCTGTTCGTCTATCTAGCCGCTCTTCGCGCCGGCTGGACGCCGGACAGCATCATCGAGGACGAGCCCATCACCATCGACGGCTGGACCCCGGTCAACAGCGATCGCGTCTATCGCGGGAAGATCACGCTGCGAGAGGCCTTCGAACGGTCTAGCAATGCCGCAACCGTGCGCCTGAGCGAGGCGGTTGGCCGCGGCAATGTCATCCGCGCCGCCCGCGACCTCGGAATCACCAGCCCGCTACCCGACAAGCCCAGCCTCGCTTTAGGTTCTGCGCAGGTCAGCCTGCTCGAACTGACCAGCGCCTATGCTGCGGTGATGAACGGACAGTTCCCGATTATGCCGCGCGGACTTCCGGAGCAGCCGGAGGAGGGCATCGGCTCATTCTTCAAGCCGGGCGGATCGCTCGACCGGCGCCGTGACCAGGCGCAAATGCTCGACCTGCTCTACGCCGCGGCGAACAGCGGCACCGGCCGCCGGGCGGCGCTTGCGATTCCAACCTTCGGCAAGACCGGGACGACGCAGGACAACCGCGATGCGCTGTTCGTCGGCTTTGCCGGTGACCTGGTGGTCGGCGTCTGGGTCGGGCGCGACGACAATACCAGCCTCGGGAAGGTAACCGGCGGCACTCTACCGGCGCAGATCTGGCATAACTTCATGGCGAGCGCGGTCGCCATCGATCGCCATCGCGGGCCAGCGCTCCCTGCCGAGTTCAAGATTCCGCAGCGCCGCGAGGAGCAGAGCAAGAGCCCGCTTCCTGACGATTGGAGCGACGCCACAAAGGACCTCCGTAATATCGGAGACTGGATCGACGGCCTCGTCGGCAACTGATCAAGTAGCCGAGCCTGTCCAAAAGTTAATGTTAAGAAACCCGCGGCTTTAAGCCTTTTTCAACCGTGACAGCCTAATTTCCTTCTCAACCGACGCGGGTCTGGGTCTGCGGAGGTGGGGTAAGTGCTTCTATGCGAAGCATTCTAGGAGACTAGAGATGGTCAAGTTTCTTAAGCTTCTGAAGGACTCGAAGGGCGCGACCGCCATTGAATATGGTCTGATCGCTGCTCTAATTGCGGTTGCCGCGATCGCTGCCATGCAAGGCATTGGCACGAAGCTCGGCACGACCTTCAATAACGTTTCGAACTCGCTCTAAGCGATTTCATAAGAACGGGGGAAACGGCGGTGCGAAAGCGCCGCCGTTTTTCTTTGTGCTCAGCGTGGCGGCTGTGTCGGGGGGTCGAGCATCTTTCCCAGCTCGCTAGTCGGGATGACCACCGTCGATGGCGGCAGGCCCGGGGGGCTTCCCGGAGCGCCGGCTATCGTCGTCACCGGCCGGGAATCGTAAGTCTCCTGCCGGGCGGCGGACAGGGCCATGGTCCCGGTGCGGTGCACGATGTGCGGTGTCACGATAATGTACAGCTCGGTTTTTGACCGGCTGCTCTTGTCGGTACGGAATGCCTGGCCGAGCAGCGGGATGTCGCCCAGCAGCGGAATCTTGTCCTTCGTATTGGTCGAGGATTCCTGAGTCAGTCCACCAATCACAAAAGAATCGCCATCGCGAACCGTGGCTGCGGTCTCGGCCTGGCGCTGGCTGATCGTCGGATAGCCCTGCTGGAACCCCGTGACGCTCGAGACCACGCAATAGACGTGGCTCGAGACATAGCCGTCGCCGCTGACGCGCGGCGCGATTTGCAGCGTCACCCCGACATTGACGTACTGGACCTGCTGCTGGACGCCATTGACGCCCGACAGCGCGATCGAGGTCAGGATGGGAACTGCGTCGCCGGTGATGATCTTGGCGGTCGAGCCGCTCTGCGCCGCGATCCGCGGTTTCGAGATGATTTTCCCGTTTCCCCTCTGAATCTGCGCATAAAGCGCAGCCTGAAAGGATCCGCTGGTTATGTTGGGCCGGCAAATGTTCGTGTCCGCGTTGCAGCCCTGCGCCGGGACGCCAAGCGGGATTTCGGCACCGCTTGCAAAACTGAAGGTCGCAAGCTGGCCGCTAGTGTTGTTGAAATCGATGCCGAGCGCCTTGGCACCAGTCTCGGTCAACTCGACCATTTGAGTTTCAAGGATCACGCTGTCGAGCGGGATGTCGATCATCGCAATCATCGCCTTCATCCGGGCGATATAATCGGGTGTGCCGCGCAGCCAGACGGCGTTTAACCGGCGATCGACGGCCATGCCCGCGTCGACCGGCTGGCCGAGCGGCGTATCGTCGCTGCCCGGCGCCTGTGTCGATTGACCAGGCGTGTAATTATTGCCCGTCAGGCTGTTCGAACCGAACGCGGGTTCGCGCGGAATGAACAGGTCGTTGGACTTGATCGTCGAGCCCTGGCTGAGCAGGCCGACGATTTCCGAAACGTCGGCGTATTTGAGAAGGACCAGTTCGTATCCGTCGCCGCCGGTCGTAGGCGGAAGTGGCGGCGGGACAGGACTCGCCGTCGCTAGATCGTCGCTCGGACGAGCTCCGGCCTGTTTCGAGAGGCTGGTGACGGTGACGTCGATGGTGCTGTCGTCAACGGGCACGGCGCTGACCGTCGCTGGCTCGTTGACGTCGAAGTGAAGGACGAGGACGCCTTCCGCCTGGACGAACTCCACGCCCCGGACGAAGCCCTTGAGGTCGCGAGGGGAAACCGCGGAGCTGGTCCGCGACGTCATCGCGAGCGCGACGGCGGGATCGCGGGCATCGCTGCTCAAGGCCTGGAAACCGTTCACATGCGGCGCGATCTGCAGCTGGAAGCGAGTTTCGCCCGCGTTCTGGCTAGCAACGCTGACCTTGGTCAGCGCGACGGCCTGAGGGACCGGGGTGCTTTGCGCAGCGGCCGCAATCGCCGGGGCCGTCAGTGACGTTCCAGTGATAAGGACGCCCAGCGCCATTGCCAGTTTTGCGGTGTTACGCACGTGGAATTTCAAGTCGCCAGAAAAACGTCTCATAATCAATGAAAAAGACGCGGGCCGCGCTTCCACGCAGCCCGCGCCCCTTAACTCCAGTAGTTTAGTTGCTCATTGCTCCAAGGCCTCGCGGACTGCCGAGACCCGTGGGTCCGTCGTATCCAGCGACCGAGTGGCAGTAATAGTTGACCGGGCAGCTGCTCCCGTTGCTGCCGCTGGTAACGTCCTTGAGGCTCGACGTGTGCGCGTAGATCGACGACGCTCCGTTGATGGCGCCGTTGCGCAGTGCGAACATGGCTCCGATCAGCGGGGCCGAAGCACTGGTTCCACCGAAGACCATCCAGCGCGACGAATTGCGCGTGGCCGGGCCGTACACCGCAACACCGGTGTTCGGATCGGCGACCGCGGAAATGTCAGCCTCCATGCGGCCGGCACAAGCATCGGTCACTCCGTTCTGGAAGCTGGGCTTGGGATGACCAAGGCCACAACCGCTTCCAGCGCCGTTCCAGGCGCTTTCGCTGCCGTTCGCGGCAAGGCTGGTGCCGCCGACCGCGATAGCGCCGGGCGCAGCCGCAGGCCACTGCGCACCGTAACCGGAATCGCCCGTGCTGACCGTGATCGCAACGTTGTTGCCGGCATAGTGCGAGTCATATTGCGCGTAGGTCGAAGAGTCGGTGTTGCCGTAGCTGTTCGAGATTGCCCGAACGCCGGGAACCGTTTTGGCGTAATCCACACCGGTCCAGAGGTTCGAGAAGGAAGCCGACGTGGCCTGCACCAGCAGGATCTTGCAGTTCGGGCACGCCGCGCTGACCATATCGAGGTCGAGTGCCTGCTCCTGGTCCCAGCCGGTATCTACGCGAGACGGCGGCTTGCCTCCACTTTGTCCGACAATTTTCAGGCAGCCATTAGCCGTCGTGCACGCGGGAAGACCGTATTGTGCCCGATACACCGCGAGATCCTGCTCCGCATTCGGATAGGCATAAGCATCGACGATGGCCACCGTCGGGGAGCCTGTTCCAGAGGGAATCGCATATACGGACTGGAGCGTTGCAGGCCCATAGCCCGCGGGGACCGCAGCCGGGTTTGCCTTACCGTTGAGCGGATTGCCGCGCGCGTCGACGACGACGTGCGCATGGCAGCGCGCCGTCCCGGCCGGGTTTCCGCGCGGACAAGTGACGGCGTGGAAGGTATGGCCGCTTCGCTCTATCGCTACGGCAGATTGGGCCGAGGCCGGCGCAACTCCGGCGACGCCGACCGCAACCCCAAACGCGATCGCGCTCCCTTTGTGTAAGTTCATGTAATTCCCTCCGTTTTCTTCCCAGACTCAGGGAAAGACGGAGGAGACTGCCAGCGAAAAGATTAAAAGCAACCTGTTGTGAACATTAACATTCCGAATCGTTGCTCTGCTCGCCCCGATGAAGGCTCCATTCGCCGTTAAATGTCTCTTATTGGGACAGGCGAAGCGACCGCACTCGTCCTCCGCGGACGGTGCAGCTGTAATTGTAAGTTGCCCGAATGAGGTGGTGCGTGCTGGCGCTGCCCGGCTGTGCGGGCCCCATCCCCACGAAAACGGTCGCTTGTCCGTTCGCAATCCTTGTTCGACCGATCACGCGCGAATTAGATTGTTCTAGGTCTTTAATCTCGCCTCCCGCCTTTCGGGCTATCGCGGAACGGCACAGCGTAATCGAGGATTTCGCGCTCGGCACATGTGCGGAGGCGATTGACGCGAGAAGCAGGGCGATCATGATCTAAGAAACGTTCGGCGCCCGGAACGGCTCCGAGCGGGCGAATGTTTCACATGCGGAGGTTTTTATGCGCCTTTTGGGAGTGGTAGCCTTGATCGCGGTTTCTTCCTCTGTCGCCGCCGCGGGTCCGCATCCGCTTCGTCCGCAGGATCTCGCGACTGGGCCGTACCAGAGCGTGGCGACGACCGGCTACACCGGCACTTTGTTGTACGAAGGCGGCTGCCTCCTGTTTCGAGACGACGACAATACTGTGCAATTCCTTCCCGTCTGGCCATACGGAAGCGTCTTCAACGGAACGTTCGTGATCTTCCACCGGCCCGGCAAGACCGAGCAGCGGATCGTCGTGGGCGAGGAATTTCAGATCGAAGGCCAACCCGTCGCCTGGCCGACGCTCTCGGCGCCGGTTTACCAGCCGTTCCAGCGACAATGCGGTTCGCCCGCTTTCTCCGTCAGTCGGGTGCGTCCCGGCAATTAGGCCCTCCCGGGAATAAATTGTGCGTCCGCTGAGTCCTGACCTCGGAAGGGGTGGAACTGACCTGTCATGCGAGTAAGGGCCCCGTCATGCAGCGCTCGCTGACGATGATCATCCTCGCCTGCGCCTTATTTCTGAAGGCGCTTGTGCCGACTGGTTGGATGCCTGCGCCCGAGCAGGGTGCGTTCGCGATCCAGCCGTGTCCCGCAGCCGATCCGGTGCCGACGATGCAGATGCATCTTGGCACCCACGCCGACCACGACGCTCATCATAAGGGGCAGCACGACAGCGAGTGTTCTTTTTCGCCATTGCTTGCGGGGTTCGCCACGGCGGATTTGCCAGCCCTTATTCAACCGCCGCTGGCCGGCAGTGCGGCGAGCATCTCGCTACCGTCCGCGCTTGATCGAAAGACCGGGCCGCCGGCGCCGCCGCCTCCAGCAACCGGACCGCCCCTCGCAGCCTGACTTTCGCAATTTGTTTCAAGTCAGCGCCGCCGATTACAGCGGCTCATGGGGTAACATGATCATTCGAGACTATTTTGCGCGCTGCTGCGCGCACGCCTTTTGCGTCGGGGCGGTATTGGCGCCGGCTCCAGCGTTCGCCGATCACATGGGACCGAGCGGGATTGGGTCGGGGGGTGGAATGAACATCCTTTCGCCCGACACGCTCGACGAAGGGCATTCGGCGGTCGGTTTCCGGCTCACCTACACACAGCCCGACCAACGTTCGGACGCCGAGCTGGAAGCGCTGGCCGCTGAGCATGTCCATGCTCACAACACCGACTACAACCTCAATGCTTCGCTTGGAGCGGCCTTTGGCGTTACGCATGAACTGACGATTTCGGCGGAGCTGCCGTTCGTGCGTCGCGACCATCTGCGAGAGGGCGCGCATTCTCATGATGGCGGCGAGACCGTTAACGAGGTCGAGCAGCTCGGCAATGTATCGGGGATCGGCGATCTCAACCTGCTTGCGAAATATCGCCTGACACACGGCGAAACCGCCAATTTCGCTTTGATTGGCGGGTTGAAGGTGCCGACGGGCAGCACGCACCGGAGGAGCGAGGACGGCGAGCGGCTCGAGACGGAGCACCAACCAGGAACGGGCAGCTGGGACCCGATTTTCGGCGCCGCATTTGGCACCAAGATCGGTTCGCTCGGGCTGAGCGCGAGCGCGTTATACCAGCTGTCGACAAGAGGCGCCCAGCGCACCGAGCTTGGCGACCGGCTGCAGGGCGGCATCGCTCTATCGCATCGCTTTGGCGGACAGGGGGAACATCACCAACATGTTGCCAGCCTCAATCACCATCATGGCGATGAGCTGGATGAGCATGATGAGGCCGGCGGTCACTCGAGCTGGGATGGTTTCCTTGAACTCGTCGGTGAGTGGGAAGGCCGTCAGAAAATCGGCGGCGAGGTGGAGCAGGAAAGCGGCGGCGGCGTCGTCTGGCTGGCGCCGGGCGCGCGGTACAACAGCGCTGGAGGATTGTCGTTCGCGGCATCGTTCGGCGTGCCCGTCTGGCAGCACATCCGAAGCTCGCATCCCGACAACGATTACCGGTTGAGCTTGTCCATCGGCAAAGCCTTTTGAATTAATCACACGCGGTGAGAAGTTGTTAGCCATCTCGGGGCCATAAGCTCGGGATGACCAGGCTTTTGGCGGCCACCGCAATGCTGACTCTCTCACTCGCATCTCCGGTGCGGGCGGGGGATCCGTTGTCGCCGCTGCCGGCGACCCCGCGGAGCAATGCGCAGCTTCATGCGGTAGGCCAGCGCTTTACGGGTGCGACCGGCGAGCTGGCTGCGCGGCTCCTCGCGGCGCACAATCGCGAGCGAGCTTTGGTTGGCCATGCGCCATTGGCCTGGGACCCCGATCTTGCCGCGGCTGCGGCATCTTACGGCCCGACCCTCGCGAGCCTGCGCCGGTTGGTTCACTCGCCGCGCGAAGGGCGGCCGGGGCAGCGCGAAAATTTGGCGATGGCCACTCATGGATCGTTGAGCCCCGAACAGTTCGTCGATCTCTGGTCGCAGGAGAAAGCGGACCTCCGGCCGGGGCTCTTCCCGGCGGTCAGCCGCACCGGTCAGTGGGAAGATGTCGCTCACTACACGCAGATGGTTTGGCCGACGACGACCCGCGTCGGATGCGCGATCTATGCCGCCGACTGGGACTATTTGATCTGCCGGTATTCCCCGCCCGGTAACATCGACGGCAAGCCCGTCTTCGCCAGCGCTCCGGTAATGGTCGCGCAGGCGAGCGCCCGCGTCGGCAACTAACTCAGTTCGCTAGTTTTTGATTACCAGCGGCGGTTGGCGCGCTTGGGGTAGGGCTCGCCGTCATCCGGCTTCGGCGACTCTTCCGGCGCGGTTGGGTTTTCGCCCGCCTGCTTCATCTCGAGGAAGGTACGAACCGTTTCCGCCGACACCGCGCGGCCGAACAGCCAACCCTGCGCTTCCGAGCAGCCGAACTTCTTGAGCTCGGCACGGATCTGCTCCGACTCCACGCCCTCGGCTGTGATTGGAACGCTGAGCGTGTGGCCGAGGCTGGCGATGGTGTCGACGATGGCAGCGGTCTGCTCGCTCTTCACCATCGTGCTGATGAAGCTCTTGTCGATCTTGATGCGGTCGATCGGCAGGTTGTTGACCTGCGCCAGCGACGCGTAGCCGGTGCCGAAATCGTCGAGCGAAATGCTGATGCCGACGTTCTTGAGGCTCTGGACGATGGTCAGCACCTGGTCGCGGTCTTCAAGGAGCGAGGCCTCGGTGATCTCGACCTCGAGGCGGTGCGCCGGGAAGCCGGTGCGCGCGAGGATCTTCATGACCTGCTCGGCGAGGGTGCGGTCGCGGAACTGCACGGGCGAGACGTTGACCGCGATCTTGAGGTGGGTCGGCCAGTCGCGCGCTTCGCGCAGCGCCTGTTCCATCACGCTCATGGTGACGGGGGCGATGAGGCCGGTGCGCTCAGCAGCTTCGATGAATGCCTCGGCCTCGACGAAGCCGCGCGTCGGCGAGCGCCAGCGGGCAAGGGCTTCGAAGCCCACCAGCTCGCGCGTCGACAGGTCGATCAGCGGCTGGAAGAAAGGAACGAACTCATTGTTCACGACGCCGTTGCGGATGTCTTCTTCGAGCTTCAGGCGCTCGGAGAGCTCGCGCTCGAGCTGTTGGTCGAACCAGGCGTAGCCGTTCCGGCCGGCCGACTTCGCGGCATAGAGCGCAACGTCGCTGTGGCGGAGGACATCTTCCTCGCTCAGCGTATTGCGTCCGATCTGAGCAAGGCCGACCGAAGCCGAGGCCTGGATCTGCGCGCCGCCGACGTAAATCGGCGTGGTGAGGCGGGTGAGGATCGCCTTGGCGACCTCTTCGCCCTCGTCAGCGCTGGCGCCCTTCAGCAGGATAGCGAATTCGTCACCGCCGATACGAGCGCAGCATTCAGCCTCGGCGGACTTCGTCATCGACTCCGCGACATGGCGCAGCAGGTGATCGCCGGCGAGGTGGCCATGTAGGTCATTGACCCGCTTGAAGTGATCGAGGTCGAGAAGGAGCAGAACGCCGCTCGACTTGCTCTCAAGCGCTTCCGAGAGTGAGCGGACCAGCTCGCGGCGGTTAGCGAGGCCGGTGGTCGGGTCGGTGTTCGCGTTCCGGTGTGCGGTGCGCTCGGCCTCGTCATAGGCCTCGAGCGCTTGCTTCAGATCCTTCGATCGGCGCCAGCCGAACAGGATGATCGCGCAGTTGAGGACGAAAGCAACCTTAAGCGTGTCGACCGAATCCGGGAGCGGGCCGCCGAGGAAGGCGGGCGGAAGCAGACGGCTTCCGAGGCCGACGAACAGCAGCAACGCTGCGACGGTCGCGCAAGTCGTAATCAGGTGGCTGCTTGCAACACTGACAGCCTGGTTCTTGGTTCGACGCACCCGGTCCATCCATTCTTGGTAGTTCGGCACGACAGAAGGGATGGCAGAAAGAAGTGAAAATTATCCTACGTTGCTGGTTGCCGTTTGCCGCCGCGGCTTGCCGAAAGCTGCCATGCCAAGCTGAAAATTGCTGCAACAGGCGCTCGACAAGGCAGTGCCGATAAGGAAATCTCTGGGCTGTCCGGGGAGGGGCGCGGAATGAGACGGGCAGGGCTGATTGCACTGGCGGGCGTATTTGCGACGGTAAGCGCCACTATCGCCTGGGCATGCGCCGGCGGTGGCTATGAAACCAGCTGGGACGTCCAGTCGAGCAGCGGGATCTTGAGTCCCCACAACGACACGCGATCAAACTTCATTCTTCTGATGGCCGACCGCTATGGCACCAAGGTTGCCGACCCAACGCAAATGGCGAAGGGCATCATTCCATTCGACTTCCCGTATAGCGTGATGCTTGAGAGGCTGGAGCCAGCGGTCGATCCCGCGTCGCGTTGGACCGCAGACTATGCTGAGCAGCAGGCCCAATATGGCCTCAGCAGCGAAAGCAGCGATTACAGCTACAGCAACGACAATATTGGGCTTTGCCACAGTAACGGAGAGGGTGCGGCTCGGTTCACTGCAGCGCTGAAGGCCGACGCAGCGGTTCCGGACAGCGAAAAGGCGACCTTGATCGCGGCTCGCGATGTGCTGGCGAAAGCTTGCGATAAAGCCGGCGAGACGCGGTTTGCATTGGACGGCGTCGCGAGTCCCGAGGGCAAGGCGTATTCGAATTATGTCGAGGGCGCCCGGCTGTTCTACGCGGAGAATCTGCCCGCCGCGGATCAACAATTCGGTGCTGTGGGGCGTCCGAAGTCGGGCTGGCTCACAGAGACCGCCGCTTACATGCAATTCCGCGTTGCTCTCGCCCAAGCTGCAAAGGGCGCCGTCGGGAAGTGGGGCGAGGTCACAGAAGTCGACAAGCGCGACTTGGCGGCGGTCGACAGGGCCGATGCGGCGCGCCAGACATTTCTGAAAAGCTATCCGAACGGCCGATATGCGACCTCGGCTCGCGATTTGTCGCGACGCATCGCGTGGCTTCGTGGCGACGGCGCGACGCTCGGACGCGATTATTCCGCGATGCTGGCCAGGCACGCTGCGGCTGGCAAGGAGCCTGACCTAGACACCATCCACGAAATCGACCGGCGCATCATGCCGTCCGGCGAAGGTGCCGGCGTTACCGATGCGACGCTTCTTGCTGTCCTCGATTTGATGCGCTTGCGGCCGAAAACGGAAGGCTATCACGCGGACTATGAGGGACCGGAATTGAGCGCTGCGGAGCTGGCCCAGCAGAAGCAATATTTCGCGTCCCAGCCCGACCTGTTCGGCTATCTGCAGGCGTCCGAGGCCTATTACCACCGGCACCGGCCGCGCGAAGTCCTGTCGCTAATCCCCGACGCGACTCACCAAGCGAAGTTCAGCTACACCCAGTTCAGCCGGCAGGTGCTGCGCGGAATGGCGCTGGAAGCGGTTGGCGACCGCAATGCGCGGGGATTCTGGTTGAGCCTGCTGCCGGGTGCCGTTCAGCCTTACCAGCGCGAAGCAGTCGAGCTTGCAATCTACCAGCACGACAAGAATGCGGGGGTTGTCGGACGACTGGTGGAGACCGGTAGTCCGATCCTCCATCCGCTGATCCGGCAGAAGATCATCGAGGATGACGCCGGTCTCGCCCTTCTGCGGCAGCAGGCGAGTGGTGGCTCGACCAAGCAACAGCGCGAGGTGGCGCTCTATCTGCTCCTAACGGACGAGCTTCACCATGGCCTGTATCGCGATTTCCTGGCCGACCAGCGACTGGTCGGCCCACGACCGAAAGAGGAATCAGGCTATCCGTCGTGGAGCGTAGATACCTATGAACCCACGTACAGCGCCACGCTGTTGGCGCCGCCGCTCCAGGTGTTCGCTGACGGGGGCTCGGATGACTTCAGGGGATGCCCGAATATTCGAACCACGGCGACAAACCTCGCGGCTGAGCCCGGCGCGATTCGTCCTCGACTTTGCCTGGCCGAGTTCATCCGTCGGAAGGGCTTCGATAGTTGGGGCACGGAATATGATCCGAAGGAGGACCGCTTCGTCCCGAAGTCCCGAGCGGGTTTTCCAGGTGCGCCAGTCGAACGGATGGCCATTTATCAAGCCGTACTCGCATCGCCGGCCGCGTCGGCTGACGACAAGGCGTTCGCGCTGAACCGCTTGGTGCGTTGTTACCAGCCAGCCGGCGGCAACAGCTGCGGCGGCGCGGACGTCGAGAAGCCCGTGCGTAAATCCTGGTACGATCGCCTGAAGAAAGACTACGCCAACTCGGCTTGGGCCAAGGAGCTCAAATATTATTGGTAGGATCGCCGCTATCGCGCTTGTGATCCTGTTGTCGAGCTGCGGCGCTGGTGATCCGGATCGAGTGCGAGCCGAGCATTTCGACAGCTTTTGGCTATGGGCCGGCGTCCGGCCGCCGGCAGCGCTCGATACTGCAAGAACCGTCTATATCCTCGATGGGGAGATTCGCGGACAGCCTGCGCAATTCGTGCCTTTGCGCCCAGGGATACCTGAGGACCGGACGCCCGATCTCTGGCTGGTTGTAAGGACCGACACTCTCACGTGGTCGAACGGCGCGGCGGCCGGGCTGGGGAAGCGAGCGGATCGATGGGCGAATGCGGGAAATCGCGTCGCTGGTATCCAAATCGACTTCGATGCCCGGACGAAGCATCTCGACGAATATGTTCAGTTCCTCGGAAAGGTCCGGCATGATCTACCGGCTCGATACAAACTCTCGATCACTGGCTTGATGGACTGGAGCGCCAACGGCGATCCGCGCGCGCTCACGAAACTCAAGGATATCGTCGATGAGGTCGTCATCCAGACCTATCAGGGGCGTAGCACGATCTGGGGCTACGAGGCCTATTTTGTCCGGATGAAAGGCTTCCCGATCCCGTTCAAAGTCGGCCTCGTCGAGAATGGCCGCTGGATTGAACCCCCCGGACTTAAGTCGGAGCCAAACTTCAAGGGCTACGTCGTCTTCCTGCTGCCGAGCCGTTCCTCAACCAAGTGAATTGCCCGGGCGATTGCGGCGTCGACATCGAGGTCGCTTGTGTCGAGCAGGATTGCGCCCTTGGCCTGAACCAAAGGGGCGGCGTCCCGGCTGGAGTCGCGTTCGTCGCGAGCTCGGATGTCGATCAGGACGTCCTCATAGTGAGCGGGCATTCCACGGCCCATCAGCTCGCGCACGCGCCGCTGGGCGCGAACCTCCGGCGATGCGGTCACGAACAATTTCACGTCGGCATCGGGCGCAATCACGGTGCCGATGTCGCGACCATCGAGGACGGCGCCGCCCGGCTGACCGGCGAATTCCTGCTGCCGTTCCAGAAGGGCGGTCCGGACCGACGGATAGGCCGAGACGCGCGATGCGATCTTGGAGACCGGTTCGCTTCGAAGCTCGGCGTCGTCAGGGTCAAACCCGAGGTCATGGCAGGCACGAAGCGCTTCGAACTCATTCCCGGCATCGCCGCCCCAGCGCCATAGCTTCAGGGCAACAGCGCGGTAGAGAAGGCCGGTGTCCATGTGGGGCAATCCAAAATGCTCCGCGAGCGCGCGGGCGATGGTGCCTTTGCCGCTCGCGGCGGGGCCATCGACGGCAATGACGAAATTAACGGTACGCGCTGGAGTGCTGGCCATCTTGTTGCGGCGCTTTGACAGCGCCATATCCCTATGGCAAGGCGCGCCGCCGAACGCAGGGCACGCCCGCGACCAACGCTATTTTACTGGAGTTAGAACCCTCATGGTGAAGCCC
>Ga0070665_100004799_pt1 | contig 14063 bp, 12 predicted proteins | sample KBSS13metaG_FD_65862 | JGI IMG/M metagenome (GOLD analysis project Ga0070665, IMG submission 65862) | Switchgrass rhizosphere microbial communities from Kellogg Biological Station, Michigan, USA - KBS S1-3 metaG | ecosystem: Host-associated > Plants > Roots > Rhizosphere > Soil ... | reverse complement strand
CTTCGTTCGCTGCGCTCACTACGGTCGGCGCAGAAACGAAGATACAATGGAACCCACAACCTAAACCATGTGTAAACCATGTCCCCGAACAGGTGTAAACCATCTGTCCGGTCTATTCACCCCCGGCGGGGGAAGGATTTCCAAGCGACGTCATTCTCAGGGCCAGACCGTACTAGCGTGCTTGTCTGGGGCGGCCGGCCATCATGGCTTCTTCGCGGTCGGCGTAGCACGGAAAGCCTTGCGCTGTGGCGAAGCGATCGAGGATGGCGTGATTCGCGTCCGATAGCCCGGTCAGTCGCAAGATGCCGCCGGTCTCGGCGACCTTCTGCTGCAGGATCGACAGTTGCGTGGCGAGTTCCGCCGTGACTTGCTCGACTTGATCGCACTCGATCACCAGCCGATGCGCGAAGTGTTGTTGCATCAGCGCCCAGATCGCGTCGGCCAGCGGCGCGCCGGGCCACTCCTGGTCAGGCACTGCGCTCAGTCGCACGAACAAACCGTCGGGGCCTCGCTGCACGTCCAACGCCCAGCCACTCAATAGATCGAGCATGACCATCACTCCTTTGTCATGTTCCGCCTGAACGATCGTAAGCGGGGGGCGCGAAAAGCGCGTGCGCCGCGCAGCCAGAAATTCAATCTGCCCCCAGCGCGCGTGCGCTTTGGAACCGGCGTCCGAACCGTGTTCCCACTCTGCAAGTGTCGTCCCCCGACAACTAAATCATTACGCTTTGCAGGGCGATCTTCAAGCAAACTTTCAGGAAAACGTAACGACCGCGCCGCTGTGCGAAGCGTGTGCCAATTGCGCTGCGTGGCGACAGTGATGCAGAAAGATGCGAAAGCGCATCAGCGCAGGGCAAAGTGCTAGCACGACGTGATCGCCGGTGTTGTGTCTGCAGCGCAAAGCACTGGCGGAGCCAGTGGCACACGCGCCGAACAAATCAGCGTTTCATTTGCCGCCTACCAGAATGAGTTTCCGGCCGTGAAAATGGCTGGTACGGCTGCTTGTCCACAGATGGGCCCCCTTGAAGCCGCTAGCAGAAACACGATACTTACCAGTCACGTTGCCGCCCCCCTAGGGCGTTGCTCGAACAACTCGCTATTGCATCTGTCCAATACCCCCCTGAAATAAAACAGAGGAGCTACTATGTCCCGTCCTGGAGCCGTGATTTTCAAGAACATTCCGATGACCCTGGCCGGCGAAGCCGTGACCGTGGGCTCGCAAGCCCCGGACTTCACGCTGCATCGCTTTGCCGACGGCGCTTTGCAGACCATCAAGCCGGCCGACCTGAAGGGCAAGCCGACGTTCATCAGCGTTGTCCCCTCGCTCGACACGCCGGTCTGTCAGAAGCAGACCAAGCAGTTCAACACCGACCTTGGCGCACTTGGCGACAAGGTCAACGCGTTGACGGTGAGCCTCGACCTGCCGTTTGCGATGAATCGCTTTTGCGGCGCAGAAGACATCAAGAACATCAAGAGCGCCAGCGACTACCAGGATCGCAGCTTCGGCAAGAACTGGGGCATGCTGATCGAAGAGCTGAAGATCCTCGCTCGCGGCGTCTTCGTTCTCGACGCCAATGGCAAAGTGGTCTACGCCGAGTTGGTCAAAGAAGTCGGCCAGGAGCCGAACTACGAAGCGGCGCTGAAGGCGCTGAAGGGATTGCTGTAAAGTGAGCCGCAAGGCGCTAGCCGCGGGTTCTTTGTCGGCCTTTTGATTGAACCGACACCGTCTCGCGGTTCATGTCACGCACGGGGCGCCTGACTTACGAAATGGAAGCGGTGGGCGAGGTTTCTCGCTCACCGCTTTTTTATTCACCTGCTGCGCCGAGGCTGGCCAGGAATTCGCTCATCTCGCCGGCCGCGTGCGCGTTGCCCGCGCGGCGGGCCTGCTCGATACCATCTCGCAACACAGCGCGAGATTCGTTGTATCGTTCTAATCGCGCGAGCTGCTGACCAGCCATAAAGAAAGCCGCCACGTACGGTTCGGCGTCTCGTCCCAACTCGGCCAGCAAGGCCAGGCTGCGGTCGTGGTCGCCCTCTTTGTCGAGTTCCACGGCCAGCCCATAGCGCAAAAAGGCGTCAGCCGGCTGCTCGGCCAGCATCGCCTCGATCCGTTGCCTGCGCGTGGGAACATTCATGGTTATTGTCCCGTTAGCCGCACGGCGCTAGCCGCGGGTTTTTCGTGAAGGGTCGTCGATCGCGCTTCGCGGCTCGGCGGGAGCCTCGCCCTCCCGGAACGCGTGTCATCGCGCGTCCTCAACTCCTCAAAGCCTCAAAGCCTCTCGTCCCTTCTCGAACGCCGTGATGTGCGCTTCGTGCTCTAGCGTCATGCCGATGTCATCGAGTCCGTTGAGCAGGCAGTGGCGACGTTGTGGTTCGACTTCGAAGCGACGACTGAAACCGGCGTTGTCTTCGATCACCCCCTGCTCCAGGTCGACCGTGAGCTGGTAGCCCTCTTTCGATTTGCAATTCTGGAACAACTGTTCGACGTCTTCCTCACTGAGCCGAACTGGCAGGACGCCGTTCTTGAAGCAGTTGTTGTAGAAGATGTCAGCAAAGCTGGGGGCGATCAGGGCGCGAAAGCCGTAATCCTCCAGCGCCCAGGGCGCGTGTTCCCGGCTTGATCCGCAACCAAAGTTGCGGCGCGTGAGCAGAATCGTTGCGCCCTGATGCCGCGGTTGGTTGAGCTCGAACTCGGGATTCTCCGAGCCATCTGGCAGGCGGCGCCAATCATCGAACAGAAACTGGCCGAAGCCCGAGCGCTCGATTCGCTTCAAGAATTGCTTGGGAATGATCTGGTCGGTATCGACGTTGAGCCGATCCATCGCGGCGACCAGGCCGGTGTGTTTTGTGAATGGTTTCATGCTTAGTGAGCTTGACGATGAAGGGTTGATTTGTGTGGGTGGAATTTCTTGCGCTGCTCTGCCCTCACCCCGGCCCTCTCCCGGCGGGAGAGGGGGAAGAATGGGGCGGCGCCGATTTCGCATGGAACGCTTATTTGTAAGTCCATTCGCGGATGTCGACGAAGTGACCGGCGACCGCGGCGGCGGCGGCCATGGCTGGCGAGACCAGGTGCGTGCGGCCTCCTTTGCCTTGGCGACCTTCGAAGTTGCGATTGCTGGTCGACGCACAGCGCTGGCCCGGCGAAAGCGTGTCGGGGTTCATGCCCAGGCACATGCTGCAACCGGCCTCGCGCCACTCGAAGCCCGCTTCGACAAACACGCGGTCGAGCCCTTCGCTTTCGGCCTGGCGCTTTACTTGTCCGCTGCCCGGGACAACCATCGCGTGGACTTTGTCGGCGACGTGATAGCCCTTGATCACGGCGGCCGCGGCACGCAAATCGGTAATCCGGCTATTCGTGCAGGAGCCGATAAACACCCGATCGAGTGTCAGCGATTCCATCGGAGCGCCGGCCGTCAGGCCCATGTAGGTCAAAGCGCTGGCGGCTGACTTGCGTTCGTTTTCGTCCTTCAGTTCGGCCGGATTCGGGACACAATCTTTGACCGTGGTGACCTGCCCGGGGTTTGTCCCCCAAGTGACCTGCGGGGCAACGTCCTCTGCTTTGTAAACTTCGACTCGATCGAACTTGGCGCCGGCGTCGCTCGGCAGCTTGCGCCACTCGGCCACGGCCTTGTCAAAATCCTGCGGCGCGAACTCGCGGCCGCGCAGATAGTCGTACGTGGTGTCGTCCGGCGCGATCATGCCGCAGCGGGCGCCCGCCTCGATGCTCATGTTGCAAACCGTCATCCGCTCTTCCATATCGAGCGCGCGGATCGTTTCGCCGGTGTACTCAATGGCGTAGCCTGTCCCACCGTCGGTCGTCAGCTGGCCGATCAAATACAGGATCAGATCTTTGGCCGTGACGCCGCGGGCCAGCTTGCCATCGACCCGCAATTCGAACGTCTTCGGTCGATATTGCAGCAACGTCTGCGTCGCCAGCACGTGCTCGACTTCGCTGGTGCCGATACCGAAGGCCATTGCGCCCATCGCGCCGTGCGTGGCGGTGTGGCTATCTCCGCAGACGATCGTCATGCCTGGCTGCGTGAGTCCCAGCTCTGGCCCAATAACGTGGACGATCCCCTGCTGGGCGTGGTCCAAGTCGTATAGACGCACGCCGAACTCTTTGCAGTTGTTGCGCAGTGTGTCGATCTGTTGCTTCGAAATCGGATCGAGAATCGGCAGCGACCGATCCGTCGTCGGAATGTTGTGGTCGGGCGTGGCCACGGTCCGCGCGGTTTGGCGCACCTTGCGGTTGGCCAGGCGCAGCCCCTCGAAGGCCTGGGCGCTCGTGACCTCGTGAACGAGATGGAGGTCGATATAGAGGATCGTCGGCTTCCCTGCCTCGGCTCGGACCACGTGGGCGTCCCAAACTTTGTCGAACATCGTGCGCGGGGGAGCGTTAACCATCAATCGCCTGCAAAGAAAGAGGAAGAAGTTGGGCGTGAAGAAAGCGTGCGGGACGCGTGGAATGAGCGTCCCAACAGGTCATTTTAGCCGACAGCCGAGCGGTTGGGGAGGTTCGGGCTTTCATTACAAATTGGTCCCGCGCAATCCCTAAAGTACAATACCATGCGGACACTTCCGCCGTTTGATTGCTCGTTTCGCGTTCACTTCTCCTTTTCCGATCCCCTCGTATGGCTCTGCGCCCCACAGCCACTGGGCTGACCCGACTGCTGAACTCGGCCGCCGGACCGGTCTATGTGCTCGACGATCAGCAGCGGCTGGTGTTTCTCAATCGGGCTTGCGCTGATTGGGTCGCCTGCGCCGCGGATGACCTGTTGGGGCTCGAGTGCCGGTATCACAGTAGCCCCGAGGTTACGGGCGCGGCCGCGATTGCCTCGGCGCTTGCGCCGCCGTGCGAAGTTTGGAGCGGTAAGCGCGCCACAGCCGTGATCACTGTCGGCGCGGGCGAAGGAATTCAGGCCCCGCGCCGCGTGGAGTTTCTGCCACTGGGGAGCGATGCCGTAGACGCTAGCGGCGTGATCGCGCTGGTCGCCTCGACGCCAATCGAACCGGGCGCTCCTGACGGATTGAATCCAACCACATCGCCGGGCGAAGAATCCTCCGCCGAGCTGCACCAGCGACTGCGACAATGGCGCCGCAAGCTAGCCGGACGTTACCACATGGATCGTCTCGTCGGCGAAAGCCCGGCGATGCGGCAAGTTCGCAACCAGGTCGAGCTGGCGGCGCTTAGCGCGGCCAGTGTTTCAATCGTCGGCCCGGCCGGGAGCGGGCGGCAGCATGTAGCGCACGCGATTCACTACGGACGCCTGCCGCTAGCCGCGGGGGAATTCGCGCCGCTCGCTTGCCCGTTGCTTGACGAGACACTGCTTGAATCCACCATCCGCGGCCTGGCGCAGGCGAACGCGGCAGCGCTCTCGGCGGCGTCGCCACAGGCCTCGGCCGTCGCGCGACCACCGACACTGCTACTGGCCGACGTTGACCAGCTCGACGTCGACGTGCAAAAGCACTTTTTGCGCACGCTGGCCAGTGTGCGCGGCGCGCTACGACTGATTTCGACTTCGCGCGAGCCGCTGGCGGCGCTGGCCGCACAGGGAAAATTCCGGCCCGAGTTGGCCTGTGCGCTGGCGACTGTCGAGATTCGCCTGCCGCGACTGGCCGAGCGAATGGAAGACGCGCCGCTGTTGGCGCAGATGTTCGTCGAGGAAGAAAATCGCAGGGGGACAAAACAAGTTTCGGGGCTATCGGACGAAGCGCTCGATCGACTGGTGGCCTACCCCTGGCCAGGCAACGTGTCGGAGCTGGCTCAGGCCATGGCCGCGGCGCACGCGCGCGCCGAGGGACCGAGAATTACGCCCGGGGATCTGCCACAGCGGATTCAACTGCTGGCAGACGCCACGGCCCGGCCGCGCAAACAAGACGAGGCGATCGACCTCGAACGATTCATCGCCGGGATCGAAGAAGAGCTGATCCGCCGTGCGCTCGCTCGCGCCGGTGGCAACAAAACGAAGGCCGCGCGATTGCTCGGCATGACCCGCCCCCGGCTCTATCGCCGCCTGGTGCAACTCGGCCTGGAAGAAGCGTCGCCCGACGACACGGGTTGAGGCCGCAGATCGTAGGGAACGCACTCCTTGCGTACCAATGTGGCGCATCACGCGCTGCCACTCGGCAAACACCAAGCGCGGCGCGCAGGTTCCATGTAGCGCGTTTCCACCAGTGCTAAAGATTTGGCCGCGACTCATGTCGCCGCGCTCACGCCAACGCAGCCTTCTCCCAATCACCAACCCCTCTGTGCACTCTGTGTCTCTGTGTTTGGATCTTACTTTTTTTCGATTGAAACACAGAGTCACAGAGAATCGGCTGGAGGTTGCTCTGGCTTCGGCAGCGCTGCGATCTTTCGCGCGGCCAGGCAGTACGCGAGCGCGTCAATTGCCCGGCCCGTGGGTTCGCCGGCAGCAGATAAGCGCCAATTAAGTCGCGCTAGCGTGAATCTTTGGCGCCGGCCGTTGACGAAACCTCGCTGGCGCTGCGGGCTAGTACTACCGCGTCGCTCGGTGATGTTTCTGTCACGGCTTTTGTCGCGTCTTTCGGCGCCGCGGTGACGAAGATCGATCGGCTGGCCGAGTTCGCGCCGACTTGGATTGGGTCCGGGATCACGCCCGAGACGACGACCAGCACGGCGCACAGGGTCATAGCCAGGGCCGCGCCTGGGCCACCCTCGGCGACCCCGGAATTTTCTGTCGATGGGCGGAAGTACATCACCGCGATGATTCGCAAGTAATAGCCGGCCGAGATCGCCGCGTTCAACACGCCAATCACCGCCAGCGCAATAAACCAGCGGCGCAGGCCCCCCTCGCTACCGGCGGCGTCATGGATCGAAAGCGCTCCGGTGAACAGGTTGAGCTTTCCCCAAAAGCCAGCCAGCGGCGGAATGCCGGCCAGGCTGAACATGAAGATCGCCATAGCCACGCCAGCGCCTGGATGCGCGCGGGCGGCGCCGGCCAGGTCTTCGACGGTGTCGACTTGCTTCACGCCGCGGCCCAGATAAATCAACGTGGCCAGTGCCCCGGTGGTCGCGATCGCGTACACGGTCACATAAAACAGCACGCCGCCGACGCCATCGAACCCGGCCGCTGACTTCGCTCCGCTGCCGGCCGCCAGGGCCACGGCCAGACCGATCAGCATGTAACCGCCGTGCGCGATCGAAGAATAGGCCAGCATCCGGCGGATGTTGTCTTGCCACAGGGCCACCACGTTGCCGAGCGTCATCGTCAGTAGCGCGACGACCAGCGCGATCCGCCAGCCATAGACTTCGAAACCAGGCATGGCGACGACAATGATGCGGATCAAGGCCACCAGGGCGCCCAACTTCGGCAGCACCGAGAGGACCGCGGCATTGATATTGGTGGTCCCTTGATAAACATCCGGCGCGTAAAAGTGGAACGGCACGGCGGTCAATTTGAAGGCCAGGCCGGCAAAGATCAGCACCAGCGCCAATCGTGCAAACCAGGTCGTGCCATTGGCGTTAGCGCTCAACAGGACTTCGCGAACGAGTTCCAATTGCGTCGTGCCGGCAGCGCCATACAGAAAGCTGAACCCATAGAGCATGATCGCGCTGGAGACGATGCTCAGAAAGAAGTACTTGGCCGCGGCTTCTTGCGAGTTGACGTCACGCCGACCGAGGTACAGCAGCACGTACGTCGGAATCGAGATCATCTCGAGCCCCAGGAACAGCAGCACCAGCTCGCGCGCACTGGCGACCAGCATCATGCCGGCGATCGCAAACATCAGCGTGCTGGCGTACTCAGGCGCTTGCACATCAGCGGCCGGACGGGCTGACATCAACATCAGCGCCAAGCCGAGAATCAACACCAGCCACTGCACGTATTGCGCGAACAGGTCAATCGCCAGCGGACCGGCGACATTCGCCGTCAATGATGGCTCGCCCGCGGCGCGGACCGTGTGATTGAAATCTCGTTTGGCGACGTCCGCGACACCGTCGGTCGTTGCGTCTGCCTGCGCGGGGCCGTCTCCTTCGATGGCTAGCTCCACAGGATTCTGACCGTGCCAGAAGTAGCGCTCGTATTGGCCATACAGTAGCCAGCCGGCGAGCAGCACGGCGGCAACGCCAACCCATGACCAAACGGCTCGCCCGGCGAAGAAGACTCCGGCCAGGACGATGAAGGTAGCAGCGCCGGCCAGCACCAGCTCGGGCAGCAGGCAGTAAACGGTTTCACTCGTCATGTAAATCGAATCAGTCGGCACGCGGCGCCTCCTTCTCCGTGGGGCGGGCGGCCAGCACTGCGGCGGCGGGTTCGATTGGCGTGAAGTGACGATCGACCGCCGCGGCGACTTTGTCGGCCAGTGGATCGAGCGTCGGGGCAATCGGTTTCAAAAAGTGATGCGGCGCCAGGCCAATCCAAAACACAAACACCACCAGTGGCGCCACGGCGCAGATCTCGCGGAAGTTGAGATCTTTAATCGGTCCATGATGGCCGTCGTGCTCCGGCTCCTTCAACGGGCCAAAGAAGACTCGCTGCACGAGCCACAACATGTACCAGGCGCCCAGGATCACGCCTGAGACGCTGAGGACCGAAAAGACGCGCATCGGGATCGACCAAGCCTCGGGGGCGTCGGTCCACCCGCGCTGAAACGCGCCGAGCAACAGCAGAAACTCGCCCGAAAAGCCATTCAGTCCAGGTAATCCGATGCTCGAAAACGTGAAGATCAACATAAACACGGCCAACAGCGGCGTCCGTTTGGCGATACCACCGAAGGCGCTGATCTCGCGGCTGTGATAGCGGTCATAGATCATGCCAACAATGGCGAACAGTCCGCCGGTCGAGAGACCATGATTGATCATCTGCAACACGCCCCCTTGCACACCCAAGCGGTTGAGCGAGAAGAGACCGAGCATACAAAAACCAAGATGGCTGACGCTGGAGTAGGCAATCAAGCGCTTCATGTCGCTCTGCGCGAGCGCGACCAGGGCGCCATAAATAATCCCGGCGACCGACAACCCTAACAGCCACGGCATGCAGGTGGCTGCTGCATCAGGCAGCATCGGCAGGCTGAATCGCAAAAAGCCATATGCGCCGACCTTCAGCAAGATGCCGGCCAGCAACACGCTACCGGCCGTGGGGGCCTGCGTATGCGCCAGCGGCAACCAGGTGTGGAGCGGAAACAGCGGCACCTTCACGGCAAAACCGGCGAAGAGCGCTAGGAAAATCACTAATTGCAACGAAGGATCGATCGGCTGCGTGGCTAGTCCCTTGCCGATCGCGTCGAATGAGAAATCCAACACGCCCGGCGTGGCGTGATAGAAGTTCCAGAGCACAATCGACAGCAAGCCCAGGAACGTCAGCACGCTACCGGTCAGCGTGAACAGAAAGAACTTAATCGCGGCGTAGCGGCGGTCTTCATGCCCCCAAACGCCAATCAAGAAGAATAGCGGGATCAGCGTGAACTCGAAGAAGACATAAAAGACGATGATGTCACGCGCCGCAAATACGCCCAGCATGGCCGTCTCCAGCAGCAACAGCAGGCTGTAATAGAGCGGCGCGCGATCTTTGATGGCTTCCCAACTGACCAGCACGCTGGTCAGCGTCAAAAGTGCGCTCAAGCCAAACAGCCACGTGCTCAGTCCATCGAGGCTTAGGGCAAAGTGGACCTGCACGCCTGGCGAGTTAACCCACATCCGATCGAATGACGCGACGTCTGGGTAAGCGAACATCAAGCGGCCGGCCGCGAACAGCGTGACCAGGCTTGTGCCGAGCGCGATCCAACGGGCGGTGTTGCCAGCCGCGTTGGGGCGCGAAGATTCGCCCAGCGCCCAGATCAGGCCGACGCCGACCAGCGGCAATAATACTGTGGCTGCTAATTCGTTCATCAGGCTCGCCACATGAACAGAGTGCCAATCAAAACCAGAGTCCCCAACATCATTACCAAGGCATAAAACGGCAGCAGGCCCATCTGCAGCGGACGCAGTAAGGCGCCCAAGCGCACCGGCAAGTGGCCGCCGAGGTTGACCAGTCCATCAATCACGCGGCGATCAAACCAACCTAACACGCTGGCCAGCAGCTGCAGCGGCCAGACGATGATCAACTGATAAATCGCGTCGACGAAAAACTTGCCGTACGAGAGCTGATATAGACGCAGTCCAAATGGCGAGCTGAGCCAGGTCGTCAGTTTGGTGACTGCGATCTGATCGCCCAGGTACAGATACGCCGCCAGGCCAACGCCCGACAGCGCGACAAACGTGCTGAATACGGCCAGTCCAAGGTGCGAGTGCTCACCATGCGACGCTGTGGCCGCGACGGCCGAATACGCGAGTGACGGCGTGTGCCCCAGGAAGTTCGCAAAGATGCTGTGCCAGTCGAACAAGGCGCCGGCGCCGAGAGCGCAAAACGCCAGGATGGCCAATGGCAAAGTCATGACCGACGGCGATTCATGCGCGTGATGCCCTGCCTCGGGCGCAATTCGCTCCCGGCCGTAGAAGGTGAGGAACAACGCGCGGAACGTATAGAGCGCGGTCAAAAACGCCGTGAACAGCGACGCCCAAAACAGCACGGTGTAGAGCGTGGCCGCTGGTCCCTCTTCGCCGCGCACTCCAGCGGCGGCGATGATCGCGTCTTTGCTCCAGAACCCGGCGAATGGGAACACGCCCGAGAGGGCCAAGGCGCCGAACCAGAACGTCCAGCAAGTCTTGGGCATCAGATGGCGCAGGCCGCCGATCTTGCGCATGTCGATCACGCCACCCATGGCGTGCATCACACTGCCGGCCGCCAGGAACAACAGCGCCTTGAAAAAGGCGTGCGTAAACAAATGGAACATGCCGGCCGAGATCCCGGCCACAGTGCCGGCGCCCAACCCCAGGAACATGTAGCCCAACTGGCTGATCGTCGAGTAGGCCAGCACTCGTTTCAAGTCGGTTTGCGTAATGGCGATCAGCGCCGCGAACAGCGCGGTGAACCCACCGACGGCCGCCACCGCGTGTTGCGCGTGGGGCGAAGCCATGAATAGCGGCGTGCAGCGAGCGATCATGTAGACGCCGGCCGTGACCATCGTCGCGGCGTGCATCAAGGCACTGACTGGTGTGGGGCCTTCCATCGCGTCCGGGAGCCACACATGCAGCGGAAACTGCGCGCTCTTGCCGCAGGCGCCCGTTAGCAGGCAGAGGCAAATCGCCAGCCCTACCGCGCCGCCAACGTACAACGTGGGATCTGCCAGCCGCAGTTGGCCGAGAATGCCTGCGACCGCAGGCGCTGTGTCGGTCGCCGCGGTGTCGTGAAAGTTGAGCGTGCCGTAGGTGACCCAAATCAGGAAGATGGCGATCGCGAAGCCAAAGTCGCCCACGCGATTGACCAAAAAGGCCTTCTTGCCCGCCGCCACGGCCGATGGCTTTTCGAACCAGAAGCCAACCAGCAAATAACTGCTAACGCCGACCGCCTCCCAAAAGACATAGAGCATGACGAAGTTACTGACACTGACCAGCATCGTCATTGAGAACACGAACAGCGACATGTACGTGAAGAACCGCCAGTAACTGGGGTCTCCGTGCATGTAGCCCACGGCGTAGATCATCACCAGCGTTGACACAAACGTCACAACGCAGAGCATGATCGCCGTTAGCGGATCGGCTCTTAGCGAGACGTCGACAATGAAGTTGAACTCCTTGCCGGCCACATCCGCCGGGGCCGCTGTGCCGTCGACGTTCTCCGTTCCGCGAGCGTACTCTTTATCGACCGCGGCCCAAGTCCACAGCGTGTAGACTTCTTCGACGGCTTTCTTCGTTGGGTCGCCCGCGTGGTGGTCGTCAGTCGCGGCGGCATCCGTTGTTTCGGTTTTCGCGTACGCCTCGTCGGCCAGCACCGTGCGATTGTGAACTTCGTACAGCAGCAGCAAGCTGAGGACGAACGAGCCGGCCATCGCGGCGATCACCGGCAGATGCGAGCGCTCGCGCAGCACGAACTTGCCGAAGGTTGCGACGATCAACGTCGACAACAGCGGCAGCGCCGGGATCAGCGCCATCAGCAGGTGGATCTTGTCGCCTTCAAACATGGCCGCGGTGCACCACTTCGTCTAGGGAATGTTCGGGCTCAACGCCAGCCGGGGTCAACTCCGGCCAGACGGGCTCTTCGACCTCGGCCTCGGGCAATTCCTGGTCGACAAACGGCAATTGGTTCGACTCGCGCAAATGCTGCCACACCGCCACGTCCAACCGGCCGCTGGAATGGAACAACATCAGCACCAGCGCCAGGGCGATCGCCGCTTCGCAAGCCGCCACCGTGAGAATGAAGATCACCAGCATCTGGCCCCCCCAGTCGTTATGAAAACGACCCCAAGCGACCAGGCTGACCGAAATGCCTTGCAGCATCATCTCAGCCGCCAGGAACATCACAATCATGTTGCGCCGCGCCAAAAAACCAACCAGCCCAATGCCAAACAGCAAAGCGCCAATGATCAAATAGCCGTGCAGTAGTTCCAACTCACCCATGGCGGGCCCCTCCCGCGGTCTTGGGCATCTGTTTTCCTTGAATGGCAATCGCCACGGCGCCAACCAACGCTACCAACAGCAGCGTGCCGGCCACTTCGACGGCAATCAGATGCTTGCTGAAGAGCTGCGCGCCCAAATGATCCATATGTTGCGGCGAAAGAATCTCGGCCGCGCGGGCTTCTTCGGTCGACGGATCGACGACGGCCGTCTTTGCCACCACTTCGCCAGCGGCCGCCTGGTCGGCCTTGTCGACGGGAACCGTGGGGGCCAGCGCGTCGGAGATCACCATCGTCAACACGCCAATCATCACGGCGCCCACGGCGGCGCTGGTCAGTCCTTCCCAGCTCACGCGGTCGTAGTAGGCATGCCCTTCGGACTGCGCGAGCATCAGCACGAACAGAAATGTCACCAGGATGGCGCCGGCGTAGACGACAATCGTGGCCACGCCCAGAAACTGCGCTCCCTGAAACAAAAACAGGCCGGCCGTTCCCAACAGGGTCATCGCGAACCAAATCGCACAGTAGACGGGGCTCCGCATCGTCACCGCGCCGGCCGCCGAGACAACCGTGATCGCGGCCAGCACCCAAAAGACGATCTTGGCGCCAAGGCCTTCAGCGCCGAGGCCCAGATTCGTCAGCCCCGAAAGGCGCGAGACGAACAGGCCGAGGGCTACCAGCCCCAGCACAACGCCAATCGGACGCGCAAAGCGTCCGCCACCGCGCGGCAACAGCAGCCACAGCGAGACGGCCGTGAGCACCGTGGCCGTAAGTGTCAGGATCTGAGTTGGCGTGAGGTCAGGAATCACAGTGTCCCTCCCACGGCCGCCGATTGCATTGGTTCGGATTCGATCGTCTGATCGAAGACGCTGAGGAGCTTTTCTTTGTCGAAGATCATTTCTTCGCGGCTGCGGCCGGTCAGGTCGAATAGGCTGGTCAGCTCGATCGCGTCGACCGGGCAGGCCTCTTCACACATGCCGCAATAAATGCAGCGCAGCTCGTCGATCGTAAAGCTCTCCGGATACTTCTCGCGATCCGGCCAAGGGCTTGGCGCCGCAACAATATCAATGCAGTGCGCCGGGCAAGCCGTGGCGCAGAGAAAACAGGCGACGCACTTCACGCGCCCGCCGCTGTCTTTGTTCAAACGGTGCACGCCGCGATAGATCAACGGATTGTGAATCTTCGGCCGGACCTCGGGAAAGTCGATCGTGACCTTGGGCGAAAAGAGATGCCGCGCAGTCGTCGTCAGCCCTTGCACGAATAGCGGCACGTACATCTTGCCAGCCAGCCCGAGCTTTGGCTCTTCGATCCAGTTGATTGACGGGTCGTTCGGTTTCATCGTTTTCGTCTTCGCGACAATAAATTGCACTCGCCTCGCGACAAGGCATTACAGGCGGTCGCTGAGTTCCAATCTTGGACGGTTATCGGTGGATAGAGGCGACACGAGGCCGGCAATCACCCAGGCAAGGATCGCCAGCGCCCACATCACGGCAATCAGCGCCGCCTGGCTACCGCCGAGCGTCTGCATGATCTGCGCGTGATATTCGACCACGACGGCCATGATTGCCAGGTTGACCATGCCCAGGGGGAGCATCACCTTCCAGGCCAGCGAC
>Ga0070665_100004798_pt1 | contig 14069 bp, 13 predicted proteins | sample KBSS13metaG_FD_65862 | JGI IMG/M metagenome (GOLD analysis project Ga0070665, IMG submission 65862) | Switchgrass rhizosphere microbial communities from Kellogg Biological Station, Michigan, USA - KBS S1-3 metaG | ecosystem: Host-associated > Plants > Roots > Rhizosphere > Soil ... | reverse complement strand
TCGCCGACCGCCGAATTGGCAAAGCCGATGGGGAGGAAGCCAGCGGCCGTGACCAGCGTTCCCGTGAGCATCGGAAACGCAGTTGATTCCCACGCAAAGGACGCCGCGCGCATGCGGTCCCAGCCCTGCTCCATCTTCACCACCATCATCTCGACCGCAATGATGGCATCATCCACCAGAAGGCCGAGCGCGATGATCAGCGCACCTAACGTGATTCGGTGCAGATCAAGCGACATCGTGTTCATGACGATGAAGACGATGCCGAGCACCAGCGGCACGGAGAGCGCGACCACGATGCCGGTGCGCCAGCCCAGCGCCAGGAACGAGACGAACAGCACGATGACGAGCGCTTCCATGAAGGAATGCACGAACTCGCCGACGGCGTGCTCGACCACCTTGGGCTGATCGGCGATCAGCTTGACATCGACGCCCTGCGGCACGGCCTTCATGAACTCCGCGGTCGCCTTCTCGACGTCCTTGCCGAGCTCGAGAATGTTGGCCCCCTTGGCGGTGACGAGGCCGATGCCAATCGCGGCCTTGCCTTCCTGGCGGACGACGAAGCTCGGCGGATCGACATAGCCGTGGGTGATGGTGGCGATATCGCCAAGGCGGAACACGCGACCGTTGCTCTCCACCGGGGTTTCGGCGACGGCCTTGGCGCCGTCGAGCGCGCCGGTGACGCGCAGCGGCACGCGCTGCGAGGAGGTCTCGACCGTGCCGGCCGGCGTCACGTTGTTCTGCTTGGCGAGCGAATCGAACAGCGCCTGCGGCGTGATGCCGAGGGTGGCGAGCTTGGCGTGGCTGAATTCGACGAAGATGCGCTCGTCCTGATTGCCGTAGACGTCGACCTTGGTCACCCCCGGCACCTTCAGCAGGCGCTGGCGAAAGCCCTCCGAGACCTTCTTGAGCTGGGCATAGTCGGCGCCGTCGCCGGTCATCATGTAGAGAATGGAGTCGACGTCGGAGAACTCGTCGTTGACGACTGGCCCGAGGATGCCCGACGGCAGCTGGCCCTGTACGTCGATCACCTTCTTGCGCAGCAGATAGAAGAGATAGGGCACGTCCTTCGGCGGCGTATCGTCGCGGAAGGTCACCTGGAGCGCGGCGAAGCCGGGCTTGGAATAGGTCTGCACCTTCTCGAAATTGGGCAGCTCCTGGATCTTCTTCTCGATGGGATCCGCGACCTGAGCCTGCATCTCCTGCGCGGTCGCGCCCGGCCACAGCACGGAGACGTTGACCACCTTCACCGTGAAGAATGGATCCTCGGCCCGGCCGAGCTTCTCATAGGAGACGAAGCCGGCGACGCCGAGCATCAGCATCAGGAACAGGACCAGCGTCGGATGGCTGACGGCCCAGGCCGAAAGGTTGAAGCGCTTCATCGCTCTCTCCGAAACACGATCCAGTTGTAAAAAAAGACAGCCACTCTGCCAAATCCGTCGTCGCGAGGCAGCGAAGCAACCCAGCGGGCTGGGCAGGTTCTGGACGCCGCTTCAGCCTTTGCTAGGGACAACAGCCGAAACTCTCCTCGCACGACGTAACTTGTAAAAAACCTAGAACGACAGTGACGGCACGATCCGCACCCGCTGGCCCGGATCGAGCTTCTGCACACCGCGGGGCGACGATCTTGGCGCCCTCTTCCACGCCGCTGGTGATGACGACGTCGCCGCTCTCGTAAGACTTCACCGTCACCGGTTGCAGCGTGAGCGCGCCGTCGTCCTCCACGACGTAGAAAGCTGACGTCGACTGAAAAGAAACGCGCGCGGAGTTATGCGCCAATCAAGATCCTGGGCCCCGCGCGTACATGCCAAGAGCCAGCAGGGAAAACGCGCTCATCACGACGCCCAGCGCCAACATTGCTTCACGTGACACTGTGGCAGCAAGCCATACACCGATCGCGGCGATCATCATCTGCAAGAATCCCAGCAGCGCCGAGGCGGCGCCGGCCTTCTCCCCGAATGGAGAAAGCGCCCGCGCAGTGGCCAGTGGAATGACAACACCCATGCCGAGAAGAAAAACGCACATCGCGCCCAGAAAAGGCAGGAAAGTCGGGCTGATCATCGAGATGAGCAGGATCGTAAGGGCGCCGGCGGCCGTCGCGCACAAGCCGGCCCGGATCGGGCCATCGAGCCCGTAGCGTGGTGCCAATCTTGTTGCAAGCATACCCGCGGCGGATACGATGAAGGCGGTACCGACGAAAAAGAGGCCTAGCTGCATCGGCGTGAAGTGCAGCGCTTCGATGAATAGGCGCGGTGCAGCGGAAAACATTGAGAACATGCCCCCTATGATGAGGCTCGAGGTGGTCGCGGGGAGACCGAAGCGACGGTCGCCAATCAAGACGGCATAGGTCTTGCCGATGGCAACTGGGTTGAGCGGCGTGCGGATCGAATTGTGGGTTTCGCCGAGAAAGATGCCGTAGGCAACGGCGCTGACGGCAGAAAAGGCCGCGACCAGCGCGAATTCGGCGCGCCAGCCCAGACTGTGGTCGAGTGCGCCGCCAAGCAGTGGCGAGAACCCGGCAGCAGCGGTCATCACGATCATGATGGCCGCCATCGCGCGTGCCAGCGCTGCGCCGCTAAACATGTCGCGGGCGATGGCGCGAGACAGCACTGCCGTCGCGCAAGCACCTGTTGCCTGCACGACGCGGCCGATAAGAAGATTAGGCAGGTCGGTTGCCAGACCGCACCAGACGCTGCCCGCGAAGAACACGGCAAACCCGATCAGGACCGGCCAACGTCTTCCGTAGCGATCCGAAAGCGGTCCGACCAGGAGCTGGCCCAATCCGAACACCGCAAGAAAGACCGTGATGGCGGACGTGACCGCCGCACTCGTGACATTCAATGAGATCGCAATGTTCGGCAGAGACGGCAGCAAGATGTTGGTCGCCAGCGTTCCCATCGCGGTTAGGACGGAAATGACGGCGATGGGCAGAGCGCTGGAGGTGGGAATGACCCGCGGCGCGGTGTTGATCAGGTCAGCCATGGGATCTTTCGCGTGTTAGGTTACGGGATTGCGCGCTGTGACGATCCACGTCGCGCCGTCGATCATCACCGACCGCTCGCCGGGGCAGCCCGCGAAGGCGGCACGAACCGCGGTCCAGGCGCGGGCGCGGATGTCGTCGGGCTGGTCAGCGAGCACGCGCGACAGCGGGCCGACCTCGAACGTCATCTTCACTGCGTCGTCGATCGCCGCGTCCCGCGTCGCGCCCTCGCCAAACGGGGTGGAAGCATCGAAGGGCGCGATAGCAATATCGGTGAAGCCGGCCGCCGTCAGGATGCGCGCCACCCGCCCCCGGTCGCCGAACGAGAATGGGCCGGGCGCTTCGGGATCGGGCGGCGCCGTCGGCGGGACGATGCCTTTGATCGCGCCCATCGGCAGGCGCACCCAATCGTTCTCGGCCATGCCGCGCCAGCAGACGAAAGCGACCCGCCCGCCCGGCTGGAGCGCGCGGCGCATATGGGCGAACGCCGCTGTCGGATCGTCGAAGAACATCACCCCGAAACGCGAGAACAGGATGTCGAACGCCCCCTTAGGCAGCTCGGCGCTGCTGGCGTCGGCCACACGGTACTGGACCGGCGTATCCTGTGGTGCAATCGCGCGCGCTCGGTCGATCAGCGGTTCGGATATGTCCACGCCCAGCACTTGGCCCCCCGCGCCGACGCGGGCGGCCAGAGCCAGACTCGACGCGCCCGCGCCGCAGCCGATGTCCAGCACGCGCTCGCCCGTGGCGGGTGCTGCGGCTTCGATCGCGGCCTGGCCGAACACCGCCACCCTGGCGTCGAGCTGGGCCTGGTGGGCGACCCAGCGCTCCCCGCTTTGGCCACTCCAGTCGGCGACCCGATCGGCATTGTGCTGTGCCATGACATATCCTTGTTCTGATTCGTTCTTAACGAAGCTATCCTTGTAGACCTGCGTGATGTGTCAGACCGGCAGCCCGTTCTGCTTCCGCAGGCTTTTGTCGAAGGCCGACGCGGGGACGAAACGGCGCAGCAAACTGACCTGTTTCGCCATTTTTCCCGCTGCATAGCGCCTTCTCGGAACGGCAGCGGTCGCTGCCTTCAAGATCGTCTCGGCTACGACTTCGGGAGCATCTCCTGCCTCTATCGCTTTTCGCATGGTCGCATTCATGCCGGCTCGCGCGGAGTCATAGATGGCGAGCAACCGATCCGGCTTGGCGAGATTTTCTTCAAACGACGTGCGCGTATAGGCGGGCTCGACCAGCACAACGCGAATTCCAAATGTCCGTAGCTCGTGGTCGAGCGATTCGGAGTAGCCTTCGATGGCGTGCTTAGTCGATGCATAAAGTGCGGCATAGGGAGCCGGGATCAGGCCGAGTACCGAACTCACATTGACGATTCTGCCGCTGCTTTGGCGTCGCATTGCCGGCAAGACCGCGTTGGTCATGCGGAGAACGCCGAAGACGTTGACATCGAACAGCGCCTGAGCCTTTGCAGTCGAAGACTCTTCCGCGCCGCCGAGCAAGCCGATGCCGGCGTTATTGACAAGCAGGTCGATACGCCCGGCCTTACCCAGCACTTCATCGACAAGTTTCGCGACGGACACATCATCGGTCACGTCGCAGGTCAGCATGGTAATGCCGTCGGCCCTTTCGGCTGCGGCGCGACGGCTGGTGCCGACCACGCGATACCCCGCGTTCTGCAGGGCTTTGGCTGTTGCGTGCCCTATGCCGGAGGATGCGCCTGTCACCAGGGCGACGCTAGAATTGGTCTTGTTCATGGAAATCACTTCCGTCTTTATGTTGATCGGGTATTCACCCCATCCTGTTGGGGTTTCCGCTGGACCAGGCGATGCTTGGGTGCCTCGGCACGGCGTTACGGTTTCTCGGCAAGCCACGCGACGAAGTTGCGTGCCTGGTCGGCCCAAAGAGCCGGACGTGTCATCGTTAGATGGCCGGCCGATCCCTCGGAAATACCGCGCACAACAACCCGCGCGCCCGGAATAACGCGGGTATCGCGCTGAAGCGTTTGAAGGCTGTCTCGATAGAACTCATCGTCAGCAAAATTCACCGCGAGCACCTTGGCCTTCACGCGGCTCGATCCAGGCTTCGTGTCGAAGTCGCCCGACGCTTGCAAGGCGTAGATCAGATCGTTGGCATCGCTTTGGACGGCTTGCTCTCTCATGTTGCGGAGAAACGCGTCTGCCTTTTCGGGCGTGGCCACCGTCTCTTGCAGGTGTGGTACGCCATCGATCATGAGGCGCACGATCCCGACTCCCAGAGCCAGAGAGGGCGGCGGCGATTTGTAGTTGCCGCCCGCCCAGGCTGGGTCGGACTTGATGGCGTCCACCACCATCCTGCGCCACAGGAGGTTCCGCCCCGTGATCGCTGACGGAAAGCAGGCGACGGGCATGATTCCGTCCATCGCGTCCGGATAGGCTTCAGCCCACTGCCAAGCGTTCATGCAGCCCATCGATATGCCGGCGATGGCGCGCAGACGCGCAATCCCGAGTACCTCGGTCACCAGCCTATGCTGGAGATCGACCATGTCGCCGTAACCGTAGCGCGGAAAGGCCGCTCGCAATCCGTCACTCGGCTTGCTCGACCGACCATGGCCGATAGCATCGGGCAGGATCACGAAATATCGGGTGACATCGAAGGGTGCGCCCGGCGCAAATAGCGCTGTCCGAAACTCTGGTGTCAGCAAGGCCTGACCGCTGGCGCTGGTCCAGTGGAGCATCAGGACGGCATTGTCGATCGCGCCGTGACTATTCCGGCGAGGCTGGCCGAGCGTGGTGTAGTTCAGGCGAAGCTCGGGGAGCGTCTCGCCGTTGCGGAACCGGTAGTTCGCAAAGATGGCGTTCGCCTCTTTGGGCGGGGCCTCGTAGGATTGTGCGGCCTGCGCCCCGGCATCCGAAGCCTGCGCTATCGACAAAGCGGCGACAGCCGCCGCGGAAAGCGCGATCTTCAACAAGGTCGTCATCTCTGGACTTCGTTTCACGGGTACTTCTCCTGCATTAGGCAACGGCCCTTCGGCGTTTCCCATCGGAAGGCTTTCCGTCCAGCGCCGGAATAGGGCGCGCCGGACTTCGAAGGACAACCGCGCCCGCGGCAGCCGGAGAAGGGAATCTGTGCTAAACCACCATCGACTGCTGGGCGAAGATACCCGCCATCGCGCCGTGCGATGATGCCAGGGTGACCGATGGCGGCGTGATGGGGTTGGCGAGGTCGCCGGCGGCGTAGACGCCGGGCATGCTGGTTTGGCGGCGCTCGTCGACCTTGAGGATGATGCCGAGGGGCGTATCGACCGTGGCGAGGCCCAGTGATTTATGCAGGCCTGCTGACGGCTTGTTGCGCGGATGCGCGAACAGGATGTCGACCGCGACATCGAGGCCGGTATCGAGCTTGACGGTGGCGTTATGGCCCCCGTGATGGGCGATCCCGGTGATCCGGCCATCGACGACAGGTGTGTTGCGGCGCGCCAGATCGGCCCGGATATCGGGCGGAATGTCATGACCATTGGCGAAGAGCGTCAACCTGTCGGTCCAATCGTGAAACAGCTTGACCTGATTGTGCGACTGCGGGCCGGACCAGACGAGGCCCCAATGCTGGCCGGCGACTTCAAAGCCGTCGCAATAGGGGCAGGGCACGATGGAGGTGCCCCAGCCTTCGGCAAAGCCCGGAATATCAGGCATCTGGTCGGCGACGCCATAGCTCAGGATCAGGCGACGCGCCCGAAAGCTTTCGCCATCGGAAGTGAGGACGTTGAAATCGTCGATGGCGCCGGAGACACTTTCGGCCCGGGCATTGACCAGCTTGATCGTAGGATAACGCGCGAGCTGCTGCCGCGCCTCGGCCAGGATGTCCAGCGGCGGCTTGTGATCGTGGCCGAGCAGGCCATGCGAGTGGCCAGCGAAGCGGTTGCGCGGCAGACCGGTATCGAGAACGGTGACCTTGCGGTGGGCACGGCCGAGCTGCAGCGCGGCGGCGAGACCGGCAAAGCTGCCGCCAACGATGATGACGTCATTCATGGTGAAGGGCTCCGTGTTGTGGATGGAGGGGGACGGGCCGGCGGCGGCCTGTGCGCGGGCGAGCCCGATGGTGGAAAGCGCGGCTAACTTCAGCAGGGCTCGTCGTTGCATGGCAGTCGCCTTGTGTTTTAGTCGGCGCAATATCGTCAGACGATGCGCGCTTGAGACGGGCAGCGAGCAGGCCTTCGGCATCGACGAGAAGGTCGCCCATCACTGTGTTGATCGGCCGGACAGTGCCGCATTCGATTTCGCCGGGCGGCCCGGGAAACTTGATTTGGAGGACAGTTTGAACCATCGGCTTGCACATTTCAGATACTATATGGTATCGTAATTCAAGAATTAGGATACTGTCAAGGACTGAAATTGTCGTGACCGAAAACAGCCAGGGCCGGCGCGGCCGGCCCGCCAACGAGGCGCTGGGCCAGACGATCATCGACGCCGCGCGCGAACTCTTTGTGGAGTTGGGTTTTCAAGCGACGACATTGGACAAGGTCGCCAAGCGAGCGAAGATATCCAAGCTCAGCATTTATCGGCACTTCGAGAACAAGGAGGCGCTGTTTGGCGCGGCCATGGCGGCCGGCTGCCAACAGTTGTTTGCACCACAGGCCCTTCTTGAAGGCGTCGACAGTTCGGTCGAAGACCAGCTCACGGCGGTGGGATCATTACTGCTTCGCACGCTGTTGAGACCGGACGTCCGCAGTGTCGAAGCCATGGTCATGGCCGACAAGACCAGTCAAAACTCGTTAAGCAAACTCCATTTCGAAGCCGGCCCCGCCTATGTCATCGCCCAAATCGAGGCCCTCTTACGTCAGTTGCACGCGAAAGCGGTTCTGAACGTGCCCGATCCTCTCCGGTCCGCCCGCTTGTTTGCCGCGCTTTTCAAAGGATCCGATCTCCTGATGATCGCACGCTTCGATCAGGCGAAAGCAGAGGACGACAACGAAATCGAATCCTACTGCCGGTCGGCCGTCGCCATGTTCATCGCCGCGCACGGTGGCAACGACCACGGCGGATAGACTTGGAATAATGCGTTCGCTCGTATGGGCGCGTCGGAGCGGCTCGAGCGGCAGCTTTGCGCCAGAAGCGGCCGTTCTCCTCAAGGCGGCTTTTGACCCATTTGAGACATCGGCGACCGCTTCCAATTACAAATCCGCTTACGCTGTCGCGTCGGGAAGATGCGTGGACGCAGCGGGCCAATTCATGCCGTGAGCGTACGCAACAACGTTCGCATCAGAGAATCCTGTGCGGGTAAACAAATTCGCCAAAGCATGTGCGCTTCTACGGTCGGAGTTGGAACGATACCATCTCGACCGTGGACGCGGTGAGGTACGGGTTGTGGGTCACGGATTTCACGATGGCGCGCGGTGCTGCAGCATACCAATACGTGGTCGTGATCACCGCGTCGTATTGGCTGTTAATGGGCGATGTGCCGCTCACCCAGCCTTTCGACACCAGCTTGAACGCCTCGAACTCGCCCGCAGGTACCGCGATTGTCTCGTGCGCGACCACTTCCACGTCGACCACAATGCTCCCCCTGGACCCTTTCGGCTTGAAGAGCCAGTCCGTGGCGTAGCGCCAGCTCTTGCCGACCTCGAGTGGAAAGCTGAGTGCCTTGGGGTTCGACTGTTTTCTCTCAGGTGAGTCGACAACGTTCAGGTCAGGGGTCATCCGCAATGGCTCTCCATTCTCAGTCCCCGAGATTTCGGTTTCGGTAACGGAGTTGATCTCCCAGATAAGGTTCGGCTTCGTCGAGGCAACACGGTAATAGCGGACGAACTGCCATCGATCCCCAACCTTGACTTCAGGGCGCTCTGTCTTCTGCGCTAACGCCGGTCCTGCGAGCAGCGCCAATCCAACGCCGATGCAGAAAGGAATTCGCACGAGACCCTCATTGTTGCGCCGGATATCCAACCCAATTTCAAGGGTCATCCTCGACCCTGCCTGTCGCCGACTGTCAATTATCCTACCGACGAACTGCCGAACCACAAGGTCCGGCTCGCCTGATCGGTGACGGTCAAAACTAGCCCTTTGCGATCATCCTCGGCGGGGGTGGCCATGTCGCATGTTGGCACCTTTGAGGCATGCCCGCCTTCCTGAGAGTGTCCGTTCACCGGGTAGACCGGAAGCCGCGGTGGTCCGGCCATACCGACGCGAATGACCAAGCTGACCAACAGCAGGAGCCGGCTAGCTTAATGTGGCATGGCTGCTTTCGCGGATCCCGAGGAATCGCATTAGCGGCAATCAGCGCTGTCGGTGGGTTACCCGGCCGTCAAACGGCGGCATTTGGTACCTGTCTCAAGAATCCCGCAGCAGCAGTGCCTCGATACCCACGGGCCTGCGATTAGTCCAGAAACTGGACTACCCCGCTGATCCTCATGGTGGTAAAATTCTCGCATGAAAGGCTATGGATCATTTTGCCCCGTAGCCAAAGCTGCGGAAATTCTCATGGAGCGGTGGACTCCGCTGGTGCTCCGCGAGCTGTTGCTAGGTTCTCACCACTTCAACCAACTTCGTCGCGGCATCCCACAGATGTCGCCGACCCTCCTCTCCAAGCGCCTGCAAACGCTAGAAGAAGCAGGGTTAGTCTCACGCCAATCAGGCGATAATGGGCATTGGGAGTACCATCCAACCCAGGCGGCCATGGAAGCGTGGCCAATCATCGATGCAATGGGCTATTGGGGCCACAAATGGGCGCGCAGCCAGCTCACGCCCGACGAACTCCACGCGGGCCGGCTCATGTGGAATATGCGTCGTTCGTTCGATCTGGAGCACGTTCCATGCGACTTTGTGCTGTACATCGAGATTGCGGACGCCCGGCAAAAGCGTTGGTGGTTTGTTGTGAAGAGGAAGGAAGCCGATCTCTGCTGGAATGATCCCGGCTTCGAGGTCGATATCAGCCTCTACGCGAGCATGGTGACGCTTGTACAGGTTTTCATAGGCGACCAGCCGCTGCTACGGGCGTGTGAGCTCGGCAAGATCGAGATCGACGGTCCTAACCATCTTGTGAAGAGCATGCCGGCCTGGTTCCCGCGCAGCAAATATGCCATGAGGCGTCTGCTGGCCGCAGATCAAGTCTTAGCCAGCTGAGAACACCATCTTCAGTCCACTTTTTGGACTAGCGCTTCCCCCAGCAGTAGCTGCCAATGCGCTCACGCGCTGAGCATCTCAGCTAAAGGAGGCAAAGATGACTCGCATTTCACGTGCTTCATTCGCCCTTCTTCTGATCGTCAGCCATGCCAGTCAAGCATTGGCGGATCCGCTCGCAGATGAGGTGGCGTCGATGAACACCCAATGGGATGTCGCTATTAACAACGCAGACTTCGATGCCCTATTATCATTGTATACCGCTGACGGCAGATTGATGCCACCAGGCGCGCAGCCCGTCACCGGCCCTCTGGCAATCCGTGATTTCTTTGCTGGGCGGGGAAGAAGCGTCAGAAATCACAAGCTTGAGCTGGTGGATGTGCTACCCATCGGAAACTATGCCTATACCACGTCCCATTTCACGGCCACGTTGATGGTGAATGAGAAGGCGGCGCCAATTTCCGGCAGCACTGTGAGACTCCTTGAACGTCAACCCGACGGACAGTGGAAAATAAAGTCTCATATCTTTGTTAAAGAATAAATTCGCGGCTGCCACACCCGGTCTGTGACGCACTTCATTGTTCGCCGCACGCCGACGGGATTTCCGGTTATGGCACATTTGAGACATGCCGACGCACGGTAACGATGTCTGTTTATAGGGGTAGAGCGGAAGTCCTCGGTACGCGGTCAAACCGACGCGAATGACCCGAAGCCGACCCGGGGCAAGGGGGGCGGCCTACGTCTGCCTTTGACCCGTAGCGACTATCGTGAAGATCGCTGACCTGGTCGCCATCAATGTCCGCTGTTAGAATTTGCAAGCATGCATTCCTGCCGCCTAGCCGGGCGAACTTCCTGTGCAAGACGCTGCCGAAGGTCGCCACGAAGATTGCCCGGGGGTGCGCTGACCTACAATCTGACGCGCGTGCTCAACATCGTCGGCGTCGAGCCTCTGGTCCGTTATTTGCGCAATGATCTGAAGGCTGCGCGTACCTCATCTGAAAACAGCTTCGGCTCCTCCCAGGCGGCGAAATGTCCGCCACGTTCGACCTCGCTGAAGTAGGCGAGGCCGGGGTACATAATCTCGACCCAACTTCGGGGTGCAGCAAAGATTTCGCCGGGGAACGTCGTAAATCCCACGGGAACCGCGACCGCCGGAGGAGACTTGCCGGCCGCACGGGCTGCGGCCTGTCCGGCCTCCCAGTACCACCGTGCGGCCGAGGCCCCAGTGCCCGTCAGCCAGTACAGCGTGATGTTGTCGAGGATGCTGTTCCGGGTGAGATTGCCAGCGGGCTTACCCTCCACGAACGCGCGGGAAATCTTGTAGTAGCTGTCCGTGTCATGGTCGAGCATCCAGCTCGCGAGCCCGAGGGGTGAATCCAGCAGGGAGTAGCCGATCGTCTGTGGCCGCGTCGACTGCTCCAGGAAGTAGCCAAAGCCACTCGCCCTAAACGTCGCGGCCGCCTTCTGCGCCGCGCGTTCCTTCTCGGATTCTGCGGGCAGCTTGTCGGACATTGCCGCCACACCCGCGAGCAAGTTGACGTGGATGCCGAGAAGTCCCTTGGGTGCCTGGCGCCCCATCGCATCCGTTACTGCCGCTCCTACGTCGCCACCCTGGGCGACGTAGCGCGTGTAGCCGAGGCGATCCATCAGCACCGCCCACGCACGTGCGATGTGGGCGGTGTCCCAGCCGAGTTCGGTCGGCTCACCCGAGAAGCCGTAGCCAGGCAAGGACGGCAGCACTAGGTCGAATGCATCGTCGGGAGTGCCACCATACTTGGTCGGGTCAGTCAGGGGACCGACGGTATCGAGGAGCTCGATGACCGAGCCAGGCCAGCCGTGCGTCATGATCAGCGGCAGCGCGTTCTCATGCCGGGACTTGACGTGGATGAAATGGATCTTCACCCCGTCGATCACGGTCGTGAACTGTGGCAGCGCGTTCAGCCGTGCCTCGCACTTGCGCCAGTCGTACTCAGTCGACCAGTAGTGGGCGAGCGCCCGTAGCGTCGCCAGCTGCACACCCTGCGACCGATCCTCAACGAGTTCTTTGGTGGGCCAGCGCGTGGACGCGAGGCGCCGGCGGAGATTAGCGAGGTCTTCACTCCGGACATTGACGCGGAAGGGAAGAATTGCGTCGGCTTTGGTCGTACCAAACGGGGACCCTCCTTGCTTCGATTGCGCGCGTGCGGCGACGAAATGTATTGGAAGCAAGCTGACGGCACCAGTTGCGGCTGACCCTGCGAGGAGGCTGCGCCGGGTGGGTGAAGAGGAGATTGCAGTCATGTTCGGCCTCCTTGTTTACAAGCCCGCTCCTAGACTAGTGAACTGCGATGCGTCGCTCTGCCCCACAAAAGGTTGGCCGAGACATAGGCCCGGTAGGCTCGCAAATACTCGCGGAACTCGAACCCACTCACGCACTGGGCTCTAACCCCTGATGTTTGCCGCTCCTTGACGATTTTACTCTACTTGCGAACGGCGCGCCGCCGAATTCTGCGATCCTTGCTCGGCGCAGCTTGTCGAACCAGGGCCCCAGCGCTCGGCCATCGAAGTTATCCGCGAATAGGGCGTGATGCCCCAGGTTCGTCGGGATGGTAGCGGCAAGAGTGAACTCACGGTCGGTATTGGCACAGACCGGCTGTTGGAGGCTGGGCAGAGCATGTCCGCTCTGCCCGGGTATTTCAGACATCAACTTGTTCCGCTATTGCCAAAGCATCGTCTACTTCGATCCCGAGATATCTGACGGTGCTTTCGATCTTGGTGTGGCCAAGCAGAAGCTGGACGGCCCTGAGATTGCCGGTGCGACGGTAGATCAGGGTAGCTGTCGTGCGTCGGAGCGAATGCGTCCCGAAAAGCCTGGGGTCTAGGCCAACGCTGCCTAGCGCCGATCGAGATCGACCCTTATCCTGCTTCGCCTTCGACGGCCGGGACAAGATTCGCTGCGAGAAAGTCTACGAATGCCCTGAGCTTGGGAGCGAGATGGCGGTTCGACGGCCATAGCACCCGAAGCGGTCCGGAGCGATCGGTGTAGTCATCGAGCACGGTGACGAGCAGACCTTCGCGAAGTTGCCGGCTTATGGCGAAGTCCGGCATGTAGGCGATACCCAGGCCTTGCTCGGCCATACAGATCAGCGGCTCAAGCGTACTTGCCACCGCCGTTTTCGGCAGTTCACTCTCGATGCCGGCATGCTCGCCCCGCAGCGGCCATCGCTCGAACTTTCCGCTGGTCGGAAACTTGTGGTGCAGACAGGCATGAGCCCTGAGGTCGTCGGGGGTCAGAGGAACACCCTTGGCCGCCAGATAGGCCGGGGCCGCCACGAGGCGCCGACGATATGTGCCCAAGGCCCTGGACATCAAACGCGAGTCGCCGACATCAGCGAAGCGCACCACGGCGTCAAAACCCTCCTCGATCACATCGACGACCCGATCGCTGAAGTCGAGATCCAACTTTATTTCGGGATAGGCCCGCATGAACGCGGCGAGAGTTGGCATCATTAGCATGCCAGCCAATGGCAGGCTGACACGCAGTGTGCCGCGCGGGGCCTCGTGCGTCTGCGACAGTTCAAGCTCGGCCGCTTCAATTTCAGAAAAGATGCGCCGGCAGCGCTCGAGGAACAGCGCACCTTCCGCGGTTAGCGTGATGCTGCGCGTGCTGCGATGGAGGAGGCGCACGCCGAGCCGCTCCTCCATCCGCGCCACTGCCTTGCCGACCGCCGACGACGACACGCCAAGTTGCCGTCCCGCGACGGTGAAGCTTCGGGCCTCCGCCGCCCGAACGAAGGCATTGAGTGATCCCAGACTGTCCATCCACAAACTCCATTTCGGACGTCCGCGTCCGATATATTTGGAACTATGGCCAGATTTTCAAACCCTTGGGAGCACCCATTTTGGGTCCAACGCCGCGACCGACCTCCCTCCGGAGACGGCCCGGCGGATCAAAACCTCGTTTTATCAAGGAGATAATCATGTCCTCGTCAGTCGTGCTGATCACAGGAGCGCTCACAGGC
>Ga0070665_100004793_pt1 | contig 14075 bp, 12 predicted proteins | sample KBSS13metaG_FD_65862 | JGI IMG/M metagenome (GOLD analysis project Ga0070665, IMG submission 65862) | Switchgrass rhizosphere microbial communities from Kellogg Biological Station, Michigan, USA - KBS S1-3 metaG | ecosystem: Host-associated > Plants > Roots > Rhizosphere > Soil ... | reverse complement strand
CTGCTGGGTGTGCAACGGGTACCAGAAAGGCCTGCAATGCATGTTGCGGGCGAGCAGATGCTCGACGAGCTCATCCCGCCGTTCCACGACCGCGTCGACCCATTGAGGCGATTCGCCGCCGTCGACGTCGAATCCGGGCAGGACCACGGCGGGAATGCCCCCGAGGCCGTCGCGATACTGCACGAAGATCTGTCGCAGCCGGGCCGCCCGCGGCTCGAGCTGCTCGGACTGGGCCAGTCCGACTGCCGATTGCAGATTGGTCAGCTTGAAATTGAACCCGAGCGTCGGATGCTCGTCATTCCCGCCGGTCCCTCGCACCGGTCGCCCATGATCCTTCAGCGCGCGCAACCGCGCCGCGAACGTCGCGTCGTTGGTGAGCACCATGCCGCCCTGGCCGGTCGTGATGGTCTTGTTCGGCGAAAACGACAGGCAGCCGGCGGTCCCGAGTGTGCCGAGGGTGCGTCCCTTCACCTTCGACAGCAGCGCTTCGGCGGCGTCCTCAACCACGGCGAGGCCGTGCGCCGCGGCGATCGACAGGATGGCCGGCATGTCCGCCGACCGGCCGCTGACGTGCACCGGCACGATCGCCTTGGTCCGCGGCGTGATCGCCGCCCGGACCCGCTCCGGATCGACATTGAGGGTGCGGGCATCGATGTCCACGAGCACGGGAGTGGCGCCGGTGAGCCGGACGGCGTTGGCGGTGGCGATGAACGTGACGTCCGGCACAATCACTTCGTCGCCGGGGCCGGCGCCGGCCGCCGCGAGGGCGAGAAAGATCGCTGTCGTCCCGCTCGTGGTGGCGACGGCGTGGGACGCGCCCGAGAGCGCAGCGATCCGGCCCTCGAACTCGGTGGTGACGTCGCCGTCGTTGAGGTAGTTGCTGCGGATCACCGCCTCGACGCGCGCGTTTTCACCGCCGGTCATCACCGGCTCCCACCATGGGATGCGCCGTGACGCGTTCACGCTCTTCCGGTCACGCAGATCCGTTACTGCCATTCCCCCGCCTCGCGTCTGAGTACCCAGACCTGAATGGGCCCGAACGCCCGGGAGCCCTTGATCTCGACCCGATCGCGCATCTCCTGGTAGAGCTTTCGCGCGGCCTGATCGGCTTTCTCGAAGATCGGATCCTTCTTGGCGTTCGCGCCGAAGCCTTCGAAGGCGGCGAACAGCTGCGTGTAGACGCGCGTGAGCAGGTAGTAGAGCCCGAAATCCTGAAAGTGGAGGAGCTGGAACCCGCCGGCAAGGAACGCGACGAACTCGTCGTGGTCGAAGAAGCGATTGTGCCAATGCTGCGGCACCGCGGAAAGTCCGAGGCTGTGGCGGACGTCGTTCATCGCCTGAAACGCGTCGTTGGTGTTCTCGATCAGGATCGCACGTCCTCCGACCTTGAGCATGCGATGGAGGTTGCGAATCCCCTGCTTCTGCTCGTCCCACGATGCCAGGTTGATCAGCATCCGCTGCGACACCAGCGAGTCGAACTCGGCCTCGGGCGTCGGGCTGGCGAGGATGTCGAACTCACGAAGTTGGAGGTTGGTGACGCCGGCGGCCTCGGCATTCTGCAGCGCCTGCTTGCGCATGTGGGCGGAACGCTCGAGCCCGACACACTCGCGCACCGCCCTGGCGTAGCGGGCGGTCGCTTCGCCGTTGCCGCAGCCGACGTCGGCAAGGCGATCGGTCGGCATGAGATACCGGAGCGCCGCCTCGATCTCGAGCTCGTGCAGGTTCGAATCGATGATCGAGACGGTCGTCGGCTGTTCCCAGTACTGTTGAATGTCGGCCCTGATATCGCTGCTCATCTACCTCTTCTCCTGGTCAACGGGTAGCACCGACCAGAGATCCACGACCTCGACGCCCGACGGGACGGCCAACGTGCGATACGCCGAGTGTGGCACACCCACGATCGCGACGTCGACAGAGGCGACGAGGGTTTCCTTCGACACGAACGTCGGATCCCTGGCGAATTCGTCCGAGTACAGCACCTCCGCGCCCTTGAAGCGGAGGATCTTGCCCAACTTGTAGGAGAGCGAGTCCCGGGTGTCGTCGATGTCGGCCTTGAACGCCATCCCCAGAATCCCCACTTTTAAGCCTTCGAGCTTGCGGCGCCGGCTCAACTGATCGACGAGAAAGTTCGGGAGGCCCTCGTTGATGGCCATCGCGGCATGGCCGAGCATGAAGCTGTTGTTGTTGAAGGCAGCCAGCTGCATCGTATCCTTCAGCAGGCACGGTCCGGCCGCGAAGCCGGGCCCCGGCAGGCTCGACGCGCGCCCGTAGCCGTCGACCATCGCCTGCCGCACACGGTTGAAGTCGACGCCGATGCTCTCCGCCACCATGTAGTACTGGTTCGACGCCGCGAACTGGATGTAGCGCCAGGCGTTGGAGAACAGCTTGGCGAGCTCCGCTTCCGCCACGCCGAGCCGGATAATCCGCGGCGCGATCAAGGCAAAGAGCTCGGCGGCCCGATCGGCGGCGGCGTCGGTGCAGCCGGAGACGATCTGCGGGAGATCGCGCAGCTCGCGCACCGCATGTCCCTGCGCGATGCGCTCCGGGCAATAGGCCACGAGCCAATCGTGTCCGTCCTTGCAGAGCGCCGTGCGGACGTGCTGGCAGGTGTGCGGAAAGACCGTGCTGCGGATGATGATCGTCTGCTCGGGATCCAGGTGCGGCCGCACGCTCTCGAACAGGTCGAGCAGGGATCGCAGCCGGGGATTCAGGTACTCGTCCACCGGCGTGCCGACGGTGACGATGACGTGGCGCCCCCGGGCGATGTCGCGCGGGTCCGAGGAGAACAGCAACCGCTCGTCGCGCAGCGCCGCCGCGAGGATCGGCTCGGCGTCGTACTCGATGAAGGGCATCGTGCCGCCGGCAATCAGCGCGAGCGCGGCGGCGTTCAGATCGTAGAGCAGTACCCGCTGTCCTGCCGCCGCGAACACCAGGGCCAGCGGCAGGCCGACGTGGCCCGCTCCGCCGATGATGCAGATGTCGACATCCCGTCGCGTCATAGCTTGAGGCACCCCGCCTGAACCGCCAGAAAGATCGACGCGACATGCAGCGCGTGATCGAATGCGCCGTCGCGCAGCCACCCTGAGAACTCGGCGGGCGCCGCCACGACCACCTCCACCCCGGGTTCCTGCCGCCATGCTTCGCTGCGCTCAGCGGCGACCGCGAAATAGACCCACATCCGGTTGGCGAGGCGTCCCGTGTCGGGCCGCAAACAGCCCAGCAGTCGCAGGCTCGTCGCCGAGAAGCCGGTCTCCTCAATCAGCTCGGCTCGTGCGGCATCATCGGGGCTCTGTCCCAACTCGACGTGGCCCGCAGGAAGCTCGAGGGACATCGCCTCGACGGCCGGGCGAAACTGGCGAACCAGCACGAGCGAACCATCGGACGTGACCGCGACGATCGACACGTAGTCGAGCAAGTCGAGCGAGTAGTACGGCTCGCCCCGCGGCGGCTCTTCGAGGTGCTTCGCCATCACCCGGAAGAACGGCGTGGCCAGCGCGACGTCCCGACGGGCAATCGCGGGCGATCGCGGCGTGTCGCCGGGCGGGATCACCATAGCTGGACCCTCTGCAGCGCCTCGAGGCTGAACTCGTGGTAGAGCGGGCGGCTGCGCCAGTCGTCCGGCAGTATCAGCCGCATCAGGAACGGCGTCGCCGCCAGATCCCGGATCTTTCGGACGGTGCGCACCCGAAGAGGATCGCCACCATTCCACTCGAGCCCTCTGAGGCGGATCTGGGGATCGACATCGTAGGCGGGCAGAAACATCCGCCATCCGCGGGCGCCGGTCGAACAGGGCACGATCGTTTCGTGCTGCCACGATGCGGGCCGCTCGTACGAGGTCACGATCGCACTGTCGGAGCGGCCGGTGCACTCGCCGTCGACGACCAGGTAGTTCGCCGCAAAGACATAGGTGTTCGGCGGCGCGGCGAGACCCTTCGCCAGGCCGCCGCTGATCTCCAGCCGCACGCGGCCGCCATCGGCGTCCGTGCGCACGGACTCGAGCGGCGCGAAATTCTCTTCGTGGTTATAGCCATCGATCAACGCCCGAACCCGCGACTGCTGGTAGACGCGCGCGCCGGCGAGCGCCGCCCACACGACGACTGCCGCCGCGGCCAACGTGCCTACACCACGCAGGCCCGCGCCCCGATCGAACCCGATCCCGGCCTGTGCTGCCGGCCCGAAGAACCCGGGAGTCGTCTCGCGGAGCGTGCGGCCGGCGGCAACGGCGCCGTTGTGCAGGACCCACCCGATCATCCAGAGCGGGACGAACAGTAGATGGAAATAATGGCGCGGCAGGAACACGAGCGACACGTATCCAACATAGCTGGACAGCAGGAAAGCGACGCACCAGGCCAGCCGCAGGTCGGTCGCGAAGAGCACCAGGAGCGTGATCGCCGTGGCGATCCAGCCGTAGGGAACGAGGGCCAGCACCCGAAGTATTCCCGCCAGCGTCCGGACAATCAGATCGGCTGGGAACACGCGATCGAGATCGATGAGAAGACGCGCACCCGCCTGCGCCATCCCTTTTGAGAAGAACGGAACGAAATCCGTCGAGTGGTACACCCTCTGGTTGTAGCTGTTGATCTGGACCGTGACGTAGCTGTCGTCGAAGACAATACCATAGTCGTACAGGGCCGGCGCCGCATAGTACCTGTCGAAGCTGCTGTCCATGCCGCCGAGCACCTGCACCGGCAGCAGACTCCCCCGCGGTCCGAAGAAGTTCGTGACGAGTATCGGCGCGCCCACGACGATCAGCGACGCCAGAAAGACGGCAGCGGCGGTCAGGCGGCGATACGGCTTGTCGTCTGCCGGCGAGGGAAGGAAGAGCAACAGCGCCGCGGCCAGGATCGGTCCGCAGACCAGAACGTCGGGCTTGAACCCGATCCCGACGCCGACGGTGACGCCTGCCAGCAGCGAGAGCGCGACGAGGCGGCGCCGCGAGACAGGCCAGCGCAACGCCAACCCCACGAAGAACAACGCGGCGACCATGAACGGCGCCTTCGCATAGTCGGCCACGTCCGTGGTCTGGCGAAGGTGAAGATCCGACATGATCACCGGCACCGTCGCAGCGGCGGCGACGATCGGTCCCATCCCCAATCGGAAAACACCGTACGCGGCCAGTACCGTCAGCACGAACATCCCCGTCTGGACGATGTGGAACCCGGCATATCGGGGACCGGTCGTCAGCAGCACCGCACTCAACGTGGCGTGCAGGTATTTCTGAAGTTGCCAGGCCTGGCCGTTGGGGACGGTTGGGAGCCGGCTGACCGCGCTGCAAGGAACCGTGTCGAGCTTCTGCTCGAACAGCGCCCGGTACTCCGGAACCTTCTGGAGCGCCTGCGGCTCCGGAGCCTCGCCGAAATGGCGAAAACACGGATAGAGCAGATCTTCGACACAGTTCTGGCACGAGTAGTGTGCCGAGATGTAGCGATACCCGACCGTGCCGGCGAATCCCACGACGCACATCGCGATCAGGAGATCAGGCAGCCACGCACGACGCAGCACAGCAGTGATCACCAAGCTACCTGGCCGCTTTCAGAGCGGCTCGGCGCGCGTGGACGTCTTCCTTGCGGTGTGGTGTCATGCGAGCGGTTTGCGCGCGACGAGGAGCAGCGAGCCGCCGAACGGCCACCGCAGTCCGCGTTGAATCGTCCAGCGCTCGATACCCATGATCTTCGCGAACACGCCGTTCAACGCCCCGATCTTGAACTCGTCGGCGATGTCGTACGATCCGCCCTGCCACTTTGACTTCAGACGAACGGCCGCCATCGCGGGAAAGAGCAGCGACACAAAGGAGGTGGCGCATTCGACGTGAAGGCCCAGGCGTTGAACCTGCGCCTCGAGGCCGGCCGAGGTGTAACGGCGAATGTGCCTGGCGTCCACGTCAGCCGGCCCGAACAGAAACGGATGCTGCGGCACGGTCACGAGCAGTACGCCCCCGGGACGAAGGGCACGCGCCATGGCCGCCAGCACCGCGTCGTCATCGGCGATGTGTTCGATCACGTCGAACGTGCCGGCCGCCTCGAATGCGCTGTCGAACGGCAGCGAGCGCGCGTCCAGTTGAATCAACGTCGTTCGACTGAGGCGGGTGCGCGCCGCGTCCAGGCCCTCGACCAGCGCCTCGGCGCCCACGAGCCGCAGATCCGGATGCGTCTGCTCGAGACGCGCCAGCATCGCGCCGGTGCCGCAGCCGATCTCCAGGAAGCTCCGGCAGCCCGGCGCGTAGCGGTCCAGCGCCCAGGTGATCAGCGCCGCGCGCGCCTGCGGCCAGAAACTGCGCTCGGCCTGCTCCCCGCCGTGGGTCTCGAAGAAGTGCGGCTCGTAACCGGCAATCTCGCGCGCGAGGGCGGGCGCAAACATCGGCACGCCCCGCTCGACGAGCGGTGTATAGCCGCAGTCGGGACATGTCCACCCGTCGCCGTCGAACAGGGACTCGCACCGCAGGCACCTGTTCATCGGTCGCGGTCAGACGCGCGATGGGGTCGCCACCGAGGCCTTGACACTCTCGACCACGTAGTCGACCTCGACGTCGGCCAGCTTGGGATACAACGGCAGGGTCACGGTCGAGTCGCCGATGCGCTCGGCGTTCGGGAACGTCCCGCGCGGGAGGCCCAGTCTCTCCCGGTAGTACTTGAGCAGGTGCACCGCGCGGTAGTTGACCGCCACGCCGATCCCGCGCGCCTGCAGATCGCCCAACACCTCGTCCCGCCTGGCCGGATCGACCCAGATGGTGAAGAGGTGACGCGCGGAACGGGCGCCGGCCGGCACGATCGGAAAGCTGACGCCGTCGACGTCACGAAAGCCGTGCTCGTAGCGGACGGCAATGGCCTCGCGGCGCTTCCACAACGCGTCCATCCGATCGATCTGGCCGACCAGCAGCGCCGCCTGCAGGTTGGTCATGTTGTACTTCCAGCCGAGCAGCTCCAGGTCCCAATGCCGGTAGGTCCCGGTGTAGCGGTCGCTCGCGCTGGCAGACATGCCGTGCTGCCGCAGTAAGCGGACGCGGTCGGCGATCTCCGCCGAGTTGGTGACGACCGCGCCGCCTTCCCCGCTCGTGATGTTCTTCGTCGCGTAGAAACTGAAGCACGCGGCATCCGATAATTGCGCGGGCCGTACACCGTCGCGATCGGCCTCGATGGTGTGGGCGCAGTCTTCGATCAGCGCCACGCCCGCGCGATCGGCGATGGCCTTGAGCCGGCGCATGTCGGCCATCAGGCCGTAGAGATGAACCGGCAGGATCGCCTTGGTCCGCGGGGTGATCGCGCGCTCGACCGCATCGGCGCTGATCAGGCCGGTGTCGGGCTCGACGTCCACGAACACCGGGGTCGCGCCGGTATACAACACGGTGTTGGACGTGGCTGCGAACGTCATCGGCGTGGTGATGACTTCGTCCCCTGGCCCGGCTCCGACCGCCAGCAGCGCGATATGAAGCGCGGCGGTGCAGCTGGTGACGCCAATCGCGTGGCGTGCGCCCAGATATCCGGCGAACGCTTCCTCGAAGGCCTTCACATCCTGGCCGGTGGTCAGGAACACTCCGCGGCAGACCTCGACCAGGCGCGCGATGTCCTCCTCCTGGAGGTTGTGCCGGTAGAACTCGACCTTCATCGCTGTCCTCGCTCTCTCATTTCGTCACGCTCACATGGACAATCCACATCGTCGTCCAGAGCGAGGTGACGTCCAGGATTTTCATGCCCTGCCGGTCGAGCGCCCGCTCCAGCGCGCGGCGGGACAGCACGTTGACCAGCGGCGGAATCTTGAACAACCGGCTCCTGATCGCGCTCGACCAGCGCAGCGGTTCGAACAGGCTGGGCGTCTTGGGGACCGTCAGCACCATCCGCGCGTCTTTCTTCGCCACCCGCCTGAACTCCGCGAGCACCGCATTCAGGTCCGGCAGGTAGTCGAGCAGCCCCAGCGCGAATACGTAGTCGACGCTGTCGGCGGCCAGCGGCAGGTGCGCGCAATCGGCCTGCTGGTATTCCACATTGGCCGGCGGCGAGTTCTTGCGCGCCAGATCGATCATGATCTGCGAGTAGTCGACGCCGACGACCGACTTATAGTACGTCGCCAGAATCGTCGCCAGCTCACCGGATCCGCAGCCGGCATCCAGCGCAACGGCAGACGCATCAGGCGCCATGAACCGCGAGACGACTTCCATCCGCCGGCGCAGGAACACCTTGTTCGGACGCAGCAGCAGATCGCGGGTCGTATAGGCGCCCGAGAACAACTCGGCTCTGGTGTGCCAGTACTCGTCGGACGCCGAGATGCGATCCTCCCTCAAGCCCATCCCTGCACCTCGACCTGACAACCGCCGGCAAATCCTGGAACGGCGTGCTCCGCGACGCCGCCCCGCCCGAACACGCACAGCGTCGCCTCGCCTGCCGATCGTCCCGTCACGTCAACCGTCCACCCGTGATCGTGGCGCCGGACGCTCCGCACGACCGTGCTCGTGTGATTCTCGCAGGCCCGCCCGATCTCCGAAAGCGGCACCTTCGCCGGCCGGTACGGCATCTCAGCGAGCCGCCGGTCGGCCTCGCACAGGATCGCCGCGATCTGAGCGCGCGTCAGGCTGGCGAGCAGGTACTCGTGCGTGGTGGCGAACGCGGCGAAGCCGGTCCCCAGGCTCAGCGCCAGTCTCTCCGCGATCTTGCGACCGGCCTGCGCGACGACGTCGCCGGAGTCGTTGTGCATGAGAAAGTCATAGGTCGAGTCCGCCAGGTTGCAGCAGAGGGTCGGATCGCCGCTGTGAATCTGATACATCCCGCCGCCATCGAGCTGGCCGGTAGTGCAGAGCGGATCGCCGCTCGGAAGATAGCGCGGCCCCGGTTCCGCGCCGATGCCGTTGGGCGCGAGCTCACTGAAGATGTATTTGACGCCGGCGTCCGAGAGCAACGGGTAGGTATTCGGCGAGAACGCATGAAAGTGTGCGTTCAGCACGGGGCACACCGACAAGCCCCACTCCTCGCACTGGCGCCGCGCCGCAGCCCACATCGAGGCAAACTGCTCATCCGGAAACGGCTCTCCATCCTTGTAGTTGTAGAACAGAAACTCGTAGGCCGTCATGGCATGGGGACTGACTTCAACCTGCTGCTCGCGATCCAGGGCCGCGAGAAATGGCGCGCAGTCGGACGCGTGCTGCTTGAAGTCCTCCATGAAGAGCCCCAGGTTCGGCACCCAACCCGCTTCGATCATGGCCGGCACGTATGCGCGGCAGGTGTCCCCGGCGACATCGTCGACCCGCATGGCGACTCGAGGGGGCAGCCACCCGGTCACCACCGGGAACTCACAGGCACGAATGGCTTGAAGGAACTTCATCGACAAGGAAGACCGCAGACCCGAACGATACGGCAGGAGGTCAGCGGGATCGCCCTCCAGCCACGCGACTCGCGGGTCTGAGCTCGAGGCGGCACCTGCGCCGAAGGCCACGAGATGGAGACGGCGGCGGCCCGACAGCTCGAGAAGCGCCGCGGCGTCCGCGGCCGGCAGACGAATCGCGACGACAAGGGCCGGCGACTCGCCGGAAGCATCGAGCAGCTGCTCGAGATCCCGCGCGCTCGCGCGGTGAAACGGAATTCTCAGGTGGTTCAACAGTTGCGTCGCGCCCCGGCGTTGGTCTGCAGAGGCCCCGTCGGCCAGCAGCACACACTGACACGGAACATCCGGCGGCCTCTCGTACCGATCGGCGGGGAACAAGGCCGTTCCCATCCGCTCCATCTTCCGCTGGTATCCGGAAAGGAAGCCTCGCGTCGCCTGTTCTGCGGCGCGTCGCAGCGGCCGCCCGAGCGTCGGATGGATGCGCGAGAAATACCAGAGCCTGAACTTGAGGCGGTGAAACTGCCTCGCCGCTTCGTTCACAGCAGGCGGCCGCCTATTTCGAGGCGATCGACCAGCTGTTTGGCTTCCATGATGTGCTGGTACCACTTGACGGTGATCGTCCGCATGCCGGTATCGATGCGCCCGAGCTTGAGCGCCTCGTAGATTTCCCGAGCACCGTCTCCAGGCGTCTTGTTCGCTCGAAAGCCCAGCTCCCGCTCGGCGCGCTCGAACGAGACGTGGTAATTGCGCGGGTCCGAATCATCCGGAACGATTTCGAGCTCGATCGGAAACGGCAGGCTCTCGCGGACGATATACGCAAGGCTCAGCACCTGGTAGTTGTGCTCGCCGGTGCCGATGTTGAAGACCCGGCCGCTGACCTCCGACGGCGCCCGGTCGAGCAGCGAGAGGAACGCGTTCGCGGTATCGGCGACGTGAATGATGGGGCGCCACTGACGTCCCCCGCCGGTCACGAAGATCTTCCGCTTCTGGACGGCGTTGAGCGTCATGAGGTTGACGACCAGGTCGAAGCGCATCCGCTTGGCGAGACCGAAGACGGTCGCCTGCCTCAAGGCGGTCACGGTGAACGTGCTGTCGGCCAGCGGAAGAATGTCGATTTCCGCCTGGAGATTCGCGCGGGCGTAGGTCGACACCGGCTGAGGCCGGCTTTCCTCGGTCAGCGGGGTCCCGTCGCCGGATCCATAGACCGAGCACGAGCTCGCCAGCATGTATCGCTTCACGCCCGCCTGTTTGGCGAGCTGTGCCGTCCGGACCCGCGCGGCGTGATTGATGGCGTAGGTCAAGGTCTCATCGAGGGCGCCGGTGGGATCGTTGGACAGCGCCGCCAGATCGCACACCACGTCGACACCGCGCAGGTCGCCGGCGTCCACCGCGCGGATGTCCTTCCGCACGAGTGAGAACGACGGGTGCTGGAGGGTGTCGCCCAGAAGCTCTTCGCCGAAAAAGTAGCGATCGAGGCCGATGACGCGCTTCCCGGCGCCGAGCAGCAGATCCACGAGCGTCGCGCCGATGTATCCGCCGGCGCCCGTGACGAGCACGGTTTGACTCAAGCCCTTCCTCCGGTCATCGGGAAACGGCCTTGCAGGACGCAGCCCATGGTCATGTCCATCGCGTGAAGATCGAATCCGAGTCGGTGGTAAAAGTTCATCGCCCGGAGGTTCTTGACCTGCGTCTTGACGCGCACCGTCGGCACGCCGCGCCCGGAAAACCAGGTCATGGCCGCCGTCATCAACGCCCGGCCGGCGCCGCGGCCGCGGCTGTCCTCCCACACTCCGATGAGCGCCACCTCGCCGCATCCGTCCCTGGTCAGCTTGCAGGTGACGAAGCCCGCGTCCGGGATGATCCACACCGCATCGGCCGCCTGCCCGCTGACCGAGTTGGCGAGCCAGGCCGCGTGCAGGCGATCGGCTTCCTCGGTGGAAAAAAACGGATCGTGATAGAAGCGGCTTCGGCGAAACAGCGTGGTGGCTTCCGCGGACAGCCGCGGCACGTCGGACGGCCCCGCCGGACGCGCGCGGCGATCGATCGGCGCGGCACGCTGCAGGTACGGCGCGACGCCGCTCGACCAGGTCACGCCCACATCCGTCAGATAGAAGCCCGCCCGTTCGAGCGTCCGCACTGCCGCCGCGTCGTCGACCGGCGGCCGGCAGATCAGGTAGGCAAAACCGGCCGCTGCCGCGGCGTCGAGGTCCGCCGTCACGTCCTCGAGCGAGCCAACGTCGCCCGACAGCACGCCGATCTGGCGGCCAAAGAATTCCGAATCCCAGGTCAGCGCTTCGACCATCGGTCCGGCTACAGCGCCTCGCTGATGAAGTAGAGCGGCCGTCGTTGGACCTCTTTGTACGCCTTGCCGATGTACTCGCCCATGATGCCGAGCACGAACAGTTGCAGGCCGGCGAGAAAGAACATCGAGGTCATGATGGAGGCCCACCCCTCGACGGAATAGCCGTAGATGAACTTGGCCACGATCAGCGCGACCCCGACGGTAAAGCTCGCCGCAGAGGTGACCATGCCGAGGACGCTGGCGATTCGGAGCGGAGTCGTCGAAAACGACGTGAGGGCGTAGAGCGCGAGCTTCAGCTGACGCGTGAAGCTGTATTTCGTCGCGCCGGCCCGCCGCTCGCGGTGCTGGACCTCGACCGACGTCACCCGGAACCCGGCCCACGCCATCAGGCCGTGGACGAATCGCTGCGACTCGCGCATCTGTCGAATCGCGTCGGCAAAGCGACGGCTCAGCATCCGGAGCATCATCTGGTTCGGCGGCATGCCGAGGCCGGACACACTGTTCATCGCCCGCCAGAACAGATACGAATTCACCCGCTTCAACCACGGATCGTGACGCGTGCGCCGGACCGCGTAGACGAGATCGAACCCCGCCTTGTAGCGATCGTACAGGGCCGGAATCTCCTCCGGCGGATCCTGGAGATCGCCATCCATGACCACCACCGCATCTCCCCTGGCCCGATCCAGCCCCGCCGTCACGGCCAGGTGATGCCCGAACGACCTCGACAGCCGCAGGCCGCCCACTCTCGGATCCTGCCGGTGATGCGCCTCGACGAGCTCCCATGAGGCGTCGGTGCTGCCGTCGTCTACGAAGATGATTTCGAAGGCATCCTCCGGCACGCCTTCCCGCCGGCACAAGTCGGCGAGCACCTGCACGAGAATGCGGCCCAGCTCGGGAATGTTCCCGGCTTCGTTCAGCACAGGGATCACGACCGAGATCGCGATCGGCCGGCCTGCCGCGGGATTGATCGTACTCAACGGACGTCCGGCGTCTTTCCTTTGCCGCGCTGGGGTGCGCGACTCCCGAGGAGATCGAGCAGCTCCGGGGCCCACGAGCCCGCTTCGTCGGCCGGTGTGCGGCCGTATCGATTCTTGACCGGCTGCGCGCCGTGGGCCAGCAGGGCGACGACCATCGGCCGATCGGCGTTGCGCGCGGCTTCATGAAGGGCCGTGTCGCCGCGGACATCAGCGGCGTTCGGCTTGGCGTGCTTGTCGAGCAGATAGGTGGCCACGTCCGCGTGCCGCTTCATGACCGCCAGTTTGAGCGCCGTGTCCCCGCGCTGGGATGGCGAGTCGGGTGAGACACCGGCCTCGATCATCGCCTGCACGCTCTCCAGGCGCCCCAGCGCTGCGGCGACATGCAATGCGGCGAACCCGGCGCCATCGGCGCGCGTGGCGTCGGCGCCGGCCGCCAGCAGCGCCCGCACCACCTTCAACTGGTCGTGCAGACAGGCGACATACAGCGGCGTGTGTCCCCACACGTTCTCACCGTTGGTCATCGCCGGGTCGCCGTTGACATCCGCACCGGCCGCCAGGAGGGCCGAGACCACGCGAGTCGCGCCATAACCGGCCGCAACCGTCAGCAGGTCGCCGCGCTCTTCTCCGCTGCCATTGAACAACACGCGCGCCGTCCACCCGCGATCGGTGCCGAGCGCCTGTTGCAGTGCCGGGGCGTCGTCCGACTGGATGATCTTGATGATCTCGGCGTCCGTCACGGCGCCCGCGAGCACGATAGCGGTGGACAACATGGCGACCAGGACGGACAGGGTCAACGGCGTTCTGGTGGACCGTTCTCTAGTCATCGAGCAGCCGGTCCTCGCGCACGGCCTGTTCCACGCAGTCCGCGTGTCGGAAGTTCCAGAACAGATCGGGATGGGCGAAGGGCAGCCGATCGCCGACACATTCGGCGACGCGAAAACCTTGCGATTGGAAGAACTCGTGCCAGGACGGACGGCTCGGCGCCGCCACCCACAAATCGGCAATCAGCAGTTTGGATCCGGCGCTCTCGACTTCCCGCCGCAGTTGCTGCAGCGTCGCGCGATGCACCTCGATCGTCTTCGCGTCGTCGGGTGCGTACTCGAACTCCCGCTTGTAGTTCCATTCGGCCAGGTTCCACAGCGCGGATACTCTCGCCGGCGCGGACATCGGCGTGAACCTGCCTGGTTTCTCGACCAGCGCGCCGTTCACCAGGTCAACGTGCGGCGCAATATACCCGCGGGTGTTGCCCATGAAGTTGCGGGTCGCGCGATCTCTGGCGCCGTGGAACTCCGCGAATCCGAAGACGACCAGCGCCGGGGCAGGATGCCCTTCACGCAAGAACCGTCGAAAGCGCAACAGCGATTGATACGTGCCGTAAGCGGCCGTGCCGAAGTTCTCGACGTCGTAATCCGGGAACCGCTCCTGCAGCTTGAAGGCGAACGCATCCTGGTCGTCGACCCCGAACCCGAGCGTGTAGGAGCATCCCA
>Ga0070665_100004790_pt1 | contig 14077 bp, 11 predicted proteins | sample KBSS13metaG_FD_65862 | JGI IMG/M metagenome (GOLD analysis project Ga0070665, IMG submission 65862) | Switchgrass rhizosphere microbial communities from Kellogg Biological Station, Michigan, USA - KBS S1-3 metaG | ecosystem: Host-associated > Plants > Roots > Rhizosphere > Soil ... | reverse complement strand
CCTCGCACCCGGCGCCACGTCCATCGGTACGGCGGCCTGCCAGGTCGCGTGCTCGTCGGCATACGCCGGCACCTCGACGTGGATCGTCCTCGGACCGGGGTTGGACACCGACAGGTGCACGACGGCCCTGCCGTCGGGCCACAGCTCGGTGTGGCTCAGCCCGATCCACGGTCCGTGCGAGCACCACTTCTCGAGGGCCACGAGGACGGCATCGGGGTCGCGAGCAAGGAACCGGACCAGCTCCGCCCGACCGTCGGCGTGCTCGACGCGGACGTCGAAGGACAGGTCGCCGTTCTTCTGCTCCGTACAGGGCGGCCGCAAGAGGGCGTCCATCGTCACCGTGGTGCCGCCCGACACCTTCAGCGGGTCGAGCTCCTCACCCTCGTGGTCGACGCCGTCCTCCGGCCAGAGCTGTACATCGTCGGACGCCCCCGCGCCGATCGCGTGAGCGGCACTGAGGACGACGTCGTCGTCGAACGACGTCTGCATCCCGACATGGATACCCAAGGCATCGACCCGGTCACCGATCTCGAAGGGGACGGTCGTCGAACCGTGGTCCCGCCCTCCCGCCGTCGCGAGTGCAACGACGGCTGCGCTCGCGACGAGGACGCCCGCCAGGCCGAGGACGGCGATACGACGGCTGGCGCGACTCATGCCGGCAGGGTAGTTCCGGCCGGGGCGGTACGTGACGCGTTCAGGAGTCCGGGTAGCCGTCGGGGTTCCGCGACTGCCAGCGCCAGGTGTCGGCACACATCTCGTCGATCGAGCGGGTCGCGGTCCAGCCCAGGTCGGCCTCGGCCCGTGACGGGTCGGCGTACGACTCGGCGACGTCGCCGGGACGCCGCGGTGCGATCTCGGTGGGCAGCGCGTGCCCGCAGGCGCGCGCGAAGGCGTCGACCACCTCCCGGACCGAGGTCGGGGTGCCGGTGCCGAGGTTCCACGTCGAGACCGGGACGTCGGAGCCGGCGATCCGGTCGAGGGCGGCGACGTGACCGGCGGCGAGGTCCTCGACGTGCAGGTAGTCGCGGCGCCCGGTGCCGTCCGGCGTCGGGTAGTCGTCGCCGTAGATCATCAGCTTCTCGCGCCGACCCACCGCGACCTGGGCGATGAGGGGCATCAGGTTGTTCGGGATGCCCGACGGGTCCTCACCGATCGTGCCGGACGGGTGAGCGCCGACCGGGTTGAAGTAGCGCAGCAGCGCGACGCGCAGCGACGGATCGGCGACGGCGGCGTCGCGCAGGACCTGCTCCTGCATCACCTTGGTCCAGCCGTACGGGTTGTTCGCCGAGGTCGGGAAGTCCTCCTTCATCGGCACCGGCGCGTGCTCGCCGTACACCGTCGCGGACGACGAGAACACGATCCGGCGTACGCCGTGCGCGCCCATCGCCGCGAGCAGTGACAGCGTCGACCCGAGGTTGACCCGGTAGTAGTCGAGGGGCTTCTCGACGGACTCCCCCACGGCCTTGAGCCCGGCGAAGTGGATCACCGCGTCGAACGACCCGGCGGCGACCAGCGCGCCGGTGGCCTCGCGGTCGGTGAGGTCGACGACGTGCCACTCGATCGAGCGGCCGGCGAGTCCCTCGAGCCGCGGGATCACCGACCGCTTGCTGCGGCTGAAGTCGTCGACGATCACCGCGTCGTGTCCGGCCGCCAGGAGCTGCAGGGTCGTGTGCGAGCCGATGTAGCCCGCGCCGCCGGAGACCAGGATGCGCATGGGCGGGATCATCCCAGAAGGTCCCGGCGCGCTGGGTACGGTGCACCGATGGGACACATCGCCGAGTCCGCGTTGGTCGCCCCGTCCGCCGTCGTCAGCGGCGACGTCACGATCGGTGCCGGGAGCCGGGTGCTGCACGGGGCCGTCCTCACCGGTGACAGCGGGCCGATCGAGATCGGCGAGGACGTCCTGGTGATGGAGAACGCCGTCCTCCGCGGTCGCGCCGGCCATCCGCTCCGGATCGGAGACGCCGTTCTCGTGGGTCCGCATGCCCATCTCAACGGCACCACGATCGAGGACGAGGTGTTCATCGCCACCGGGGTCTCGACGTTCGCCGGCGCTCTGGTCGGCACCCGCAGCGAGCTGCGGGTCAACAGCGTGCTGCGCGTCAACAGCACGCTGCCCCCGGACTCCGTGGTCCCGATCGGCTGGATCGCGGCCGGCGACCCAGCGCAGCTGTTCTCTCCCGACCGGCACGACGAGCTGTGGGCCGTGCAGGAACCGCTCGACTTCCCCGGCACGATGTACGGCGTGCCGCGGGGCACCTCGATGCGGGAGATCATGCGCCGCCAGAGCGAGCGCTACGCCGCCGTCAGAGGCTGACTGACCCGGCCCGACCGACCGGCCCGACCGACCGGCTCGGCCGGACCGACACACCGTGGACACCCGGGCCGGTTTGGCATGTCCTGCTATTAGTCTATTAACCTGATTGACTAAAGTGTCTTTGACTCGAGAGGACCCCATGCCCAGCCAACACCAGCCCCGTCAGCTCAGCCTCAACGCCTTTCTCCACGACACCGGACACCACGAGGCGTCCTGGCGTCACCCCGACAGCAGCGCCGAACGCGCTTTCGACGTCCGGTTCTACCAGGAGCTGGCCCGGAAGGCGGAGGCCGCCAAGCTGGACGCGGTCTTCTTCGCCGACGTCCCGGCCCAGTTCGCGAACACGCCCTACCGTGCGAGCCACGGCCTCGAGCCGATCAACCTGCTGACCGCGCTCGCCGGCGTCACCGAGCGGCTCGGCCTGATCGCGACCGCCTCGACCACGTTCAACGAGCCGTACAACCTGGCCCGGGCCTTCGCCTCCCTCGACCACATCTCCGGGGGCCGCGCCGCCTGGAACATCGTCACGACCTACAACCAGGCCGCTGCGCAGAACTTCGGCCTCGACGACGTGCCGTCGGACGACGAGCGCTACGCCCGCGCCCAGGAGTTCGTCGACGTGGCGAACCAGCTCTGGGACAGCTGGGAGGACGACGCGGTTCTCCGTGACCGCGAGAGCGGGCTGTTCTTCGACCCGGAGAAGGTGCACGAGATCAACCACGCCGGCCAGTACTTCCGGGTGAAGGGCCCGCTGACGACGCCGCGCTCGCCGCAAGGCCGCCCCGTGGCGGTCCAGGCCGGCTCGTCCAACACGGGCCGGGCGTACGCCGCCCGCAACGCCGAGGCGATCTTCACCGCCCACCAGACGCTGGCGGACGCCCAGGCCTTCTACGCCGACATCAAGAGCCGCGCGCAGGGCTTCGGCCGCCGCCCCGAGCACGTGCTGATCCTGCCGGGCATCAGCCCGTTCATCGGCGACACCGAGGCCGAGGCGAAGGAGCTCTACGACTACTTCAACTCGCTGACGGTCCCGGCGTACGGCCTGACCCAGCTCGAGAAGCTGGTCGGCGTCTCGGTCGGCGACCTCGACCTCGACGAGCGCGTCCCGCTCGACCTCTTCGGCCGGGCCGGCAACGTGCTCGACAACAACCGCAGCCGCAAGCAGGTCGTGGCCAACATCGTCGAGCGCGACCACCCGACCCTGCGCCAGCTGCTGCACCGCCTCGCCGGAGCCCGCGGGCACAACGTCGTCCACGGCACGCCGGTCCAGATCGCGGACACCATCCAGGACTGGTTCGAGAACGCCGCAGCGGACGGGTTCAACGTGATGCCGCCGGCGTATCCGCTGTTCCTGGACGCCTTCACCGAGACGGTCGTCCCGATCCTGCAGGAGCGCGGCCTGTTCCGCACCGAGTACGCCGGCTCCACGCTGCGCGACCACTACGGCCTGCCGCGCCCGGACAGCCAGTTCGCCCGCGCGGACCTGCCGCTCGCAGTCGGCAAGTGACCGGTCCGCACCCGCCCGTCCCTCATCCGAGAAGGAACTCCATGATCCTCCGAAACACCTCAGTACGCCTGCTCGCGACGGCGACCTCGCTCGTCGCCGTGGCCGCCCTCGCGGCCGGTTGCAGCGGGAGCGCCAACGCCTCCGGCGACGGGAAGACGATCCGCTACCAGACGAGTCCCGGCATCCTGAACCTCGCCGAGCTGGCCGACGCCCTGGGCTACATCCCGGGCATCACCCTGAAGAACGTCGGCGTGGTCCAGGGCGGCCCGCAGGCGCTGCAGGCGCTGGCGACGGGCCAGGTCGACCTGGCCGGCGCGTTCACGGGTGCGGCCGCCAACGTGATCGCCAACGGCACCCCGATCAAGGGCGTGATCGCCTACTACGGCTCGAGCAAGAACGTGTTCGGCGCCCTGGTCACCAAGGACGGCACCCAGATCACCAAGCCCCAGGACCTGATCGGCAAGAAGGTCGCGGTCAACACCCTGGGTGCGCAGCTGGAGGCGGTCCTCGACACCTGGTGCGCCAAGGCCGGGATGACCGAGGACCAGATCAAGCAGGTGACCCTGGTGCCGCTGCCGAGCATCAACGCCGAAGCGGCCCTGCGCAACGGCCAGGTCGACGCGTCGTACCTGAGCGGGAGCCTGCTCACCAACGCGCTGAAGACCCCCGGACTGAAGGTCGTCATGAAGGACACCCAGCTCCTCGGCTCCTTCAACGGCGGTGCCTACGAGATGACCGACCAGTACCTCAAGGCCCACCCGGACACGGCGAAGGAGTTCGTCGCCGGGATGGCCAAGGCGGTGCACTGGATCCAGACCCATCCGGCCAGCCAGGTGCTCGACACCTACACCCAGTACCTCGACGACCACGGCGAGTCCGACGACGCCCAGGCGCTGACGGCGTGGGTCGGCACCGGGATCGCGACCAAGGGCGCCTACCTGCGCAACCAGGACTACACGACCTGGACGAGCTGGCTGCAGTCCAAGGACCTGATCAAGGGCGACCTCGACGTCTCGTCGCTCTACACCAACGAGTACAACCCCTACGCGCCCGGCGGCGCGGGAGCCGGATCGGAGGCCCACTGACATGGCCGGACACATCACGTTGACCGGCGTACGCCAGGAGTTCTGGGTGCGCCCGGAGTCCGGGCGCGACGGGAAGGGACTCCATCGGTTCCTGGCCCTCGACGAGCTCGACCTCGAGGTCCGCGACGGCGAGCTGGTGACGCTGGTCGGCCCGAGCGGCTGCGGGAAGTCCACCGTGCTCGACCTGGTCGCCGGGCTGGCGCGGCCGGCGACGGGGTCGGTCCGGCTCGACGGGGAGGAGGTCACCGGGCCCGGTCTCGACCGCGGCGTCGTCTTCCAGCAGTACACGCTGCTGCCCTGGCGGTCGGCGCTGGGCAACGTCGAGTTCGCGCTGGAGTCCGCCGGCGTACGGCGGGCCGAGCGCCGCGAGCGGGCCCGTCACTACCTCGACCTCGTCGGCCTGTCCGACTTCGCCGGGCGCTATCCGCACGAGCTGTCCGGCGGGATGAAGCAGCGGGTGGCGATCGCGCGGAGCCTCTCCCACGAGCCCGAGGTGCTGCTGATGGACGAGCCCTACGGCGCGTTGGACGCGCAGACCCGCGAGCGTCTCCAGGAGGAGCTGATCGGGATCTGGCAGCGGACCGGCACCACGATCCTCTTCATCACCCACGACATCGAGGAGGCCGTCTACCTCGGCCAGCGGGTCGCGGTGATGTCGGCCCGGCCGGGCCGGATCAAGGAGCTGGTGGAGGTCGACCTCGACCGCACCAGCACATCGCGCGACGTCCGCTCGACACCGGAGTTCGCCCGCTACCGGCACCGGGTCTGGAACCTGCTGCGCGAGCAGACCGTGTCGGTCGCCGGCGCGGACGAGCGCGACAAGAACGGCAAGGAGGTCGAGAAGGTTGCCTAGCACGCTGATCGCCGAGCGCACCGAGGCGTCGCTCAACCCGCGCCAGGCCCAGTCCGCCCGGGTCCGGCCCGGCCGTCAGGGCCGGGCCCGGGTCCTCACCCTCGGCCGTACCACGCTCGGCCTGGTCCTCCTCGCCGCGATCTGGGAGTTCGCGCCCCGGGCCGGGCTGGTCGACCCGCACTTCGTCACCCCGCTGCACGAGGTGCTGAAGGCCTGGTGGGAGATGGCCCGCGACGGCTCCCTGTGGCACCAGACGGAGGCCAGCCTGCGGCGGATCGGCACCGGGTTCGGCCTCGCGATCCTCGTCGGCGTGCCGCTGGGAGCCGCGATCGCGTGGTACCGCACGATCCGCGAGGTCACCACGCCGGTGCTGGAGGTGTTCCGCAACACCGCACCGCTGGCGATCCTCCCGGTCTTCATGCTGGTGCTCGGCATCGGCGAGACCTCGAAGGACGCGATCGTCTGCTACGCCTGCCTGTTCCCGATCGTGCTCAACACCGTGAGCGGCGTGACGAACGTCGACCGGCAGCTGTTGCGCACGGCCCGGGTGCTCGGGCTGTCACCGGTCAGGACCTTCACCCAGGTGGTGCTGCCGGCCGCGCTGCCGACGATCTTCACCGGCATCCGGATCGCCGGGGCCACCTCGGTCCTGGTCCTGATCGCGGCCGAGATGGTCGGCGCGACGGCGGGGCTCGGCTACTTCATCAACTACGCGCAGATGAACTACCTGATCCCGCAGATGTACGCCGCGATCCTCACCACCACCTTCCTCGGACTGGTCGTCAACTACACGCTGGTCGGCCTGGAGCGGCGCTTCTCGCGGTGGCGCGCCTGACGGCGCAGACCGCAGAACGTCGAGGGGCCCGGGGGTTACGCACAACCGGGCCCCTCGTACTGCTCTGCGGACCTCCTGTAACGCGATCGGGGTCGCGTCCGCTTCTTGGATGACACACCCGCCTTCACGGCGACCCATCCGCCTCATCCAGGAGGAACCCCCATGAGCCTCACCGCTCTGCGACGCACCGCGGCCACGATCGCGGTCGTCGCGACCACCGCCGGCGTCGCCGCCGTACCGGTGCTGCAGGCAGATGCCGCCGATCGCGCGGCGACCTCCCTGTCGATCCGTGCGCTCCATCCGGCCGTCCGGCCGGGAGGCAGCGACACCATCACCGGCGACCTCGGCGTCCGTGGGACTGCCACGCCCGCCGGCCGTACGGTGACCCTCGAGGCACGCCCGGCGGGCAGCGACTCGTTCGTCCCGGTCGGCACCGCGACCAGCCGCACCCACGGCGGCGTCACCCAGACGGTCACCCCCGACACCACCACCCGCTACCGGTGGTCCTACGCCGGTGACACCGACACCCGCCCGAGTCTCAGCGGCGTCGCCACCGTGCGTGTCCGCACGCCCCAGCACCCGCCCACCCGCATCGGCACCTCGCTGTCGATCCGAGCCGTGCACCACGTCGTCACGGCGGACGGATCGGACGTGGTAAGCGGTCGGCTCCGTGCGGGCCGCGTCCCACTGCGGCACCGGGAGGTGCTCCTCGTCTCGCGGGCCGTGGGTGCCGACACCTGGACCTTCGAGGGCGCCCACCGGACCCGCCGTCTCGGCGGGGTCGCCTTCCGGGTCCACCCGACCGAGAAGACGGCGTACCGCCTGGTCTTCCTCGGGACCGCGCTCCTGCGGCCCGCGCGCAGCGCCGTCGTCCGGATCGAGGCTCGCCCGGACGTGTCCATCACGGTCGACCCGAGCCAGATCACTCGCGGTGCGAGCGCCACCATCTCGGGCGTCGCGAGCGACCAGGGCACGCCGATCGCGGGCGGCACGGTCAAGCTGCTGGGCCGCAAGGCCGGCACGCACCGCGTGAAGGTGCTGGCCACCGGTACGACGGCCGCCGACGGCTCGGTGTCGTTCACAGCGACGCCCGGCACCACGACGGTCTACCGGCTCCGCCTCGTGCACACCACCGGGATCCGCGCCTCGCTCAGCGACCCGGCCCGGGTCGTGGTCCTGGTGCCGTCGTCGCTGTCGATCCGCGGTCGCGCCACCAGCGCGGACTTCGTGGTCAGCGGCACCCTGCGCGGCGGTGGGCACGCACTGGTCCACCGCACGGTCAGCCTGCTCGAGCAGGCCCCCGGCTCGGACGTGTGGACCGAGGCGGGCACCGCGAAGACCGGGCGCAAGGGCGTCGTCCGCTTCCATGAGGCGACAGCGCCGGGGACCGGATACCGTCTCGCCTATGCGGGTGGCCCGCGGTTCGCACCGAGCACCAGCGGAACCGTCGTCTCCTGAGGCCGACCGGCGACACCGAGAGGGACCGGCGCTGGACCGCCCGCCCCACCAGGCCGACGAACAGGCCGCCCACTCGTCCGACTCCACGGGGGATCGGACGGGTGGGCGCGAGCCTGCCGTGGACGAGGCTCTCGAGGGGGCGCTGGACCGCGCCCGGCGCGGGGACGACGCCGGTTTCACCGTGCTGTGGCGGACACTCCACCCGCCCCTGCTGCGCTACCTCACGGTGCGCGGCGACGAGGCCCCGGAGGACATCGCGGCCGAGACCTGGCTCCAGGTGGTCCGCGACCTCCGGGGCTTCCGGGGCGGCGTCGGGGAGTTCCGGGCCTGGCTGTTCACCGTGGCGCGGCACCGCGCGATCGACCAGGGGCGCGCACGCTCCGCGCGTCCCGTCGTACCGGTGGCCGAGCCGCACGACGGGCGCGCACCCGCACCGAGCGCCGAGCAGCACGCGGTCGAGCGCGAGGCCACCGCGGCGGCGTTGCGCCTGGTCGCCAGCCTCCCGGCCGAGCAGGCCGAGATGGTGATGCTCCGCGTGGTGGCCGGGCTCGACGTGGCGGCGGTCGCCGAGCTCGTCGGCAAGAAGCCGGGTGCCGTCCGCGTGGCCGTGCACCGAGCCCTGAAGTCCCTGTCCCGCGACCTGCGGGCACGATCGGCCGCGTCCGACGCGAGCCTCGACGGCAGAGAGGTGGTGTGAGATGACCGAGCGTCCCCCCGTCGAACCCGACGACCTCGCCGACTGGGCCGGCGACGACCTCGTCCGCGCGCTGCGCGCCCCCGGGTCCGCCGCCGAGCTCGCCGACCAGCAGCAGTACGTCGCCGCGTTCCGGAGCGCCCACCGCTCGAACGTCCGCTCGCTCCCGCGTCGCGCCGCCGGGCGACTCGGTGCCGGTGGCACCGCGGTCGTGGTCACGGTCGCCCTGTCCAGCGGGGTGGCCGCGGCGTACACCGGACACCTGCCGGACCCCGTCCAGCGGATCGCGCACACGGTGATCGGCGCGCCGGCGCCCGATGTGGGCGGCCGCCACCATCCCGCCGCGTCCGGGCCGCACGGGGGCCCGGTCGCCGGCGGGTCCACCGACCCCGGCACCACCGCCTCCTCCGCCCCCACCGACGCGCCGAGCACGGGACCGACCTCGTCGCCCGACGGCCCCGCCTCGCCGGGCGCCACCGCACCGACGGGCGACCAGCATGGGTCTCATCCACCGTCGGCGAGCGACGGGCCGTCCTCGAGCACGTCGTCGTCGCCCACGTCGGCCGGCAGTCCGGCGGCCGCGATGTCGATGAGCGCGCCCGCCCACCGCGTCGGCCTCGGCCAGACGATCACGCTCACCGGTCTCGTCACCGACGCCGGCGGCGCGGCCCTGCCGGGGCACGACGCCGTCCTGCAGCAGCACGTCGAGCATCAGTGGCGAACCGTCGTCGAGACCGCCGCCGACTCCACGGGGGTCGTCTCGGCGGCGACCCCTGCCGTCACCCGGTCGACACGATTCCGCTGGCACGCCGACCAGGACGTCACCAGTACGCCGTGGTTCGTGACGATGGTCCCGACGCTGACCCTGACGGCCGACGTCGGGGGCTCGACGACGGTGCTGTCACCGTCGGCGCAGGGCACTGGGCCGTCCGACCGGATCCAGGTGTTCCGGCACCGGGCCGGACGGACGACCCTGATCCGCCGGGCCCGGCTCGACGCGAGCGGGTCGGCCCAGGTGTCGGTGCCGACACCACGGCGGCGCACGGCGTACGTCGTCCGCCTGCTCGGCACGAAGCGTCATGCCGCGGTCCGCGCCCGTGTGGTCGTCGTCCCGCCCCACCCGGCGGCTCTGACGATCGCGGGGTCGGCCGGCCGCGTCGGGCCCGGCGCGGCCGTCCTCATCAGCGGCACGGTGACCTCGGCGGCCGGCGACGTGCTCCCGGGTCACCGGGTCGTGCTGATGCGGCGCGGAGCGGCGCGGTGGCGCCCGGTCGGTCACGCGGTCAGCGACTCCACCGGGCACGTCTCGATCGCCACCCCGCCGATCACCGCGACGACCAGGTACCGGCTGCGCACCGACCACGCCGTGCGCAGCAACGTCTGGCGTGTCGTCGAGGTGCCGACCCTGGATGCGTCGGCCCAACGGGGCGACGCCATGGTCGCGATCACCGGAACCGCGTCGGGCGCACGCGCCGGCGACAAGGTGGTCCTGCTGCGCCGCTTCGACGGGCAGCTGGTGCGGATGCGGCAGGCACGGCTCTCCGCCGGAGGCTCGGTGACGTTCACCGTGCCCGCCCGGAAGGGCCGGACGACGTACGTCGTCCGGCTGGTGGCCACGGCTCACCACGCCGCCGCGACCGCCTCGGTGGTGGTGCCGGGGGCGGGCTGAGGGTGCGTGGTGGTTGCGGTTGGTTCATCACGCTGAGTAGGTGAAGTCGAACATGGCGAGGTGAATTCGTCTGGCCAAGCGGCGGTTCATCCACCCAGCGTGATGAACCAACCGAGTACCCACCAGCTCGCCCCCTCACCCACCCGAACGCCGGGCCAACAGCGGGCGCAGGATCGACGCGGCCACCACGATCCCGGCCCCGATCAGACCCGCCCAGATCGCGACCCGTCGCGAGTGGTGGAGCACGTCGGCCTCCTCGACCGGCGGCCGCACCGGCGGAGTCTGCTCCGGCGTGGCGCGCAGGGAGCTGAAGGCCGCGCCGGAGGCCGTCAGGGGGCGGGTCAGTGCGTCCACGGGTTGCGCCACACCGGCGCCGAAGTAGCGGCTGGTCTCGGCGGCGGACGCACCCGCCGGGCCTTCGGCAGTCGTGCCGCTGGCGGTGTCGATGATCCGGGCCGCGATCTGGCTCGGCGACTCCCCGGCGTACCTCTGGAAGAGCAGCGCCGCGACACCGCCCACCTCGGCCGCGGCCCACGACGTGGCCGGTTCGGTCAGCACGCAGGTACCGCCGTTGAGGGCCAGCGAGATGCCACCGGCCGTCGGCACGACGACGTCGACGGCGTGGTTGGGGATCGAGCCGGGGTTCTCGGCCGGGGTGCTCCCCACTGCGGTCGTCCCGGCGACCAGCACACCGGGGGCGTTGGCCGGACCGATGTCGGCGAAGCCGTCCTGGCCCGGCCGGTCGGTGGCGTACGCCGCCAGCGGGTTGCCGGTGTCGGAGGGGTCGGGCCGGTTGCCCGAGGGGGCCACGACCAGGACGCCGCGCGCCTCGAGTCGGCGTACGGCGGCCGCCAGCGTCGCGTCCGGCTCGACCGCGATCGGCACCACCGCGACGTTCAGGTGCAGGGCGTGCGCCCGCGCGGCGAGCCAGTCGAGTCCCGCGACGAGGTCGGCGCGGTCGGCCTGCGACGGCTGGCCGCTGGCGCCCTTGGCCCAGCCGTACACCTGGACGTCGACCACCCGGGCGCCCGGGGCGATGCCCACGGGCTCGCCGCCGGGCCGTGAGCGGCCGGCGATCAGACCAGCGACGGCGGTGCCGTGGTAGTCGAGGGGGCGCACGACGGACCCCCCCGGCCGGACCGAGTGTTGAGCCGCCAGCGTGACCTGGTCGTGCGGCGCGATGCCGCTGTCGACCACGGCGACCGTGACTCCCGCCCCGGGCAGGCCGCCCCGGGTAGACGCCACCCGCTGGGCGTCGTCGATGCCGAGCAGGTCCAGTGGCTTGGACCGCTGGTGGCTGAGCTGGGGCACATCGCTGTCCGAGGTCTGGGTGCAGTCGGGCACGTCGGCCGCCCGTGCCGGTGCGACGCCCAGGACGAGCGGGACGGAGCCGAGGACCAGGGTGAGGACGGCGGCGCGGGCCGGCCTCACGAGCAACCGCCCTTCGCCGGCTGGCACAGGGCCAGGCTCGGGGAGAGGACGGCGCCGGGCTGGAACAGCTTCACCCAGGTGTCGGGGACGACGGGGGCGTCGTACCCGCCGTAGCCGAGCCGGTCGGCCGCGCCGCCCTCGAGCACGTGGCTGGTCCCCTTGAGGTCCACCAGGTAGGGCAGGCCCCGCGTGGCCTGGGAGAAGTCGGCGGAGAGCACGTAGGCGCCGGCCCGGGCGGCGACACCGGCGTCGCGCTCGTCGGCCGGCACCCCCTCGGCGGTGGCCAGGTCGCCGGGATCGGTGGCCAGCGCGGCCTCGGGCCGCGAGCCGCCCTTGGCCTGCAGCACGGCGCAGAGCTCACCGGCCGCCGGGGTCAGCGAGCCCTCGGGCCAGCTCGCCGCGGCGTACGGGCTGACGACGGCGTCGCGGTCCATGGTCGGCCGGCGGAAGGTCCGGAAGCCGCCACTCGGGGGCGAGCTCGCCTGGTAGACCCCGAGCGCGAACGCGCTGAGCCGGATCGGGCCGTCCGGGCCGAGCAGGTAGCCGGTCTCACCCACCTGGACCAGGTCGCCGACCTGCCCCTGGGGCACGTGGATCTGCCCGCCGTAGGAGACCGTCTTCCCGTACGCCGACGCCGCGATGCCGAAGCTCTGCCAGGACAGGTCGCCTCCGGCCGGCCAGAGGTCCAGCCACTGCGACGGGACGTGGACGGCCTCGTTGCCGACACCGAGACCTACCGACTGCAGGAAGCGGTCCTGGGCACCTCCGGAGGACGGCGGCAGCGGGTAGCGGTAGGCGCCCGTCCCGGCGCCGGAGGTCGCGACGAGCCAGCGGTCGTGCCCGCTCTGGACGACGAACCCGTCGTCGGGAGCGGCCGTCACCTGGGGGGTCGGCGAGACGTAGGTGCGGATGCCGTGGTGGGTGGCGGTGCACGCCGACCACCCCGTCTCGACCAGCTCTCCGGGGTCGGGGACGGTCGCCGGCGCACCGAGGATCCCGATCTCCGGACCGATCGTCTGCTCCTGGATCGTCTTCTCCGGCACGATCACGGGCTCGACCGACGACCCCAAGATCAGCCGGGCCGAGGTGATGTTGATGACCGGGTTGAGCACCGGGTGCGAGCTCCCGCGGGTGATCACGTAGGGCTGGCCCTTCTCCTTCGAGATCACCAGACCCGGGTTGTTCCAGTCGACGGCGGTGCGGCCGGCCAGGACGCCGCTGACCGCGGCACCGGCGATCAGCAGCACGCCGAGCGCGACGCCGCCGACGATCGTGCGACCCGGCCGGGCCGGCTCGACCTCGCGGCCGCCGGGCGCGCCGGACACGAAGGCCGTCACCAGTCGACGACGGCTGAACGAGTGCGCCTCGACCAGGTCGCGCTTGGTCGCCATCTCAGCCGGCGATCGAGGAGAAGAGGCCCGTTGCGACCACGAGTCCCGGCACCATCGCGAGCAGCGCCACCGTCTCGACGACGTCGCCGAGACGTCCGCGGCGTACGGACCCGGGCTGGGGCAGCAGGGTGAGCGCGAGCAGGACGGCGCCGGTGACCGCGAGCGCGACTGCGGCGGTGGGGCGCCAGCCGGGGTGCAGCCAGAGCACGGACAGGGCCGTCGAGACCAGGCCGAGCACGCCCGAGGCGAGGCCGACCAGCACCTCGGTGCCGGTGCGGTACTGACGGGTGCGCAGCATCACCACCACGCAGGCGAGGACCGAGACGATCGTGCCCGCGAGGCCCAGCGACACCGCCACGGGCGCGACCAGCACGAGCAGGACGCCGACCGTCGCCGACACGGCCACCAGGATCTCGTGGGCGACGCGGGCATCGGCACCCACGCGGGTGGGGTCGATCGCGTCGGGGTCGTGGGTGATGTCGGCGCTGCTGAAGAGCTGGTCGACGCTGGTGCCGGTCGCGCCGAGCGCGAGCCAGGGGAACACGCTGCCGGCGATCACGACCAGGGCCAGCGCGGTCGTCAGGACCACCGCGGGGTCGTACGTCGTCGACGCCCTCATCACGAGCCCGGTCGCGAGGAACACCGCACCGACGACCACGGGCGGCAGCAGCAGGGTGCGGCCCTCGGCCACCCCCAGCGCTGCGACCAGCCCGGCTGCGAGCGCCCCGCCGCCGGCTGCCGCCACCGGCGTCGCGAAGAACGGCGTCCCCCAGGCCAGCATCAGGCCGGCCACCGCGGCGTACACGCAGCCCATCACCGCGACCGCGACGGCCGCGT
>Ga0070665_100004789_pt1 | contig 14083 bp, 13 predicted proteins | sample KBSS13metaG_FD_65862 | JGI IMG/M metagenome (GOLD analysis project Ga0070665, IMG submission 65862) | Switchgrass rhizosphere microbial communities from Kellogg Biological Station, Michigan, USA - KBS S1-3 metaG | ecosystem: Host-associated > Plants > Roots > Rhizosphere > Soil ... | reverse complement strand
CGGATGAACGGCGCGGCGCCCGACCCCGGCTTCGATTCGCTCCATGCGCTACTGGAATGCCAACACTACCGCCTCTCCTACTGGCGAGTCGCTTCCGATGACATCAACTACCGGCGGTTCTTCGACGTCAATGACCTCGCCGCGCTGCGCATGGAGAATGAGGGGGTGTTCGATAGCACCCATCGGCTGCTACTCGAGTTGATCGAGCAAGGCAAGCTGGATGGTGTCCGCATCGATCACCCGGACGGACTGTTCGACCCGGCGGCCTATTTCGCAACTCTACAAGCCAGGGTCGGAGCGAGCGATGCCGAGCGGCGCCCGTTGTACCTCCTCGTCGAGAAGATTACGGCTGCCTTCGAGCGCCTTCCCTCAGCCTGGCCCGTACATGGGACGACGGGCTACAACTTCGCAATCGTCTTGAATGGCCTCTTCGTCGACGGGCGCGCGCGCAACAGTATGGACCGGCTCTATCGATCGTTCATTGGCGATGACCTGGACTGGGCCGAGTGCGCTTTCGAGGCGAAGATCCTGGTAATGCGGACGTCCCTTTCCGCGGAGTTGAATGTCCTCGCCAACCAGCTCGTCGGGATCGCGCAGAGCGATCGACATACCCGCGATTTCACGCTTGCCGCGCTACGGCACGCACTGGTGGAAGTCATCGCCTGCTTTCCGGTGTATCGGACCTACGTGACGGATACCGCTTCCACGGAGGACCGACGCTTCATTGACTGGGCAATTGGCAAGGCGCGACGTCGCAGTGACTCTGTAGCGGCTCCCGTCCTCGATTTCGTCCGCTCAGTGATGCTGGCAGAGTCGAGCGCCGCTCCAGAGGCTATGCGCGCCGATATAAAGGCATTTGCGCGCAAGGTTCAGCAGGTCACTGCACCCGTCACCGCGAAGGGTGTGGAAGACACCGCACTCTATCGCTTTACACGGCTCGTCTCGCTGAACGAAGTCGGCGGAGATCCGGATATTTTCGGCACGAGCCCCAACCAGTTCCATGCCGACGCTGAGTACCGCCAAACGCATTGGCCGCATGAAATGCTTGCCACCTCGACACATGACACGAAGCGCTCTGAGGACGTCCGCGCGCGCATCGGCGTCCTGTCCGAAATGCCGTCTGTCTGGAGCAAGCTCATCCGACGCTGGAGCCGGATCAATCGCAACCGGCGTCGCCGTGTCGACGGGATGGCGGCCCCGGGGCCGCATGCAGAGTACCTCCTCTACCAGACGTTGATCGGCACCTGGCCCGTAACGGCCCTGGAGGGCGGCGCGCAGGCCAGCTATTGCAAGAGAATCTGCGAGTACATGATCAAGGCCTCGCGCGAGGCGAAACGGCGCACGAGTTGGTCGAATCCAAACGAAGAATACGAGACGGCGCTGCGCGATTTCATCGCCGCGGTGTTGGAGCGGCGCGAAAGCAATCTGTTTCCGGGGGAAGTCGATGTTTTCATCCAACGCATCGCCCGGTTTGGCTATCTGAACGGCCTGTCCCAGTTGCTGTGTAAGCTCACGGCGCCCGGCGTTCCCGACATTTACCAGGGCTGCGAGCTCTGGGACGATTCTCTGGTAGACCCCGACAACCGCCGCCCCGTCGACTATAACCGTCGTCGCGAATTGCTGGCCGTGGTAATGCAGCGGCTGGGCGAGCCAGCCACGAGCTCTCTGCTGCCGGAGCTTCTCACGTCAATGTCTGATGGTTCCGCGAAGCTATACGTGACCTATAAGGTGCTGAGCTTCCGGCGAGCGCACGCAGAGATCTTTCGTGAGGGCACTTATCGTCCCCTGAACGTGACCGGAGAGAAAGCGGCCTATCTTTGCGCGTATGCACGAGTCCATTCCAGCGGAACCGTGATCGCCCTAGTGCCGCGGCTGTTCGCCCGATTGTTCGGGGAAGAGTCCTCATTGCCCCTCGGTGAGGACGTGTGGGGCAATACAATCGTTGAGTTACCGCACGACCTTCCAAGTGCCCCCTTCGTGAGCATTCTCGGTAGAGCAGACTCATTGGCCGAGGATCGTCGCGTGGGTGCGCTACATGTCGGAACAGTGCTACGCGACTCTCCGATTGGGTTGATCGCAGCGCCCGGCATGCTCTCGTCCGGCAACCGTTGACCTCAGGCTGGGAGCGAGCGCGGGCCAGAGGCCTGCCTCGATGGCCCTCGGGTCGGGCGCGCCAGGGGCGAGTACAGATCCCGAACCCCCTACTTCTTCGACGTCGTCCCCGCGGGGGCACGCCAGCGCCCCGGCCTTCCACGGCAATCCCTACTCCATTGCGGCCGTGTCAGGTATAGGCAGCGAAGTTTTGACCGGGTCAAGAGGCCAGTTGCGTTGCTTGCTCCCCGGCGTTTTTGCGCTCGCCTCGGACGTTCATCGCCGCAAGGCAAAATTGCAACAGGACGAGGGCGTACGCTTTGGAGTGCAGTCCCCAGGTGACCCACAGAACGTTGCTCAGCATATAGAGCCAAAAGCCTATCCGCCTGCGTCGAGTTTGGCTCGAGGCCACGAAATAGGCGGCGATGACCGTGATGAGCATGGCCGGCCATTGCAACAGATTCATCTCACGGTTGACCTTGGCCGCCGCCGGCCCCGTAGATATTCCCCGTGGCAAAGCTCGCATCCGCGGCGGCCAACTGTACATAGATGGAGGCAAGCTCGACCGGTTGCCCCGGGCGTCCAAAGACCGTGGTGCTACCGAAGTTTTGTATTTCTGCTCCGAAGCGCCCCCGCCGATCTGCAGCGGAGTCCAGATCGGCCCGGGAGCGACCCCATTGACGCGGGTGCCCTACCGCAAGCTGTTTGGCCAGTGACTTCACATAGTTCATGGTCGCAGCTTTAGTCTGGGCACGACCCATGCCGGAGTTACCTCCCGTGATCAGCGCCTTGCGTCCGGCCAGCCTGCCGGAGCCGCGATAGCTGGTTTCCCCGTGATCGGGTTTCGGTCCATGTCGCGCGCCAGGCCCGGCCAGGGTTGCGTCTGCGACTTGAACGGAGGCTTCGGATACTTCGAGCGGGGATCGTCCATAGCTGGCTCGCTGGCGCGTTGCTTGTCAGACGCGGTGCCGTGCGTTACTGCCGGAGTAGCGGCAGCAGCTACGCCCAGGCCTACCAAGCCTACGGCTTGGCGTCGTGATTCCGGCTTGCGGGAGTCGTGGTCCATAATTGAGATCCGTAAAGTTGTGGTTGTAACGATCGGAGGCGATCCAGGTTGCCTGCAAATGACTGCCCGAGGTGAGTTGCAGGCCGTGCGAGTTGAACGCGACCGGGTGTGGATCACAGTAGCCGGGATCGGTAACCAACCTGCATTTGTAACCTAGGTTAGCTGGACCACGATCGCGGACCCGCACACAATGCCGCAGGCGATACTTTCGGCGTCGCTTCAGCCACCCATCCTCAAAAGTTCCCCATTTGCCGATAGTCGCGACCCTTCGACCGGCGCGACGGCGTCGCCTCCTACGCGTTGAAGCGGCACCCACCGGGGTTTCGGTAGGTGGCGCCTACGGAGCGCCGGCCCTCCAGGGCGCAATCTATGCCCATGACAAACGCAAAACTGCCCCGCAAACCACAGCCATCCGATCGCGGTGCGCTCATCGAAGACTTTCGCTCGTTCGTGGCGGTGCCATCCTTTCCCTGTGTCGGCGCTAAGTCGGCGCTTCAACGAGAACGCATCGAGTTTGAAGTCTGCGATCGGCTCGGATCGAGCGAGAGCGCGAAGATCCTTCGCGACCGCCTTGCGCGCTTCTGCGAGCGCCATCCGGATCCAGGCGTTGACCCCGTTTCCTTCGTTGCCATCTTCCGAGAACCCGCGGCGGTCGGCGAGGACGCCTTCCACAGGCGACTGTGGATGCAGCTGCAGGCCCTCCATGATCTCGACATCAAGGAGCATCCCTGGGCCTGCGACGTAAGCGATGATCCCGATTCCGCAGATTTCTCTTTCAGCGTAGCGTCGCGAGCTTTCTTCGTCGTCGGGTTGCATCCTCGCTCCTCACGGCTGGCGCGGCGAGCCCCGCGACCCACGCTCGTCTTCAACTTTCACGGCCAGTTCGAGGCATTGCGCGCCAGCGGGCGCTTCGAGAAGCTGCAAGCCGCGATCCGAGAGCGCGACCTCGCCCTGCAGGGCGACATCAATCCGGTACTGGCACGCTTTGGGCAGGCGTCCGAGGCACTTCAATACTCCGGTCGCGCCGGCGGCGGATGTCCATTCCGCACCAGACACGCATCTTTCTGACCCATTGCCGTGCCGAAGATCGACGTCTCCGCCACTTCCTTACCGCGTATGGGCCGCATCGCTGCGCAGTCCGGACAGGGCTTCCTCATGAATCGGGGCGATGTCCTGCACGTAATCGATCCGCAGGGCGAGCAGGTATCCGATCTCTTCGCCTTCGCGGCGGACAACCGGGACTGCTCACTCTCGTCCGGTCGGACAATCGACTACGCGAGCAAGATCTACCTGACGACCGGGGACGTGTTGTGGTCCAATGACAGCCGCCCGATGTTCACGATCCTGCGCGATGATGTGGGTCGGCACGACTTCCTGCTGACCCCGTGCAGTCAAGCGATGTTCGAAATCCTGTACCAACATCGCGGCCACCATCCAAGTTGTTTAGAGAACCTCGTCAAGGCGTTTGAGTCGTTCGGGATCGGTCCGGAAAGGATCTCGACAACATTCAACATCTTCATGCGCGTCGACGTGTCTCTCGAGGGCGCCGTGGTTGTCAAGCCGCCGCTGTCCAAGCCTGGCGACGCCATCGAATTGCGCGCCGAGAGGGACTTGATCTGCGGCCTCACCGCTTGCTCGGCCGAGGGCTCGAACAACGGGACTTGCAAGCCCATCGACTGGCATGTAAGCGCTCCTGCTCGGTTCCGCTAATTGCGGTCGCGCGCCATCGACCGCCTGATTGCTGCATGCGCGCAGCCAGCGTCACCGCCGCCGGTCAATGAGGTTCACTTCCCCCAATGACTCTCTTCGACTCAAAGAATAACAACCCGTTCTTGGGCTCCGGTGGGCGCCTCGAGCGTCATGCCTTTACTGGTCTGAGGCGTCTAAGTGCGAATCCAGGCGGAGCTCGATCGGCACCCCGGTCAAGACTCCCCGCAGTCGCAACAGCGGCTCACTCAAGTGAATGCCGTCGCCCTCGAACCACATCTCGCGGATCGACTCCTCATGGGGTCCCGTGCGCTTCTTCAGAACGGAGATCGCCTTTTTCACCCGACCGGAATGCTCGAAATAACGCAGCACGACGACGGTATCGGCAAGGTAGCTGGCATCCACCGGGGACATCATGTTGTTGCCCATCATCCCACTTTGAGCGACGATCAGAAACGTCGCGACCCCCTTGTTGTTCAGGTAAGACAGGAGCTCGTGCAGTTGCGCAGTGAGATAACCGCTATGCGGCATGGCGTGCCTATCAGCCACGATTCGACAGATACGCGTATCCGCCCGATAACCTCCTGCGGCGTCTATGGAGCAGTGTTGGGCGCAATGGTGGCTATTTCACGACCTCAAGTACATGCCCATGACTCCCTTCAAGTGGGGAAGCTCATCGCTGGCAGGACACGTGATTCTCACGGGCTCTCTATTCTCCCTGCCGCTATTCCTGCTTCGAACGATGCCGACGCAGCCTTCCGCGCACCGTCGTTCTCCAAGGCAAGTTTTGTCTATGACGGAAAGACCCTCGACCTGACGATCACTTTGCGGTACTAAACGCATGTGCCGGCGCATCGGGCTGCGAGTCGGCAGTGCATTGTGGCAGGACGAACTGCATGACCGACGGCGCGACAATCCAATGCGACAACCGATAGTGGTATGAACGACCGGGACGACCCTGACGCACCGTTGTGTGGGTAAGCTGCGGAATGCCCTCGATTTCGCGCAGCCCGCCGTTTTCCGCGATGTCGTAGTACACGCGAACCGGACTATTCGGCGGGCTCGGCGCGGAACTGGAAAATTCAACTGTCACCCGCGCACCTGTTGCATGACGGTGGTCCGATAAGCGCTCCTGCTGTACGGCGCCCGCAAACCCATTCCCCCTGAATGGGATTTCCTCGGGGGTGACCTCGATGCTCGTAATGCCATCGGTAACCTCGACCACGTCAGTTTTCCCTGGGCAGGTAAACGGTGAATGCGCTTCCCTGCCCAATTCCGGCGCTCTCTGCGATAACGTTTCCTCCGTGCGATTCCACGAGATTGCGCACCAGCGCAAGCCCGATGCCGAGCCCCGATTGGGAGCGCGGAGCGGCTTCATCCGCCTGCCTGAACAGATCGAATATGTGCGGCAGGGCCTCCGGCGCGATACCGATCCCGGAGTCTCGGACGCGAACGATCGCCTGACCGTCTCGCATACTCACGGATACCGCCAGCTCTCCACCCTTGTCCGTGTACTTCGATGCATTGGCGAGCAGATTCGCGAACACCTGCTCCAGGCGCCCAGGGTCGGCTTGCAGCCACACTGGCGCGTCCGGCAACGCGGTGGTCAGCCGGTGATTGCGCTGTTTGATGTCCGACTCGAGCGTCTGGATTGCATTGCCCAGGATGTCGCGCAGATCGATCCGCTCGCGCTGCAGGTGCAGGCGCCCGCGAGCGATCCGGGATACGTCCAGAAGCTCGTCAACGAGTTGAGTCATTCGGCGGACCTGCCGTTTGATCATCGCGTTTATTTTTTGCGGCGCCGGGATGTCATCCGTCTTATGGCTCAGAAGATCGATCCCATTGTGAATCGCCGCAAGCGGGTTCCGCAGCTCATGGCAGAGCATCGCCAGAAACTCGTCCTTGCGGCGGTTGGCGGTCGTCAGCTCCGCCACTCGCAATCGCGCCTGCCACAACGCGAACGACGTGCTACCGCGGGCACCGCTGTCGATCATTCCGACGTGCCCGCGGGGATAGATGTAGTGGACACTCTCGCAATTGATCCGCGGCCCCGTGTTTGCGAGTGGAAGGGTCTCAAGGACTCTCCCGCTCCGGGCGTCGACAATGAGGAGGCCGTCCTCGACCAGGGGCAGACGGTAAAAGCGAGTCTCTGAGGCGAGCAGCGTCGGCGCGGAGTTGAGTTCGGTGGTGCTGCCGATGAACAGGGTCGCTGTGCCCCGTTCGTCGTCAATCGGCCCTCCTTCGTTATCAGTAGACCGCTCAATGTCGGGTGTGCCAACCCACACGCCCGGAAGCACACGCTCCGCAATGCTGGTGTGAAGCGCCGCCTCGAAAAGAGCCTGTTCGAGCGGCAGCTGGATTGATTCGCGTCTGCTCGCTAGGCTCCCGTGTACCCACTGTGTTACATCGCGCATAGACCCTCCCGTGATACTGGCAGCCGTCAGTCAGGTCCTGGCGAGGAGCACTGGCCCGCGCCGAGCCCTTACCCCTTCGCATCGCAAGCTGCACCGGCGCTCGCAATCCTTCCGTGCGGTAGGGCGCATAGCGGCTCGCGTGGGATTCGGGGGCGTCCAGGCTTTCGTCCCGCCACCGCCACGTAGGTCCAGTGGACAGAGCGCCACCTGCCCTCACTCAAACGACTGAATTGGCTTGAAATAGTCGGCCAATGGTCTGCGGCGATGCCGCCGCGTCACTGAGCCGCTCTCGCTGGACCGCACACAGGCTCCATTGTGAATCTCAACCCGAACGCGGTAGTGACGTGCGGACGGGTCTATACTGGAGGCAACAACTACAGTCGTTGTGCCATCGAGCGCCGGGTGGGTTGCCCCTAGAAGAGCCATGTGACAGTTCCTATCGTAGCCATGGCTGCCTCTGCGGGCGGCCTTGAGGCGGTTTCCGAACTGCTCGCCGCATTGCCGGCCGAGAGCGGTGTGGCCTGTATTGTCGTTCAGCATCTCGATCCGGGCCACGAAAGCCTACTGACGGAGATTCTGGCCAAGCGAACGAGTCTGCCGGTGGTGCAGGCGCACGACGGTGTGGTGGCGGAACCCGACCATGTCTACGTGATACCACCGAATACCACGCTCTCAATGACCGGTGGGCGCATTCGCGTGACGCCGCGCGCGAGCGGACTGCATCACCCGGCGGACATACTGTTCACCTCGCTCGCCGAAGAGCGTGGCGATAGCGCCATCGGCGTGGTTCTCTCGGGCGGGGATTCTGACGGCTCCCTCGGCATCCAAGCGATCAAGCACGCTGGCGGCATTACCTTTGCACAGGAGCCGGCCTCCGCGCGCTTTCCCAGTATGCCCCGCAACGCCATTTCCACCGGGTGCGTGGATTTCGTGCTGCGACCGAAAGAGATCGCGCGCGAGCTGGCCCGTCTGAGTCATCACCCGTACCTGCGTTCGGTTGTGCGCACCGATGCTGACACCAACACGACGATGGACGCGCAGGCCGCCGGAGATGAAGCGCAGTTGCGGCAAGTCTTCCGGCAACTGCGCACAGCCCATGGGGTGGATTTTTCGCACTACAAGCGCAGCACGCTACGCCGCCGCCTGGCGCGGCGCATGGCGTTGCAGAAGACTGAGGACTTGGGCGACTACCTCGCACTGATTGGCAGCGACCCGGCCGAGGCAGCCGCGCTGTATCAGGATTTCCTGATCCGCGTCACAGGCTTCTTTCGCGATCCGGACTCCTTTGACCTGTTGGCCCAGCGAGTTTTTCCGGATCTGTCCGAGGGCCGTTCGCCAAAGATGCCGATTCGCATCTGGGTCCCCGGCTGTGCCAGCGGCGAGGAGGTCTATTCGATCGCCATCACGCTGATCGAATCCCTGGGCGATCGGTTCGCGCCCGCGGGCATTCAGATGTTCGGAACCGATGTAAGTGAGGCGGCGATCGAGAAAGCGCGTGCGGGAATCTACCTCGACAGCATCGCTCAGGAGGTCTCCAGCGAACGCCTTGAGCGCTTTTTCGTGAAGCAGGGCGAGCACTTTCGCATCGACAAAAGCGTGCGCGACGTGTGCATCTTTGCGCGCCACGATCTGACGCGCGATCCGCCCTTCTCACGCCTTGACCTGGTGAGTTGCCGTAACCTCCTTATCTACCTGGATGCCACCGCCCAACGGCGTGTCATGCAGGCGTTTCATTATGCCCTGCGACCGCAGGGCTTTCTCCTGCTCGGACCTTCGGAAAGTGTGGGCCAGGCTTCGGACCTCTTCGAGCTCACCGACAAAAGCCGTCGGCTCTACACCCGCAGTCCGGCGCCAGCCAGTGCGGGTGTCGATCTCGCGCAGCGAGGCGCGGCTCCCGCCAGCCGGCCAGTAGGAGTCACGCTGGGGGAGACGTCGATAGCGGTCGAAGCGGATTTCGCACAGAAAGAGGCGGATCGGTGGTTGCTGGCGCACTTCGCGCCAGCGAGCCTCCTGATCGATGAAGGTCTCAATATTCTGCAATTCCGCGGCGAAACTAGCCCTTACCTCGAGCACGCCAGCGGCCCGCCGAGCGTGAACCTGCCGCGTGTCGTGCGCCCCGAGCTGCTCGTGGAGCTTTCTGGGGCGATTCAGGAGGCACGCGAAACAGGCTCCCGGACACGCCGGGAAGGACTGCGCGTGGGTGATCGGTACCAGATCGCGATCGACGTGGTCCCGCTCAAACGGCAGAGCACGGAGCGGTGTTACCTCATCCTGTTCGAGGATGGGTCGCGGCAACCGAACGCCGCACGAGCGCAGCCGGGGCTCACGGGCGCACTGCCCGAGTCGGAAAAAGACCGCCGCCTGGCCCAATCGGACCGGGAGATCGCCGCCCTCCGCGACTACTTGCAAGCCACCCTACAGGAGCACGAGGCGATCAAGGAGGAACTCAAGTCCGCCCACGAGGAGGTGCTGTCGGCCAACGAAGAGTTTCAGAGCACCAACGAGGAGCTGGAAACGGCGAAGGAAGAGTTGCAATCCGCGAACGAGGAGCTCACTACGACCAACGATGAGCTGCGCAATCGCAATCGCGAGCTCGGACAACTCAATATCAACCTCGAAAAGGCGCGCGAGTCGGCCGAGCATGCACAGGCCTACGCTGACGTCATCGTGGAAAGCATGCGCGAGCCCTTGTTGGTGCTCGACGGCAATCTCAAGATCGTCCGGGCGAATCGCGCCTTTTATGCGGACTTCAAAACCGGACCTGAAGACACTGAGGGCCGGTTCCTCTACGAACTGGGGACGGTTGGGTGGAACACGCCGCGATTGCTCGAGAAGCTTGCTGCAGTACTGACTCGGAACGAGCCGGTGAACGACTTGGAAGTTGAACTCATCCCTGCGCTGTCCGGCCGGCGCTTGATGTCGCTGAGCGCCCGCCAGATCCCGGCGGCGGACGAGCACGGAGAGTTGATTCTGCTGGCGCTGGACGATATTACGGAGCGCGCGGCGAGGACGGATACGCTCCGTGAGACGAGCCGACGCAAGGACGAGTTCCTCGCCATGCTGGCTCATGAATTGAGAAATCCGCTCACGCCGATCCGACATGCCATTCATCTGCTGCGACACCCGCAGCCGGATCAGTCCCCTGGTCACCTCTACGACATGATTGACCGGCAGACGGTGCGACTGGTACGTCTCGTCGATGAACTGTTGGATGTGGCCCGCATCACTCGCGGCCTCATCGAGCTGAAGCGCGAAACGCTGGAGCTGGGCGTGTTGGTGCGGCAGGCTGCGGAAGCGAGCCGCGTGCGCATCGAGGCCCGCGGACACACCTTGGTGCTCGAAGTGCCGGACATTGGATTGCTCGTGGACGGTGACCCGGTGCGGCTGGAGCAGGTTATCTCCAACCTGCTCGAGAATGCGGCGAAGTACACCGATCCCGGCGGGCAGATTACCGTGACACTCGCGCGGGCAAACGGGGAAGCCGTCTTGAGCGTGCGCGACACGGGCATTGGCCTCGAGCCAGCTGTGTTGGAAAGTATCTTCGATCTGTTCACGCAGGTCGACAATTCCCTCGTGCGCTCAGGCGGTGGCCTCGGCCTCGGGCTCGCGGTCGTCCGGCGCGTACTCGAACTACATCGTGGGCACATCGAGGCACGCAGCGCCGGGCTCGGCCAGGGGAGTGAATTCATCGTCCGGCTGCCTGTTCTCTCCGCCACTATGCCGATATCGCAGGCCGCGGTCGACACGCAGCCCAAGGCGACCTTTCCTGTAGGCCGCGCACGCCGCGTGCTCATCATCGATGACAATGCGGACTCGGCGGAGGCGCTGGCCCTCCTGGCACGATCGTGGGGCCATGAGGTTGCCGTCGCTCACGATGGCCCCGGCGCCCTGGTACTCGCCGAGAGCTTTGCCCCGGAGAGCGTGCTCGTGGATATCGGACTGCCGGGGATGGATGGCTACGAGCTTGCACGGCGCTTCCGCGAGCAGCCTCGATATCGCGACTTAGTGCTCGTGGCACTGACCGGCTACGGACGGGACGAGGACCGCAGTGCGGCGCACGCGGCGGGATTTGATGATCACCTGGTCAAACCCGCAGAGGTTGAGGCGCTCGAAGGAGTTCTCGCGAATGGCCGGGTGAGGTTCAACGACTAGGCGATCCCAAGCTGCTGCGCCTGTAGAGCGGAGTCCCAAAGTGCAAATTCCTCGATGAGCAGGTCACCGTCCCACTTAGCGGTCGTGGTGAAATCGAGATCGAACACCTTTCCTGTCGGGGCGATCACTTTGCCGCCGGGCAGGATCATCTCTGCCTTGAAGATTCCCGTGGTGCGAGTGATCACTGTGATCCAGTCACCGCTTCCAAACTGGATTGGGTACGGGTCGTTGAAGACATGGACGTCCGGAAAGATGCGGAACATCTCCTTGATCATCGCGGCATGCGCTGCCTGACCGCGTATTGGCTCTGCAATCCCTGCCACGTGCGCTACCATCTTCGGGTGGTGCACCGTCTTCATGCCCTCGAAGTCGCGGGAGTTGAATGCATCGTCGCCCCTCTTCATGAGGGTAAGGATGCGTGCAACACGGCTGGTTTGTCGGCGGTGATATCCACGAGCGCCCCTTTTCCAGGTCAATGATGTGTGAGTTCATGGCCAAGTAGCCACGGCTCCGCCTGCTGCGGTTGCGTGTTGGCGGCTGTCGCGTGTTGCGATCAGGACGAACTCGTGCGCCGCGCTTGCAGTGCGCCCGAGCACTGGGCTCGGTCTCCGTCCTCGAAAAGTATCGGGCGGCGTGTCTGGGAACCCGTTTCGCGCGCCTCTCGGATGGCCGCAGAGAGTTCCACGAGCAGCACGGGCCGCACGATGCGCTGCAGGCGAGTTGTCTTTGTGATCGGGATCGGTCCCATCGGCCTCGGTGAACAGGAGCGATGGACCAAGCTCATTCACTCGACGCTCACGCTCTACGCAGAAGAAAGACAATGAGAGCGATGATAAGAATGGTTCCGAGTATGCCGCCGATGTACATGTGGATCTCCTGTTAATACATCCGAAACGACAGTGGAGCATGTAGAGAATCGCCCGTCCGGGCGCTACCGAACACATCGCCCGAAGTCCAACATCTACGGCCAGCTTGCCAACGAGGGTGCCTCGTGCTCCTTCTCGGGGTGGGTGCGCTGGCGAACGGAGAATCTCGGCAGCGGGTCGGACAATCAGGCTGTTCCGATACCGCGGACGATCGGCCGTTGCCGCCACCCAAGGACCTGTTATTTCGAGCTGCGATGCTGTTCGTGTCGACGCCGCAAAGAAGAACCCTCGACCTGGGATCGCTTTGCGGTACCCAGCGCGCACGCAAGTGCGAATGTACGTGCGCGACTAGGCGTCAGATCCGTCCCATCAAAAGCAGTACGACGACGACCAACACCAATCCCAACCCGCCGCTGGTGCATAGCCCCAATTGCGGCTATGCGACCAGCGCGGGAAAGCGCCGACTAGCATCAGGACCAGAACGATCAACAGAATGGTACCCAGAGTCACGGGGTTCTCCTCAGTATCGCGGGTGAGTGGATTCAGTTCGCTGGCACGCGGGCCGCGGCGGGACGACGAATAGACCATTGGGGATCGTCTTGAACGAAAGGCCGTAGCACGGTTGCAACGAGCCGTCTGCTGACCATGCGGCGCCCTTGCACGGCGCACGATCAGCCTAGGCATATGCCGGCGCAGGCTCCGTTCGCTGACGAACAGATCACCGTTCGCCGAGCGTCTAACATCCTGTCTCGTGAAATCCAGATGACTGGTGCCGCGACTGTCCTGACGGCGTTGGCACCCTACGATCCAGTCGCGAGGTATCAATGAATCTCCATCTGACGATCGGACCGATCGTGTCGCTGGTCGCTGGCATTTTGATCCTTGTGATGCCGCGACTGCTGAACTACATCGTCGCGATCTATCTGATCATTATCGGTCTTTTGGGACTGTTCGGCGGTGGTAGCTTTCACCTGAAATAGTCGGAGGTCCCGTACAAACAGTTTGCTAACGGATCGAACTCCATAGGACATACACATGAATACGATTCCCCTACAATGGACCATTGTTGCCGCTGTTGTGGTCGTTGCATTGCTCGCCGTTGCGGCATGGCTTTTCTATGAAAAGAAAAAGCAATCCAAGAGGCTTCAGCAACGGTTCGGTCCGGAATACGGCCGAACTCTCGGTGAGCTCGGAGGGCGAACAAAAGCCGAGTCGGAACTCAAGGCGCGCGAAACGCGCGTTGAGCACCTCAGTATCACACCGTTGACACCTGCTGAGGCCGCTAGATTCAGTCAGGCTTGGAACGCTTTGCAGGGCCGCTTTATCGATAACCCAAAAGGTGTCGTCGTCCAGGCGGACCAGTTGGTTCGTGAGTTGATGCTTAAGCGGGGCTACCCCATGGGCGATTTCGAACGACGTGCGGCCGACATCTCGGTCGATCACCCTGCCGTCGTTGAGAATTACCGGGCGGCGCAGGCAATCGCGGCGCGCGATGAGCGCGGCGAAGCCGACACCGAGGAGCTACGCAACGCAGTCGTGCATTACCGCGTCCTTTTCGACGAAATGCTCGACGTACGAGAGGCCAAGGCAGAAGTCCCTTCAGCCAAGCAAATGGCGGTGCACGCATGAACACCGTCACGAACAGAGAGCTAGAGAAAGGAGGCCCGATCACCGCGGATTTGGCAGCCTTTGCGCAGATGCCGTCTGTACACCAAGAGGCTAAGCGAGATCGCAACGAGCCAGTGCTCGACAACCACAACAGCGATGTGCGGACCGAAGAGAAGCAG
>Ga0070665_100004785_pt1 | contig 14088 bp, 14 predicted proteins | sample KBSS13metaG_FD_65862 | JGI IMG/M metagenome (GOLD analysis project Ga0070665, IMG submission 65862) | Switchgrass rhizosphere microbial communities from Kellogg Biological Station, Michigan, USA - KBS S1-3 metaG | ecosystem: Host-associated > Plants > Roots > Rhizosphere > Soil ... | reverse complement strand
CCGACCCGAGGCAGGCAGCAACGCCGGGGCCGCGTTTCAACTTCTCGCATACAGCGATTCGGGCGTGTTACTGGCAACAGTGTTCTCCGTCGCGCGTACTACGGGACAATCAACGTTCGGACCAAACTCGAGATAAAGATGGCAGCCCTGTCGTTAACAAGGCTTCATCCAACGCGGTCAAGGTGGTGCACACCGGCAACGGCGCGACGAGCTTTTACGCAAACACGGCCGATGTATTTTGGTTCGCCATCCCGGCCGGTGCATCAATCAACTGGACACCAGGAGGTGTGCCCTCCAGCCAGACAACGTCCTTTACCGGGCAGGTCAAACAGAACAACATCTCATCGACCGCCACCGATATCGTCGGAGCCCTGGGGGCAGGAACCAAAGGAATCGCACGCCCAACCGGAATCGTCCGCACAGGGCCGACAGCAGGCTCCCTGGCGCTCAGGTGGGCACAAGGAACATCGTCCGCGGTCCCGACGACCCTGTTACCGACTCCTATTTGAAACTAACGAAAGTCGGCTAAACACATACACAAGTCGACAGCGTATGAGTAGCCGCATGGAGTCCGGCGATCTCGTCGGCAAGATCGTCATTCAGCCATGAATGACGTATGGCAATGAATGTGTAGCCGACCGGCCGCACAACCCCTCGATATTCGAAACTTGACACGATGCATCGTGAGGAGTCATCTTGTCCCTAAAGGGTAGAACAGCGATCGTCGGGTGGGAACGACGCCGTATTACAAGCGCGGGCAATCCTTCCCTCAGTCGAAGACTGAGTTGATTGCGTCCGGCATGGAACTCGAGGTTGTGTGGGACCACGTATCCGAAGACAGGACGGTCCCTCGTTTTCGGCCAACCGCGATCTGAACGGTCTCCGCAAATGGACAGACGACGACCTAGACCGATTGGTGGGTGTCAGGTGTGGACAATCTGAGAAGTCGACTCGCAGAGCGCACGGTGGTTGTCGTCGGCGCAAGCGAAGGCGGGATCGGTGGCGAAACGGCGGCACGTTGCGCCGCTGAAGGCGCCCGCGTCGTCATTGGCGATATCAATCTCGATGGCGCCAAAAGGCTTGTAGCTGCTTTACCGCCAGGACAAGCAACCGCCCTTTATGTCGATATCGCAGATGAGACATCAGTTCATGACTTCATGAGAGCCGCCGAGGAATGTTACGGACAGATCTCCGGGTTGGTCAACGTCGTTGCGCATAGTACGGACGGAGATTCGATACTTACGGACATCGATCCGTCGATTTTCGACCGGGTTATGCATGTCAATCTTCGGGGTTTCATGCTGACCTGTCGCGCCGCGATCCCAGCGATGCTACACGGGAGTGGAGGTAGCATCGTCAACATTGCTTCAATACGTGGCCTCCTCGGCACACCACGACTTGTCGCCTACAGTTGTTCGAAGGCCGCGATCATCGCTCTCACCCGCCATATTGCCACCCGGTGGGGTCCGGATAACGTCAGGGCGAACGTCATCGCTCCGGGGCTCGTAGTCACACCCATGCTACAAAAGCAGGTTGATTCGGGAGACATGGACGGAACCGATCTCCATGGAGGGATCCTTGTCCCCCGCGTTGGGCGACCACAAGATATTGCGGCTACCTGTGCGTTCCTTCTTTCCGAAGACGCCGGATACATCACAGGGCAGGTTCTCACCGTGGACGGCGGGGAGCTGGCACATTACTACAGGCCGTAACAGGCCTCTATCTCCGCGCTTGCCGTCCCTTAGAAGAACTTAACTGCATCGTGTCGTTTCCGGCTGGGCGTCGGCACAATCACACTCGCGGCAAAGGTGGCCGCTTCGGTCGAAGCCCCGAACAGGAATCCCGAACTTCTGGGAGAGCACCCAAGAGTTCGACAAGCTGAGGCGCGCCGAATGGGTCTACGGCGCTCACTGGCGAGCGAAAATCGCAGAGAAGAAGGCCGGGAAACCGAAGTCAGCGAGTTCAAGGCCAACAGGCGCGAATCCGACTCACGCCAAAACAGCGACAAACGAAAATGCGCTCTCGGCATGGACGTTGTTTGACCACCCCTCGGACCTAGATCACTCGTCCTAGATCCGCGCCGCTCTAAACTTGCAATTAGGTCGCTGTCGTAGGAACAGCGGCATGTCGACGGAGACCTGGACTTGCGGTCGAGCTTCTCCTCGATAATGCGCGGGCGTCATCGGCATCACCACGGAGTGTCGGTCTCCCATCAGCCGGAAAGTCCGCCCGACCACATCCATCTGTCACAACTCCATTTTCCGACCCCGCTCCCACCGCCGGTAATCCGAACACCGCCGACGACGTTTCTGCGCCTGGATCAACGCCGCCCGAACGATCCGGAGATGCAGGTGTCGCACGAGTCGATCTACCGATCGCTGTTCGTGCAGACTCGCGGTGGGTTGCGCAAAGAACTCACCGCTCACCTGCGCACCAAGCGTGCGACTCGGCGTCCGGCGGGACACGTCAACCCGATGGGCGCGGTCTTCGCCCGAACATTCTCAACATCTCCGAACGTCCTGCCGAAGCTGCCGACCGGGCCGTGCCCGGACACTGGGAATCTCCATGCTTTTGTCAAGCGGCCGGAGCCAGCGCTGGTCGCGGCGGTTCCTGGTAGGTGGTGCGGTCGCGGAGCATCGCCCAGAGGGTGGTGCTCCGTCGTCGGGCGAGGGCGATGAGTGCTTGCTTGTGGTTCTGCGCATCGGGGTGCTGGTCGAGTCGCTCGCAGATCTGCTCGTCGAGTTGAGCGATCGCAGCGTCGATGACGGCGATCTGTTGCGCGAGCTGGGCGACGAGTTGCGCGCCCATCGACTCGGTCCGAAGCACGATGTGCTGAGCGTGCAGCCAAGACGACTTCGACGCGATCGCCGACCAGCTCAACACGCGGCCTCGACAACACTCGGCTTCAAGACACCATCCGAAGCTCTAGCCGAGGTGTTGCGTTGATCGCCTGAGCCCGCAGGCATGAGCGGATGTCGGGTGGGTTCGCATCGACCGAAACCTTTGCTAACTTCGCGGGTATGGCTTCGCTACCGCTCTCGAACTTTGCACTGCTCGTGCGAACGGACTTCTCAGACGAAAGCTCTTGGGATCGCCTATGTGCCGAGATTGTCGTCCCCAGCGAGGAGGGCTTCCTGGCGAACCTGAAGCTGGTGAGCGACGCGTCGTTCGCAGGCGTCGATTGGGAGGAAGTCAAGGCCGGCGTCCCACAGAACGAACACGGCTCGATGATCGTGCTTATTGCGGACGCGACGACTCTAGGCTCTCCCGATCATCCGGTCCTTGTCGTGGACCTGATGGACTTCCAGGGACAGTCCCTCGAACCGTTCCGATGCATCCCGTCCGAGCTCTGGGGTGTCGAGAACAACCTCAACATCGCGAACATGGACTGGGAAGATTTCGCCGGTGCGAGCGACGAGCACCGGGTATTCCGCGGCTTCTAGCCGAGCGGCTTACAACGATCATCGGCAACTCCGGGCGCCCGGCGAGCCCTGTCCGCGGCAGATGAGTGCGTCTTCTGCGGCGGCGCGCAATGGACGATGCGGAGATTTGGAACCGCGCCGTATGGGGCGGAGGCACCGAACCCGGCCCCGGTGACCGAGCCCTATCTGACCTCCTTCGCCTACACAGTCTCGCTATGAACTCGGGCCTGCTCGACGCCATCGAACCCTCGCGCGACAAAGAAGGACCACCGTTACTTGACGCACGGCCGGGTTGATGCCCTGGCCGTCGCGGCCGGCGACGAGAGGCTAGCTGTGTTGTTCCTCGCGTACACCGGTGTCCGGTTCGGGGAGATGGCCGGGCTGCGGGTACGGAACCTGAACCTGCTCCGGCGGCGCGCCCACATCACGGAAGCGGTGAGCGAGGTCGGCGGCCGGCTGATCTTCGACACCCCGAAGACCCACCTGAACCGCAGTGTGCCGATCCCGCGCTTCCTCGTCGATGAGCTCGCCGTGCACGTCGCCGGCAAAGGACCGGACGAGCATGTTTTCACGTCGCCGAGGGGGACCGTGCTACGCAACCGGAACTGGCGGGGCGCCGGCGCGAACGTCAAGGTGGTGCAGCAGGTGCTCGGCCACGCCTCGGCCACGATGACGATGGACTTGTACGGTCACCTGTTCGCCGATCAGTTGGAGAAGGTGGCCGATGCGATGGACGCTGCGCGGACTGCTGCGGACTTTTTGCGGACTAACGACGCAACGATCTTGGAAAATGAACAACCCCCGGATTTCTGGAATCCAGTAAATCCGGGGGCCGGAGCTGTCTCAACCAGCGTGCGCTCGGCAGGATTCGAACCTGCAACCTCTTGATCCGTAGTCAAGTGCTCTATCCGTTGAGCTACGAGCGCAATGTCGACCGATGGGTGAGTCTAGCGGGCCGTTAGGGCGCTCCCTAATCGGCCCAAACTCGTCGACCGGCCCGGTCGACGAACTCCAGCGGAGGCTCCGGGATTCGAACCCGGGATGGGCTTGAGACCCAAACCGCATTAGCAGTGCGGCGCCATAGACCGGACTAGGCGAAGCCTCCTGTTGACGTCACCGATGTTCCGGCAACCCCAGCCGCACAGCCTACTGCCCCGTCCGGCCGCTGATCAAAGCGGTTGTCGACCGCGCGTGACACCAGCGTTCAGGCCCGTCCGAGCAGTCGCTTCAGACGATGGGGACGGGTGATGAAAGCTTCGGCCTCGAGGGCAGCCACGGCGATCCGGGGCAGATCGCGGGTCGCGGGATAGGACAGAAACCGCGGTTCCCAATCCGGGCGGAACTTGACGTTGAAGCGGTACAAGGTCTCGATCTGCCACCATCGCGAGGCGAACACCAACGTCCAGCGCCAGGCCCGCAGCACCGGTCCGGCCCCGATCTTCTCCCCTCGTTCGATCGCATCGCGGAAGACCGCGAAGTTCAGCGAGATTCGGGTGACGCCCAGCGTGGCGGCCCGTTGAATGACCTCGACGATCATGAACTCGTTCAGGCCGTTGTCGGCCGAGCGATCCCGGCGCATCAGGTCCAGCGACAACCCGTCCGGACCCCAGGGTACGAAGTGCAGCATGCCGCGCAGGACACCGTTCTGGCTGGCGGTGGCCACCACGCATTGCCCGTCGGCTGGGTCTCCGAGACGGGACAGGGCCATCGAGAACCCGCGTTCGACCGCGTCGCCACGCCAGCTCGCGGCTAGTCGATTCAGCGAGACGAGCTCCGACGCGGCGATGGCGTCCACTCGCCGGATTTCCACCTCGTACCCGGCTCGCTCCACCCGCGTACAGGCTTGGCGCACGCTGCGCATCGGACGGCCTTCGAGCGTGAACTCCGCCACGCAGATGATGGCCTCGTCGCCGAGTTCGATCGCGGACAGGTCGGCCTCCCGCTGGAACACGGTGGCTCCAAGTTCACTGCAGCCGATGACCGCCGGCACCCAGCCGTACTCCTCAACCTGGCGCAGATACTCGTGGATTGCGCCCGGCCACGCCTCCGGATCCCCGATCGGATCGCCGGAGACCAAGAAGACCCCCTGCACTACCCGTCCGGTGATGGCCGCCTTACCGGTCGGCGACCAGACGACTCTCTTCTCGCGCCGCAAGGCGAAATAGGCCAGCGAGTCACGGTGGCCCTGCTTGGCCAGCAGGTCTCGTAGCCGCACCTCGTCCGAAGGGGTGAGACCGCCCAGCGGTTCAGCCGGACGAAAGACCAGCAACACCACGACGACCAACGTCAACAGCGAGAACGCACCCAGCGTGCCGTGCACGATGTCCTGATATCGCTCGTGCGCCGGCGAATACCGCACCGGCCCGTCGATACCGAGCAGCCCCCACAGAACCTCCTGCATCTTGTCCCAGAAGGACTGCTCACCCACCAGGCGATCACCCGCACCGACGGTCAGCAACAACATGCCCCAGCAGATGGCGACAGCGATGAACTGCACCGCAATTTTCAGGGCGACCCAACGCGAGATGGGATCCGGTTTCGCTCGGAATTGATTGCCGGTCGTAGCCAGCAGGACGAAGCAGAGAAAGCTGATCCCACCGGCGAGGAAGGACTCGTTGCCGACATGGCCGAGGACCAGCAGCGCGTAGATCACCAGGGCCGCGACCCAGGCCCGGCGCTTGCGGCGGCGCAGCATCGAACCGAGGCGCCAGAGCAGCAGGCCGGACACGGCGACCACCGACACCGCACCGGCCGACAGCGCCACCGGCAGCAGGTCATCGATCTGCGACAGCCGATGCCGTTCCCGAGGGATCAGGGCCACGATCAGGTTGAAGACACCAGTGAGGGACGTGAGGGTGGCCACCACACCGGGCACCCGATCGCGATAGCGCGAGAGCAGGATTTTCATGGGCTCCGGACGCTGATCGCCGGCAGGATGAAACCGTCCACCATCCGGGCCAGGTCGGCCTTGGTCGGCACTTCGCGCCGGATCAGGATGCGATGTATCAGAGCACCGGCCAGGATGTCGGGCACCAGATCGTCCACCGCATCCGGACGGACCTCACCCCGAGCCACACCCCGTTCGAGCAGTCGAATCACAGCAACCTTGCGCGGATCGAAGAATTCGCACTGGAACATCCCCGAGAAACTCGCGTCGCGCAGCGACTCGCTCATCACCGATCGGACGGCGTCGCCTTCAGCGCTGCACATCAGGCGCGACACTTCGGCCATCAGGTCCAGCAGGGCGTCGCGGGTGCTGACCGAATCGGGGATCTCGCGCTGGCCGACGGCGACCATCGTGGCACTCATCAGCTCGGCGACCGAATCCATCACCAGCTCTTGCTTGGTCGACCAGCGTCGATAGATCGATGCCTTGCCGGTCTGGGCCCGGCTGGCCACCGATTCGATGGTCAGGTCACCGTAGCCACAGCAGGCCAGCTCGGAAATACAGGCATCCCGGATGGCCTGCTCGAGCTCGGCCCCCCGCTTGCGCTGAGAAACCGGCTTGTCAGAGGTCTCTGCCATATTCGGTGAATTCTGAATATTCACTGGTGCAGCACTCACCGCGGCGGGCATCCTTTCTGGACGGAGGGAACACAAGTACTTGTAGGCGCGTTACCTGTGTTCGAGCTGAGCTAAGTAGATAGTGCACGCTTGCGTATCTTATCGAGTCTCGGCTAGCGTACCCGACGTTAGGGAACGAAAACGTTCACTAACCACAAATCTGAACAGCAAACCTGGACAGCAAACCGGCCGGACGGGGTATCCCGCTGGCGCCCGCAAGCAGGGGAGAGTCGTGACCACGACAGATCGAGCGAGCCAGGGCGAACAAAGCCCATCTCGCAATCCACACCGCTCGGCCCACCCAGGCCTGGCACTGCTCATCATCACCGGTACCCAGCTCATGATCGTGCTGGACGCGACCATCGTGAATATCGCGCTGCCATCCATGGCGCGGTATTTCGACAAGACGCAAACCGACATGACCTGGGCCATCAACGCCTACACCTTGGCCTTCGGTGGCTTGCTGCTGCTCGGCGGCAAGGCCGGCGACATCCTCGGTCGACGCCGAATGTTCATGGTCGGTCTCGGCCTGTTCACCATCGGCAGCTTCCTCGGCGGCATCTCCTGGAACTTCCAGGTGCTGATGGTCGGCCGCGTGATCCAAGGCATCGGTGGGGCGATTTCCTCTCCGACGGCCCTGGCCCTGATCACCACCGAGTTCGACGAGGGTCCCGAACGCACCCGTGCTCTGGCCGCGTTCTCGGCGGTCGCCGGGGCCGGGGCGGCCCTGGGCCTGATGCTCGGCGGCATCCTCACCGACGTCCTCAGCTGGCGCTGGGTGCTGTTCGTCAACGTCCCGATCGGGGTCATACTCGTCGTCGGTGCGTACTTCTACCTGCACGAATCCGATCGGTTGCAGGGCAAGTTCGATTACCTGGGCGGGGTTACGTCCACGGTCGGTATGACCTCGCTCGTGTATGCCTTCATCCACGCGGCCCAGCACGGGTGGGGCAACGGCGAAACGATCGGTGCCTTCGTGATCGCAGGCGTCCTGCTGGGCTTCTTCGTGTACTGGCAGGCGCGCCTGGGTGAGGAAGCGATGATGCCGCTGCACGTGTTCAAGAACCGCAGCCGCTCCGGGGCCTACCTGGTGATGCTGATCATCGGTGCGGCAATGTTCGGGATGTTCTACTTCCTGACCTTCTTCGTGCAGCAGAACCTGCACTACTCGCCGTTGAAGTCCGGTTTCGCCTTCCTGCCGGTCGCATTGACCATCGGCGTTTCGGCCCAGCTGGCCGCGGTCGGATTGAAGCGGTTCGGTCCGCGCAACCTCATCGTGGCCGGCTCGCTGATCATGACAGCCGGATTGGTCTGGCTGGCCACGATCAGCGACACGTCCAAGTACAGCACCCACATCCTGCCGTCCATGATCGTGATGGCCTTCGGTATCGGCATGATCTTCGTGCCGCTGATGACCGTGGTGGTCAGCGGTGTCGAGCCGCATGAGGCCGGGCTCGCTTCGGCGCTGTTGAACGTCGGACAGCAGGTCGGTGGCTCGATCGGACTGTCGGTGCTGGCAACGGTGGCCGCCACCGCATCACGTTCGGAGACAACCGAGCAGATCGGCAAGATCACGTCGATGAACAACCCGCAGATCCTGCAGCACTTCCAAGAGTTGGGACGGCAGCAGACCGACGCCAACTTCGCGGCTTCGGCCGCGGCCAAGGCGGACTCGGTGGCCAACCATGCAATGTCGGTGATCGGGGCGCACGCCGCCGCAAGTGGCTTCCTGGCCGCGGCGATCATGGCCGTCATCGCGGTGCTCGTCGGGCTGGGAATGATTCGTACGAGTAAGGAAGACATCGCCAACATCGATCCGGCGGTGGCAATGCACTAGTCACACAAGCAGCAATCCGGCGGCAAGGCTGCTCTGATCTCTGCCCGATTCAGCAGCAACGATCGGGACTCGCACATTAGGTTGGACTACGCCAACGGGAGCTAATTCCAATTTCTTGGCACCGAACAATCCAAGGACTGTGACGTGCCTCGAGACTGGAATTAACTCCCGTCGGTAACGCCTCCCTCGAAGGTCGATCGGCCAATTCAGCCACCCGGGCGGCGGGCTCCGCCACCACCGGTGAACGTCCCACCCGTGAAAGCTCCGCCCGTAAATGTGCCGCCGCCGAAGCCGGCCCCACCGAAGCCAGCGCCTCCGATGCCAGCGCCTCCAGTGCCCGCACCAAGCCGGCCGTTGTTGGATGAATTCGTAGGCAGCGCCTGATGTCGATCGGCTATCACTACCTGCTCACCCACGGCCAGCCCACTGATCACCTCGCTGTAGCTCGGCCCGACCGCCCCCACCTTGACCGTCTTACGACTTACCTTGCCGGCCGCGGACACGCTGGCCAACGCTGATCCAGTGGTGATCGAGGTCAAGGCACTGTTCGGCACCGTGATGACATTTGCCTTGGTGGCAATGATCAAACTCACTCGAGCCCGGGAGCCGGTGGCCAGCGCCCCCGGCGCGTCGGGCACCACGATCGTCACCGGATAGGTCACCGTCCCGGTCGTGGACGCGGGCAGCAGGCCGATCGACTGCACGCTGCCGTTCGAGGCCGCCGTGGCTCCGTCCGGGTACACCTTCGCTGATTGGCCCACCTTCACCGAGCGGATCGAGCTCAGCGCCACGTCAACCGTGACCTTGGCCGAGCCGCTACCCGCGATGATGATGGACGATGACCCTGTCCCGGATCCGGCGACATATCCGATGCTGGCGATGGTCCCGCCGATCGGAGCAACCAGGGTCGCCGCGTCCAGGTTGGACTCGGCTTTGGTCAATGCCGTTTGGGCCGAGGTCACCGCCGCCTGGTCGGTGATCACCCGGCCGGCACTGTTCTGGGCCGAAGCGGCACCGCGGCCCGACCCCGTCCCGGACGAGCTGGATAGACCCGAACCTACCGAACCCGAACCAGTGGATCCGGAACCGCGTTTCGTCCCCGAGGATGATCCTGAGGTTCCAGTCGGTTTCGTGGTCCCACCCGCGCCGGACGTACTGGTCGTCGGCACCTTATCGAGCAGCGCTTGCAGAGCTGACTGGTCGGAAGACGTCTTCTGCTCGGCGTTAAGGGCTTGCGTCATCGCGTCCAGGCAGGCTGATCCGGGGCCGGTTGAGCCGGACCCGCCCGGTGCGCTCGATGAGCTCGACCCGCTCGGAGACGCCGAGCTCGAGGGGGTTGCCGAAGGACTGGCCGAGCTCGTCGTGCTCGAGCTTGCACAGGCCGTCCCAGCCGACGACAGGGCCTGGGCCGCAGCCGCGAGGTCAGCCTGGACCTTCGCCTTGGCCTGCTTGATCTGTTGCTGCAGTTGAGTCGAGGACACCGAACCCGAACCTGAAGGCCCGCTCGGACGGGTGGTCTGCGCCGGGACCGCCGTCCTCGACTCGGTCGCCTCGCCGAAGGTCAACTCCACGGCCGAGGTCAATTCCACCGCCGAGGTCAATTCCACCGCCGAGGTCAATTCCACTGCCGAATCAGAGGAGGTGGACTCGGCGGAGGCCTGGTCGGTCTCCAATGTTGCCTTGGCTTGGGCCAAGGTCGCGGTCGCATCCCGCACGGCGCTCTGCAGTGGACCCGGATCGAGCACCGCCAGCTTCTGTCCAGCGGTCACTACATCGCCGACCGAGACGGCCACCGAGCTCACCGTGCCACTGGTTACGAATTTCACGCTGCGCTGATTGAGCTGCTGGACGGATCCGGTCAGGTTCAGGCTCTGCTGCACATCGCCACGGGCCACCGACGCCAGCACGTAGCGGTTGCTGTCCTTCGGCGCCGCCATCGCATACGCGGCCGACCCGGCCAGCGCGACCGCCACCACCAGCCCACCGGTGAGCAGCCGCTTGCGGGAGAGCAGTTTACGCGCGCTAGCCATTGGGGCCTCCGAATCCGCAGGATGCCGAATTGCCTTTCGGACGAAGGGCAATCGACGTTGCCGCGATCGCCCCGGTGTCGTCGGCCTTACCTAAGGCGGTGACACAAAGCCCGACCTTGAACGCCGACGCGGTGGCCGGGCCGTTCCGGGTGTAGGTCGTGGCTGAGGTCGTTGTCACCGTGATGAGCTGGCTCGTCCTCGATGGCGAAGCGGACGGGGCGGACGGCGAGGCCGCCGAGGGGTCGGACCCGGCCCGGTTGCCGGCGAATCGAGTGACCTTGACGACGAAGCCGTTGGCGCTCACCGAGGTCACCTGACCGTTGGCTCCCACTCTGCCGAACGCACCCCCGCGCCGCGTACCGTCGGCCGAGCCCGACGGCCGCGGCCGAGGTGAACCGTCGAAGGAGCGCGACCCACTCGGGCGGGCGCCCCCGAAGCCACCCCCGAAGCCAGCTCCGAAGCCACCGGCCCCGGCACCGGGGAACGCCGCCGCCACCCCGCATTCACCATTTACCGGTGAGGAAATCTCCACCGACATCGCCGTAATCGGCCCGGTAGGGGCCCCCGAACCGGCGGCATCACCGCCATCACCGGAGGCTGGCGCATTGACCACCGGCCGGGCTTGCACGCACACCCCGACCTTCACGTCGGCGGCCGTCGCGGCTACCACGTCGGTGATCTTCGTGGCGGAGGTATACGTCACCGCGGTCTGGGCCGTGGTGCTCTGCACCTGCAAGGTGTTGCCGCTGATCGCCGCCAGCTCGCCGCTCGCCCCCGGAAATTGCCGCTGACCGTTGCCCTGACCGTTGCCCTGACCGTTGCCCTGACCGGACTCGCCCCGGCTGGGTGCCTCGGAACCAATGGTTCCGGTCGCGGCCGATTTTGCCCCGCCACAGGCGGTTAAAACCACCGCCGCGCACAGCAAGGCGACCGCCAGCAACAGCTGCTTGGCTGATAGAGACACTCCGGGCTGGGACACGCTGACTCCTGAATTTGTTTCGGCTGTTACTCACTGCGCAAGGCATCGATCGGGGCCAGACGCGCGGCCCGGCTAGCTGGATAGACGCCGGCGACGATGCCGATCAGCAACGCGACCGCCACCGCACCGACCGCCGCCAGCGGCGAGATGGTGACCGGCTGGTGGACAAAGTGCGGCAAGGCAACGGCTCCGGCTATCCCCAGGCCAAGGCCGAGCAGACCACCGCTGACGCCCAGGCTGCTGGCTTCGACCAGAAACTGCCGTCGCACCGCAGCCGGGGTCGCACCGAGCGCCTTGCGTAGTCCGATCTCGCGAATCCGCTCGGTCACCGACACCAGCATGATGTTCATGACGCCCAATCCGCCTACCAGCAAGCTGATTCCGGCCACGCCACCGAGCAGGACGGTCAGGGTGCGATCCGTCGACGTCGCGGTCGCCACGAGAGACTGCTGGCTGCTGATCGTGAAGTCAGACGTCAGGGCCGTGACCCCGTGACTGGTCAGCAACGCACGGTCGGCTTCCTGATAGGCCGCGGACAGCGAATCTTTCGACGACGCTTGCAAGTAGATCGTCGAGAGCGTATTGCGGTTGGCGTTGGTCGAGATCCGGGTGGCATAGGTCGTCAGCGGAACGATCGCCTGGTCGTCCTCATCGGTGGTAGTCGAGCTGCCGACCGGGGCCAGAACACCAATAACGGTCAGGGTGTTGCCGTTCGCGGTCACCGTCTGACCCACCGCGTTGCGGCCGCCGAACAGCTCGGAGGCGGTTGTCGCCCCGATCACCGTCACCGGCCGGGCGTTGGTCAGGTCATCAGCGGAGATGAACCGACCCTCGGCAACGGTGCGCGCCCGAACGGACAGCCAGTCCGGGTTCGTCCCGACCACGGTCGTGGTCCAGTTCGTGGTCCCGGCTTCCAGGGACAGCGAGCCGGATGACACCGGGGCCACCCCGGCGATGTCGGGGGCAACCGCCTTGTCGGCCAAGGCGATCGCATCGTCGGAGGTCAAGGTGGTGGCGCTGCCCCGCCCACCGCGTACACCCGAAGTCGTAGTGCTGCCGGGGGCAACGATGAGCAGATTGCTGCCCAGCTTGTTGATCTCGGACCGGACCTGGTCCTGAGCGCCCTTGCCCAAACCAACCGTCAACATCACCGCGGCGATGCCGATCAGGATGCCGAGCATCGTCAACATCGACCGGAGCCGATGCGAACGGATCGCGTCCAGGGCCGTCCGTAGCGTTTCGGCAAAGCTCATGACGCGGCGCCCGAGGTCGCGAGCGGAGCCGTCCCGTTCACTGGGTCATCGATCAGACCATCCCGAATCCGGATCACCCGTCCCGCGGCGTCAGCCACTTCGGACTCGTGCGTGATCAGGACGATGGTGCGGCCGCTGGCGTGAAGCTCGTCAAACAGGCCGAGAACATCGGCCGTTGAACGAGAATCAAGATTGCCGGTCGGCTCGTCGGCCAGGATCAGAGCCGGATCGGTCACCAAAGCCCGAGCCACGGCCACCCGCTGCTGCTGGCCGCCGGACAGCTCTCCCGGGCGGTGCTCCACCCGGTCGGATAGACCCACCCGGTCCAGCGCGGCCTGAGCCCGAGACCGGCGGGTCGATCGATCAACTCCGGCGTAGCACAACGGGAGCTCGACGTTGCGAAGTGCGGTCAGGCTCGGCAGCAGGTTGAATTGCTGAAATACGAACCCGATCCGGCGATTGCGTACCTCGGCCAACTGGGCTTCCGACATGCCACTCACGTCCGAGCCGGCCAGTTCGTACACGCCGGCGGACGGGTTGTCGAGGCAGCCGAGGATGTGCATCAGGGTGGACTTGCCTGAGCCCGATGGCCCCATGATTGCGACGTATTCGCCTTCATCGACATCGACCGTGATGCCACGCAGGGCCTCCACCTCAACGTGTCCGGTGTGGTAGGTCTTGCGCACGTCTCGCAGGCTCAGGATCGGAGCCGCCATCAGCCGCCCCCACCGGTTCCGGTGCGATTGCCGCCGAACCCGCCGCCACCAAACCCGCCGCCGCCGAAGCCGCCCACGCCGCCGGTCCAGTTGCTCCACGGGCCGCCGCCCCAGTAGCGGCGCCGGCCCCGCCGGTTGCCGCGGCTGAGCACGATGATCGCGATCACGATCCAGAACGCGGTGCTGAACGGGAACCCGCGGCTCGAACGCTTGAGCTTCCGCGTCGGTTCCCTGGGCACGTCGGGTATCGCGACGCCGCGCTGATCGCCGATCCGGTTGATGAGCGC
>Ga0070665_100004783_pt1 | contig 14091 bp, 14 predicted proteins | sample KBSS13metaG_FD_65862 | JGI IMG/M metagenome (GOLD analysis project Ga0070665, IMG submission 65862) | Switchgrass rhizosphere microbial communities from Kellogg Biological Station, Michigan, USA - KBS S1-3 metaG | ecosystem: Host-associated > Plants > Roots > Rhizosphere > Soil ... | reverse complement strand
CGGCTGAAGGCCCAGCTGGTCTCCCAGCTGGGCCTCTCCGGCGTATCGCCGCCGGAAGGATTTTAATTTCTCAGATTGACCAGCGGACCCTTTTGGTCCGGAAAGGTCGAGGTGTTCAACACCTGGATACCCGCATTGTGTTCGCCGTTAAACGGCGTGACCGTATCGGCGCAACCCGCCTTTTTCGCATCCGCGGGCGAATTAAACCACAGGCCAAGATGATAGATTTGAACCGGGCCGACCTTTACCCCTGTTTTGGCGTCGGGGAACGGCGGCTTGGTGAATATCTGTAACGGCGGTACCGCACCCGGGGAGACGATGAATGTCTCGACGCTGAAGCGGGCAACGAAATGACCGACGCCGATGCCGCGATCGTCGGTTTCGATGTCGCCATTATACCAGGCGAGACCGAACGGTGCGTTAGGCACCTGGATCGAGAAAAAATCGAAATCGGTGTTGGCCGGCAGGCCGCTTACGTAGACGGTTAGTTCTTCGACCGGACCGAGGGTCGCATCGATGACCTGCGCGGTGGCGTTGGGCAGGCAGGTCTTGGCTCCCGGCGATACGACCATCGGAAAAGTTATCGAGGTCTTTGCTGCCTGAGCGGGCAGCGATCCGAAAGCAAGCGCGGCAAGCGCAATAGAGGAAAGTGCGAAAAATCCCTTCATGTGTGTCTCCTATTCGCATGGTTTCGTAGGGTTACAGATAAGATTATACAAATCATAAGTACCGTATGGTATAATTTTTCTAAATCTTATCTGTAGTAAAATGCAGCTTTACAGCAATATTTCTTAATATTACCAATGCACTGCAATTATTACAACCCGATTAAGGCGAGCGATCAGCTCGGGTTGATTTTCTATTACGCGGTATTTATTTACTCAGGCGGTCAACATCGTGCAACATATTTTCGGATACATTATGATGTCCGGTATTTTCTGTCGATAAACTTGATCGCTCCAACCATAGACGAATGACATGGGCGAAAATTCCACCCATCGGCCGAGAATTTAAGCAATGAAAACCGCCCGATCCCTTCTCAGGAGGACATATCCATTGATCGGAAATTTAATATTGTTTGCGCCGAATTTATTCTATCAAGCCAGGATCAATTGTCCGTGGGCGAGACCTTGATCGGGGCGCAGTTGGTGCGGCCGGACATCAGGCAGTCCTCCATCCGGCCGGAGGCGCCGAGCTTCTGGATCAGCAGCCAGCCGACGACGATCAGGATGGCGGCGAAGACCAGAGCCGCAACGTTGGAGCGGTTGCGCGCCTTGTCGGCCTCCGGGTCGGGCTTGGGCCGAGCGGCGCGGCGGGCGCGGGCCTGGATCTCCTTGAAGGCAATCACGTCCGCGTCCTTGTGATCGGGCGTATGCGGCTGGTGGATCGTCATGACGCGACCAGATCGTTGAAACGCCGAGCGGCCTTGAGGTCGGCGGCGACCACGGCGCGGCGGCGGGCGGCCTCCGCATCCTCACCCCAGCGATCGATCTCGAAACCCGAATCGAGCTCGGCCGCAGCAAACGCTGCATCCGCGTCGATCCGCCCCTCGACCAGCGCCAGGCCGATGACGAAAGAGCCGCTGGAGGCCGCCGCCGACTGGAATGCGCCCAGCCGCCAATCGTCCATCGCCGCGACCGCCTTTGCCAGCCTGTCGAGCGATTCACGCGGCTGAAACACGGCCAGGACACCCTCTGCGGTCTCGAGGGGCGCATCGTAGCGCTCCGCCAGCCAATCGAGCAACGGATCCCACAGCGCCTTCTGCAGGCGGATCAGCTCGGTCGGCTGGCCCGGTTCGGCGCGGTAGCACACCGTGTCGGTTTCCGCGAAACGCAGCACCATCGCCTCGACCGCGGGGCGGTTGGCGGGAAAATGATCGATCACGGTCGCAGCGAGCTGCATCATAGCCATGGTATGCGGCTTGATCTCGCCTTCCTGCGCTTCCCACTCGGCCGCAATAGCCTCGGCCAAGGCCCGGTGCGGCACGGCGATGGTGGCGCGGCCCGGTGACTTGATCGGCCGGCCGTCGAGCGTGACGCTGAACCCCTCCGGCCCTTCGCTCACGCCGGCCGCCTTGTAGAAACGCTTCACGACTGAATCTCCGCGAACGGGTCGCCGTCTTTCTTGGTGTCGAAGTCGAAATAGCGCCAGGTCTCGCGCATATGCGGCGGCAGCGGGGCGGTGACGTCGATCGTGCCCTTGCCCGAGGGATGCGGCACGATCAGCCGGCGGGCATGCAGATGCAGCCCCTGCCCGATCCCATCGCTTTCGATATGCGCGGCGGCACCGCCATATTTGCCGTCGCCCAATATCGGCTTGTTGATCAACGCCATATGGGCACGCAGCTGGTGGGTGCGGCCGGTCAACGGCCACAGCGCCACCCAGGCGGCCTTGTTGGCGGCATGGTCGACGACCGAGAACAGGGTGACGGCCGGGCGGCCGTCATCCTCGTCCCGCTCCATGCGCTCGCCGCGCGCACCCTCCTGCTTAGCGAGGGCGGCATCGATGCGGCCGCGCTGCTCGTCCGGCACGCCAACGGTGATGCCCCAATAATATTTGCGCGCCGACTTGCCGCGGAACGCTTCGCCCAGCCGGCGAGCGGCCTGGACGGTGCGCGCCAGGATCAGCACGCCCGACGTGTCGCGATCCAGCCGGTGGACCAGCTTGGGCCGGTCGCCGTCGAACGCCAGGACGTTCAGCATGCCGTCGAGATGTTTCGTGGTGCCCGTGCCGCCCTGAACTGCGAGGCCGAAAGGCTTGTCGATGACGATGACCCAGTCGTCCATGAACAGCACGCGGCCGCGCAGTTCCTCGGCATCGCGGTCGCTGATCGGCGGCGTGACCTTCTTCGACCGCTGCTCCAGGTCGCCCAGCGGCGGCACGCGGATCGACTGCCCGACGGCGAGGCGGGTGGCGGTGTCGGCACGCTTGCCGTCGACCCGCACCTGGCCGGTCCGGCACAGCTTCTGCAGCCGCCCGTTGGTCACGTTCGGGAAGCGCCGGCGGAACCAGCGGTCGAGCCGCGTATCGTCCTCGTCCGCCGCGACGGCGATGAGTTGCACCTGAGTCATGTCACACCGAATACCAATGATGATTTACGGGCGGTTACGGACGCCTACAATCGATTTCTGAACAATATCAATCTGGTACAGAGACCGCCTCAGGCCATCCGTGCGACTTTTAAGCGGGCGCTGATCCCCGGTTCCGGCTGTAAACAGCCAGCAGAACTACCGGAACAGGCGCCAGCGTAACGCGATCACGGGAGATGATCTAGGTGCTGACAGACTCGAAGATTAAGGCGTCGATAAAGAGATTTGCGCTATCCGACCAGCGGTCACTGGAACTCGTCGCCGATGGGCGCCGCGGCGCCGGCCGGCTGGTGCTCGTTTTGCGGCAGTACGACGTCAAGGGCGCGGGCGCGGACGCCCCTAAAAAGTTCGCGGTCGAGTTCTATGCCCGGTACCACCAGTTGAGCGGTAAGCGCCGTGTGGTGAAGATCGGGAACTATCCCGACATGACGCTGGCGCAGGCCACGCAAATCTACGCTGAGGACTACGCTCCGAAGATCGCGCGCGGCGAGGCCGTCCCGATGGGCATCGGGCAGATGCGGCGCGAGGCTCGCACCGGCCCCACGTTCAAGGGCTTGCTGGACGCATATGAAGCCGAGTTGGAGAGTCGCAATGCGCCGTCGCTCGTCGGCATCCGGTGCATATTCCGGAACCTCCTCAAGACCATCGACCCCGACAAGGCGCCGGCAGCGGTGACGACGGCCGAGATCGCCGACTATCTCGCTGGCGTCTACAGCCGAGGCACGCAGACCTATGCCCACATGATCCGCGCCCACCTGTCGGCCGCGTTCTCGTTCGGCATGAAGTCTGCCCACAACTATACCAACCCCAGCGCCGTCAGGGATTGGGGGCTCACCATAAACCCGGTAGCGGCCATCCCGCGCGACCCCAACGCCATCAAGCCGGGGATGCGCGCCCTGTCGATCGCCGAGCTCGTCGATTTCTGGCGCTGGTGCGATACCCGGGAAGAGCGCGAGCAGCCCGGCGCCAGGGCCGCCCAATTGCTTATGGCGACCGGGCAGCGGCCGAACGAAATCCTCTCCCTGGGCACGCGGGACACCAAGACGAAAGGCCATTACCTCGCGGACGAGGGCCTGCTCACCTGGGACACGACGAAAAACAGGATGCCCCATTGCATCCCGGTTCCCGCGACCGCCAAGCGCATCCTGGACAAGATGCACCACCCGAACGGGATGTATTTCCCGGGACACGGGCGGCCCGATTGCCTTGGCGTGACCGTCGTCACCCGCCTGATTAAGCGCTATCTGGCCGAGCACCCCGAGGTGCCGCCGTTCGTGGCCCGTGATTTGCGCCGGTCGTACAAAACTTTGGCGGGCCAAGCTGGCTTGTCGAAGGATATCCGCGACCGGCTCCAGAATCACGCCAAGGGGGACGTGGGAAGCCGCCATTACGATCGCTGGACCTATATGCCAGAGCTCAAGGCTGCGACTCAGGTATGGGATGCCTTTCTGGCTCAGGCCCTACTGCGGCCGACCGATGCCGACCAGGGGAACGCCAATGCCGCATAATCATCTTGAGTTCTGCGTCTGCGAAAGCCCAACGGCGCTGCACACGTGCTTCGACGAGACCTACGTCGGCCGCGATCTGACCAATGGCCACTACGCCGACGTCACGATCAAGCGTTGCCGGACTTGCGGCAGAAACTGGCTGCGCTACTGCGTTGAATATCAGGCGTTCAGCCGGTCGAACCGGTGGGCGCGGGGGCTAATTTTGGGCGACGATGCATCGCACATCACCCCGGAGAAGGCCGCTGCCTATCTGGCTGGCCTGCCTGAGATTATCCGGGGCGGAAGCTATTACGACGGCGTGGCCGCATGGACAACCGGCCCGGTCAATTGGGACCTGTAGCGGGTCGACCGCCAGCCCGCCAACCGATCAGCCCCGCATCGCCGATTCGCAGTCGTGATCACATCTTGCCAACCGATTCCCAACCAACCATGAGGCCGCAAAATGACATCGAATTCCGAGACCTACCTTTCGCCCGTCGCCGTCGCCCGGACTTACCCAGGCGTCCGCGTCCGCGACTTGGCGACATGGCGATCCGGAACCGACCGTGCGGGGCCGCCATACGTGAAGGTCGGGCATCGTGCCTACTATCCCGCATCGATGCTGGCGGCATGGGCGGCGACGCGCGGGATGCACAGCCCTGCCTAACCGGCAGCGCCACCCAGGCGGCGCCAGATTGGTGCCGCCGGGTCGTGACCCCATTCTTCCTGAACCGCGGGGGCGGGCCGACCTTAGCTAGACGGCGGGTCGTGCCCCTACCCCGACGCCTCCCCTTCCGCACATCACGCCGGCCGGTCGATCAGCGCCGACACGTCCGCGACCGCCAGCCGGTCGACCCGCGGAATCCATGTCTAGAAGAAAGTTTCACTTTTTTCGGTTGCCGATGATTCACGCGCGACCCCAGGGAATCCACGCCTTCCAGGCTGTCGGGCGAGGCCGCGGCCCGGATGTCACGACGACTCGCGGCCAAATTCAGCTACCCGGGAAAACGGTCGTGACGGGACATTGGTAGCTGTTCGCAGGCGTTCCAGCCATCCTGAAAGAGCAAGCAATGATCACCCCCGACCAGCCTATCATCGACCCGATCACGGTCACCACCAAAGAAGCTGAGCGCCTTCTGTCCATCGGCCACACGACACTCTACCGCCTCATCGACGCCGGCAAAATCGACACCCTGACCGTCGGGGCCAAGCGCCTCGTCACCTACGCTTCGATCAAGCGGTTCGTCGTAGAAAACGCCGTCGCCGGAAAGGTCGCCGCAAAATGACCGCCGTCGCTGCCCCCGCCCTGAAAATCCCCCATGTCCGTAGCGTCCCGCGCCCCCCGCGCCCGGATGTCCTTCGTACCCCCCACCTGTTCCTGACCTTCAAGCAGCCGCTATTGGCGATGCGCGGGGGGCTGTCAGGGTGGCAGACCACCGAGCTCACGACCCTCGACGCCGGGCCGAACTCCGACCCGGATAACCACTCCTGGGACTGGACCAAATTCCGGTTGAAACTGCTACGCCGCGGGTTCGATGACAGGATCATCTCGTACATTTACACGACCTACGAAACGACCGACTTCTGGTTTCCCGACGTCGGCTCGACGTTCTATGTCGCGGCCCGCTTCGAGCGCGATGCCGACACCGCAGACGCCTTCCGACTGATGGAAATGCAGATCAACCTCGCGGTCGGGCGAGAGGGCTAAATGCCCCGGCCGTATCGAGCGGCCGGGGCAAGTTCTGCATGAACACCCAGTAACTGTGCCGTCACGACCGAAAATTCCGAGACGGCCCGAGCGCAAAAAGTCATGAACACCCAACAGCACGAGAATGATTTCCGCGCCGCGATAGCGAAAGAAGGGCTGACCGTAAAAGGCCCCCTCATTGCAGACGGCAAGTGGCAATACTGCGATGTGGCTGGAGACAAGCCGGGTAAAAAGAACGGCCGCTACAGGCTTTACCTCGATGGCACCCCGAGGGGCCTGTTTCGGAACTGGAAAGACCCAACCGGCCAAACGATCAAATGGTCAGCCGACCGCGGCACGACCCCCATGTCGGCCGCCGAGCGCGAGCGGATCGACGCCACGATGGCACGCCGCGCCGCCAAAGAGGCCGACGACTACAATGCTGCCGCCAAGCGCGCCAGGCGGGACTGGGACGCGGCGAACGCGGCGCCGGCTGACCACCACCCCTATCTGACTAAGAAGGGCATCGAGGCGCACGGCACGCGGGTTGACGGCCAGGGCAGGCTGATCATCCCCGTGATGATCGACGGCGCGATCGTTTCGCTCCAAAGAATCACGCGGGATGGCGGCAAAAAATTCATGGCCGGCGGCCGAACTGCTGGCGGCTCATTCCCGATCGGCGACGTCGCCGCCGCGCAGCAGGGCACCATCGTGTTCTGTGAGGGATTCGCCACCGGCGCCAGCATTCATGAGGCGACCGGCCATCCTGTGATTGTGGCCTTCAACTGCGGCGGCCTCGAGCCGGTAATCGGGTCATTCCGCGCGCAGTATCCGAACGCCCGGTTCGTCATCGCGGCCGATAATGATCAGTGGACCAAGGGTAACCCAGGACTGACGGCGGCGCGGGCGGCGGCCAAGGCGCATAACTGCCTGGTGGCAGCCCCCGTGTTCGCCGATCTGGACGGCAAGCCGACCGACTTCAATGATCTTCACGCCCAAGCCGGCCGGGAAGCCGTCGCCGACGCGCTGCGCGAGGCCGTGGCCGAGCCGATTCCCGGACCGGTGGAGTCCGAACAGACTTGGGCTCCTCTGGCGCCCCATTTCAACGAGCCGAGCGTGTCCGCCGACGAGGCCGCGGTCAAGCTGCGCGCGGCGCTGCGCGAATTCTTCCGCCGGCTGGCCGTCTTCCTGGACTACAAGTCGGCGATGGCGGCCGCGGTCGCGCAGGCCGACATCAAGGCCGAGGCTGAGGCCGACTACGCCATGACGGTTCCCGGCATAAAGGGCATCCTGGACGAGCGCGCCGCATACGCTGAAGTGTGCCGGATCAGCCGCGTTGCCCCCGCCGACGACATGTCCGACGAGGGCCTTGACGGACTCCGCGACCGGGTTACGGAGAAATTCACCGCTGAATTCCGGCGCTTCGCCCGCGAGCGCGTGCGCAAGGATCATCGGGACATAAACTGCAATCTGCCGGCGCCGCCGCGCCTCCAGGTAAAGGCGACTCCCGGCCTGGGCAAAACGACGATCGTCGCCGAACTGCTGCGGGCGCATCCCGAATGGCACGCGCACCTCTATTCCCCGACGCACGACCTGATCGACGGGACGGCCAAGCATCTCCCCGAGGGCCGCCGTATTCGCGGCCGGGCCCAGGCGGTGGCGCCGGGCAGCACCGAGAAGATGTGCACTCGCGCCGAGATCGCCGAAGAGGTTCAGACCGCTGGACTCTCGGTGAAGGAAAATCTGTGCGAGCGCGGCAATAAGCGGTGCGCGCATTTCGATGGGTGCCAATATCTCGCGCAATGGGAAAATACGGAGCCAGGCGCGACCCTTTTTCCGACAGCTTCCCTGCCGATCCCCAAGCCGCCCGAATTCCCCAAGCCCGACCTCGTCATCGTCGACGAGTCCGCGCAATCGGAACTGATCGCCAAGCCGAAACGCCTCGACCCCGACCGGCTCACCGAGACGGGGTGGATGCACGACCTCGCCGACAGCCTTGACCGCGTGGGCCCGCATGCGGCGGTAGATATGTCGGCCGACATCGCGTTCGCGGCCGGCGTGATGCGGAAGGTCCACGACGCCCTGTGCGATACCGGGAACGAGCTTGCCACCCTGCGCGCCGCTGGCGTGACCCAGGGCGACCTGCTGGCGGCAAGGAAATGCCTGAACGGCCTGGCCGAGCGTCCGAAGCTGGACCCTACCCTCTCCGATAGCGAAATCCGCCGCCGGCTGGGCCAGTTCAAGGGGTCCGACGCCGGCAAGGTAGCCGCCATGCTGCGCGCCCTGGCGCTGGAGATCGATCTGCCGCGCTCTGGCACTCACGGCGTGGTGCTGCGCGATACTGAGGTGCCCGTCGACGGTGAATATCCGATACTGCCGCGCATCCACGTCTTCGCCACCAGGAAACCGCGATTCGACGCCGGGAAGACTGCGCTACTGATCCTCGACGCCGACGCCGATATCGAGGTGAATCGCCGCCTCTTCAGCGCCGACGTGGAAGACGCCAGCGACGACGCCAGCGACAACGCCGACGAGGACGACGGCGAGGTTGGCGACATCGAGACCGTGGACATCCGCGCCGAACAGCGTGCGCACGTGGTGCAGTACTACAGCACGGTCATGCCGAAGGGCCGCGCGATCCGCGATAGCGCCGACGGCGAAAGCGTGCGCGCCCAGCTTCGCGCCCTGGTCGACCGGGAGACGGCTGGCGGCAAAAAGGTGCTCGTCATCACGTACAGAGATTTGCGCCGCAAGCTGACCGGGCAGAAGGACCCCACCACCACATCGACCACCTGGAACGGCGCCGAGATCGCCCATTTCGGCAACATCCGCGGCAAAAACGATTTCGAGAACTATGACGCCGTGATCATCTTCGGCCGGAACCAGCCGCCGCTGGGCGCAATGGAGGACATGGCGCGCGCTGTGTTCGCCGACGCCGTTCGGCCCCTGGAGCTCCTGCCGACCGCATCGGGCGACGCCGACGATCTGGGCGACGACGACGAGGCGGCGGCGCTGGCACGGCCCAGCGAACTGCGCGCCTATCGCATGGCCGCCGGCCACGCCGAGGCGGTCAAGGTCGACTGTCACCCCGACCCTCGGGTTCAGGGGTTCTGGGAACAGAAGCGCGAGGACGAGACCGGCCAGTCGATCGGCCGGCTGCGGCTAGTTCACGCCGCCAAACCCAAGCGGGTCATCATCGTCAGCAGTGTCCCGGTCGACATCACCGTCAACGAGGCGCTGCACATGCGGGAGGTGTTAAAGTCGAACCCGGTCATGGAAGCATACGGCGTCAGCGGCCGCGCGTTGCGGCTGAACCCCTCGCACCTAGCGGAGACCTATCCCGCACAGTTCAAGTCCGAGGGCCACGCGCGGGACCATGCTCGGGCGGCGAAGAAGCGTTTCGGCAAAAGGGGGGGAAATCCCAATAATATATCTATTGGGAACTTCCCCCCTTTTGATCCGTCCGAGCCGGAAATCGTCCGGTACCGCGTCGAGGGGCAGAAGGGTGTCGACGCTTACGGTCTCGCTGATCCACGGAGCCGCCCCGATGAGAAGTTCGCCGCGCAGGCCGGCAAGCCGATCATTGGTTATGTCGACCGGCTAAACGTTTCGTCGATCACGTTTTCGCCCGACTATCGGCACCGTACTAAGGAGGAGATTGATGAGGACGAGGTCGGCCGGTTGCTGGAGGCTGGCCTCAACGGCACCGGAGACGTAAATGACCTGTTCCGAGCTCTGACGGTGAGAGAGCCGGTGCCGGGCGCTGGCGAAGCGAACAAGGGGTCCTAGGATCGAACCTGGTGGCTCTTCGCTCGGCATGGCTCTAATCTGGGTTCGAAGCACACGCGGTTCCGCCACGGAGGGGCCAATGCCCAATAGGTTCGGTTTCGAGGACAAGGGGATCGCCGATCTACTGCGGGCGGGACGTCTTACCGTGCCTCCGAACCAGCGCTCGTATGCGTGGCAAGAGCGGCACGTCAAGAACTACCTGGAGGACCTGAACGACGCGGTGATCAACGATCATGAGGAATATTTCCTCGGGACGATCGTGCTCATTCAGCAGGGCCGTGAGCCGCCCTCGATTGCCGACGGGCAGCAGCGCATCGCCACCACGTCAATCACGCTTGCTCGAATCCGCGATCTATTTCTTGAACTTGGGCGAGACCGGAGCGCCTTATCGATCGACGGAGATTTCCTGCGGACGGTCGATCGCGCCTCCGAAGCGATGATGGCTCGGCTCAGCCTGAATCTCGAAGACAATGAATATTTCAGACGCGTCATCTTGGCGTGTCCGGACGACGGTGATTATGCCGCCGCGACCGCCATGGAGCCTCAGAGGGCGTCAAATCATCGGCTCAAGGAAGCCTCGGTCCAGTGCTTGAACTTCTTCAGGGGGGCCATGGGCCAACTCCCCGACCACTCGCGAGCGGACTATCTGCTGAAGTGGGTCGACTTCCTTCAGCACAAGACGAGCGTCATCGTCGTTACCGTGCCGGATGAGGTCGGAGCCTATCGGATGTTCGAGACCTTGAACGACCGCGGTCTCAAGGCGTCACAAGCCGACATCCTCAAGAACTACTTGTTCAGTAAGGCGGGCGGCCGTCTGAACGAGGCAGTGACGCTCTGGACCACTATCGCAACCGAAATAGAAGGCATCGGGGGCGATGAAAACGCTTCGCTGTTAACCTACCTTCGGCATCTCTGGATCACGAAGAACGGCGGCACCAAGGAGCGCGAATTGGCTGCCGCCATCCGCGGCAACGTGACGAGTGAACGCCGCGCCATCGAGTTCCTGACGGAGGCGGCCGGCGCTGTCTCAGACTACTTGGCACTGTCATCGTCGCGTCATCCGAAGTGGGAAACCTACCCACCGTCCGTGAAGCAGAACATCGAAACCCTCGGCGCCCATCTCCAAGTCGAGCAGATCAAGCCGCTGTTGTTTGCAGTTGCCCGCCACTTCTCGCCGGTGGAGGCCGAGAAGGCGTTCAAGCTCTTCGTAAGCTGGTCGGTGCGGTTCCTAATCTATGGTGGTCGGGGCGGACTGCTAGACACGCAATACTCGCAGCGCGCCTTCGATGTCGGTTCGGGCCGCATGACAAGAGCGCGCGAACTGCGCGAATCCATGAGGGAGTACGTCCCGTCCGATGTCGCATTCGAGCAGGCATTCGCTACGGCACGGGTGTCCCGCAGTCATCTCGCGCGATACTATCTGCGTGCGATCGAAAAGCAGCGCAGCGGCGATCCGCAGCCGGAGTACGTGCCGAACGACGATGTCTCGCAGATCAATCTGGAGCACGTACTCCCCCTCACGCCCAGCGCCGCATGGCAGGTTGACGCTGAGCAGGCTCGTTCCGTTCAGAAATTGCTCGGCAACATGGCGTTGATGCGCGAAGCCGAGAATCGCGACCTCGCCAACCGGACGTTCGACGAGAAGAAGGCGGTGTATGCCAGGTCGGGTTACGTGACCACATCCGAGATCGCCGAGCGAGCCACCTGGACCCTCGCAGACATCGAGGCGCGGCAAAGGGCGTTGGCGCGTTCCGCGGTCCAGACATGGCCGCTGACATTTGGCGATTAGGGCGAGGAGCCTCGTGGCGAACGATACCGGGGCTCCTCCCTTAGGAAGGTATCCGCCACACCGGCTCTGCGGCGGCAGGTAGACAGCCCTGCTCTTCGGGCGGCCTGGACACCGTCCGTCTCTTCGAGCCGGTCGTATGTTGCTCAGTATCTAGACTGTACCGCCCAGCAAGGGGCCGCCGGCGCCGCCGAACGCGATGGATGGACCGAGCCTCCGTCAATCCTCGTCGTCGTTCAGATCGGTCATAAGAGCCGCCACCGAATTGAACCTCCTAACCTCACCATTCTGCGCTGCTCGGAGTGCAGTCTTTGTCTCGCGGTTGGGGACCTTAACGTCAAACGGAAGAGCGCCTTCGGCTGCAACGCGCACGAGCATCAGCCGTATCGCGTCGGAGACAGACAGACCCATCTCGGAGAGAACGGCAGCGGCTTCCTTCTTGAGGTTCCGATCAATTCGGGCGCGGACAACGTCAGCGGCGGACATAGTCATACTCACTTCTGGGCCTCGGGCCACACTGTAGCTACAATGTTAAATGATCTGTTGTGCAGGACTGGTCAAGGTCGCCACCCCCTTCCTCCCATCCCCGGGAGCACGGATAAGCACATCCAGGACAACCCAGCACAGGGATAACCAGGAGCACTGGAGGGCCGATCATAACTCATTGCAATAACAGGAGAATTTCGAGCCACGTGAAATATATGTTGCAATCAACCTTCTTAAGTTGCATCTAAAATTGCATCTTGAGATGCGAAGTTTCACAGACTGCGCAATTCAGCCTCCATAATTGTATATCTAAATCATTGATTTAAAACGATATCTTTATCACATTGTCCCAGCGGCGATCGGGCCGGAACTCAAAAAAGGGTAACAATAATGGCTACGGCACGTGAACTCAGTGCAATCGCGAAAAAACAGTTGGCAATTCGCGATCTGCACTGGCCCGGCATGGAAGTCTGGCTGTGGAATCGCAAAGCGCAAAAAGGCTTCGCGACGATCCCCAAGACCATGCCGCTGATCCTAAAGATCATGGACGAAATGACTAAGGGGGCGCCAGTCTCGTCCACTTACCTAACGCTTTGGTGCAATACCTGGGACAATAATTTCGTTGTGCTCAATAAGCCGGGTGACCTTGCCGTGGCATCAGGCTTCGGAGGGCAGCGGGGAGAGCACACTTGGGCAACGCGGATGAAGAAACTCCACGAGCTCGAGTTCATTGACATTAAGCCGGGGCGATCTGGCCCCCTCGGCAACGCGATCATCTGGAATCCGCACTGGATACTTCGCTACCACCATCACATCAAGACCCCCGGCCTGACGGCGACGAGCTACAACACGCTCGTGGAGACGGCCCTAGATATTGGCACGACGGACATGACCGTACCGTGGAACCCGTTCTCGCCGCGGACGGTTGCGCCGCCGTCGGCCGCACCAGCGCCGGGCACCCCTATACCGTCTCCGCCTTCTGCCCCGCCGCAGGCGTCGACCGGAGGGGAGGCACAGTGATGCGCGCGATCGAGCAGACCAACAAATTCAAGCGCGACTATAAGCGGGAGAAAAGAACTGAACCGGAACTCGATAAGTTCCTGGTGCCGGTAATCGAGCTGCTTGCCGGGGATGGGACGCCTCCCGCGCGGCTGCGCGATCATAGTTTATCGGGCGAATGGGTGGGCTTTCGCGACTGCCATGTCAGGCCCGACCTGTTGTTGATTTATGCGAAACCAGACGCAAAAACGCTCACGCTGGTCCGCGTAGGCTCGCACAGCGAGCTGTTCGACTGAAAGGCCGATCATGAGCAGCACTCGACGTAGCGACATCGTCGCGGGCCAATCTCCTCTACCCCGCGGGTTCTGGAGCCGCTGGTCCGCGCCCGTGTCGCGCCGAACTCGATCATCAGAACTGACGATCCACGCTTTTATGCAGATGGCGGAGCTTAGCCGGTAGCCTGATTCCTTCCGAAGCGCTTCGATTGCCACCTCCGCGTTGCCTTCGCTTCTTCCATTTCCGCTACCGCTATAATTTCGACGGCCAGCAAGACGACGCTCAGACCGGCACTAGTCACCGATGATGAGGCATTTGGGTTAAAATCTTATCTTCAGTTGCGGGGTTGGACGCTGACGGGCTTGTCCGACCCTCTTCCCATCCCGCACCGGCCGGTGTGACTAGCGCGATCCTGTGTCTCGGACCCGAGGAGAAGCCCTCCGCCATTACCCGTTGATACACCCGGATTTCTTGGCGGCGACCGATCGCTTT
>Ga0070665_100004782_pt1 | contig 14096 bp, 13 predicted proteins | sample KBSS13metaG_FD_65862 | JGI IMG/M metagenome (GOLD analysis project Ga0070665, IMG submission 65862) | Switchgrass rhizosphere microbial communities from Kellogg Biological Station, Michigan, USA - KBS S1-3 metaG | ecosystem: Host-associated > Plants > Roots > Rhizosphere > Soil ... | reverse complement strand
AGGACGGCCTGCTGACGGAGACCGAGGCGCGCAGCGAGGCGTTCCCCCCGGGCGACATCGACTTCCCTGCCGTCATCGCCCACCGGCAGGCGCTCTGGCCGCGCGTGCTCGATCGCTTCGACGCCGCCGGCGGCGGCGCGATGCGGGATCGGTTCGATCGTTTCTGCCTCGGGGAGGCGGGTTGGCTGGACGACTTCGCGCTGTTCATGGCCGTCAAGGATGCTCACGGCCAGGCCGCGTGGACCACGTGGGAGCCCGGCATCGCGGAACGCGAGCCGTCGGCGGTCCTGCGCTGGTCTGCGCGTTGCGCCCGCGAGATCCGGCTGCACAAGCTGACGCAGTTTCTGTTCGCCGAGCAGTGGCAGCGTGTGCACGACGCCTGCCGGGCGCGGTCGATCCAGATCATGGGCGATCTTCCCATCTTCGTCGCGCACGACAGCGCCGACGTGTGGGCGCGCCGCGAATTGTTCCGGCTCGACGCCGAAGGACGGCCGACCGTCGTCGCCGGCGTGCCGCCCGATTATTTCAGCGCGACCGGGCAGCTGTGGGGAAATCCCCACTACCGGTGGGATGTGCTCGAACGGACCGGATACCGCTGGTGGATCGATCGATTTCGCGCGCTGCTGGGCATGGTCGATCGCGTCCGCATCGATCATTTCAGGGGCTTCGAGGCGTCGTGGGAAGTGCCAGCTGACGCGTCCACCGCCATAGGAGGCCGGTGGGTGAACGGGCCGGGCGCGGCGCTCTTCGAGGCCGTGCAGGCCGCGCTGCACGCGGAACGGCTTCCCGTTGTCGCCGAGAACCTCGGCGTCATCACGCCGGAAGTGGAGGCGCTGCGTGAGGCGCTGGGCTTCCCGGGAATGGCGATCCTCCAGTTCGCGTTCGGCAACGATGCCCACGCGGACGATTTCAAGCCCCACAACTATCCGCGCAACCTCGTCGTCTACACCGGCACCCACGACAACGACACCACCGTGGGCTGGTGGACCGGCGCAGCCGGGCACAGCACGCGATCGGACGATGAGATCGAACGCGAGCGCGAGCTCGCGAGCCGCTATCTGGGCCTCGAAGGGCGGGACGTGCATTGGGAGTTCGTTCGCGCGGCGCTGGGATCAGTCGCGGATACCGCGATCGTTCCAGCGCAGGACCTGCTGGGCCTCGGCAGCGACGCGCGCATGAACCGGCCCGGCACCATGAGCGGCAACTGGCGATGGCGGCTCCTTCCCGGTCAGCTGACCCTCGAGACCGCTCGAAAGCTCGCGGTGACGGCCGAGACGTACGGCCGGGCCTGACGCCGATCTCGCTCTTATCTCATGCCGCCGTGTCCGCGGAGAGGGCGCTGTAGATTCGGTCTGTCAGCTCGCGCAAGTGCGCCAGCTTGTGCGCGCTGATGTCCTTGTTGAGTGACGCCATCGCCTCGGGGTCGATGGCTCGACTTTGAATCAACGCCGCCGCAATGATGGCCTTGGCCTGGATCTGGGCGTCAGTCATGGATAGCTCCGTGTCCGGGTACGCGTGTTCATCAGCTCAGGGCTGTCGAGAGAGGAGCGCGAAGGTTTTCAGCGCGGCCAGCCATGCCGCCAGCACCACCGCGTGCCGCACGTAGTTGAGGCGCAGCCATCGCGTGGCCGTCGCCACGGCCGCGGGCGAATCCTGCGCGTCCATCAGCCGGACCATCGTGGGAATGAAGTACGCAAACGTCAAGAGCCGGTCCGCCAGCGCCGCAAGCGCAGCGGCCAGCCACCAGGCGCGAACGCCGCCGGAGGCGTTCCACGCGTAGAACAGGTTGGCGAGGGTGAGCAGCGTGAGAGGAATCGTCGTGACGAACGCCCAGAATTGTCGTCCCGTATCGTCGCGGCGGGCCGCGGCCGCATCCCACCGCCGTTCCGAACCCGTCGAGGACGCGATCCAGTGAGGTACGGTGATCCGGTGCTCGTACAGGCCGGCGCCGAAGGCAATCCCGAGGTTGACGACGAACAGCCACAGGACAACAGCCGCCACGGCGTCCTCACATCGAAGTGATTGAGAGGCGTCCTAGAGGACGAAGCAGAACGTGTTCAGCCGGTAATAGAGCGTCGCGTGAAACGATCCGGCTTCGACCATGGGATAGAGCGGCCGGGAAGCCACGGAGATGACCTGGATGGACGGATGCTGCTCCATCCACGCGAGCAACTGCTGTTGCTGCGCGTCCGTGAGGTCTTGCGGGTCGCGGACGAGCGCGATTGGGCCGTAGGGGCGGTCCGGACCGTCGGCGGGCGACCAGATCGCGCGGGACCACCGCACCTGAGGGAACACTCGCGACAACACGGCGCCGGCCGCCGCATGCGATCCGATCACCAGCGCGTGCAGCCGCTCGTGCCTGACGATCGACCAATCGTCGATCGCCGGCGATTCCTCTCGAACCTCGCCGTCGATGATGGGCGGAAACGTCCGATCGTCGAGGACGGGAGAAAGCTCGGTGGACACCATCGGCACAGGTCCTTTTCCATGTCGGGTCCCCATCGAAGCAGGCACGACTCGGTTGTTGGTGAATTGCTGGAGGTCCGTAATCGCCACAGACAAGCGAGAGTATAGACGATATGACACTATGGTGCAAGTGATGCCGCAAAGGGCGTACAACTCCTTTTACGGTCGTCCAATTCCCTCACTTTGCCGGGCGGCAGCTTGAAAGGCGGTCCGCCGATCCCGGGTCGTGAGTCGGCAGGTAAACCGTTGGACGATCGGCGGCCAGAGACCTGATTGCGCCGAGCGTTGCGCCGGCCACGTCGTCGTCCGCGCTCACGCCGTCCAACCGGCCCGCGAGCATCAGTCGCTCGTCATACGACGCGTCGCCGGCCAGAAAGAACGTCGTCGCCTGATCTTCGACCACGACCGAAATGTGATCCCTCGTGTGGCCGGGCGTCGCCACCGCGATCACGTCACCGGCCGCAGTCAATTTCCTGCTGGCTGCGAAAGGTCCCCACGGGCCGGCGAGAAGATCCAGCGGGACCGGATTGAACCATGACGGCCACCGATTGGGAAGGTATCCGCGTGCACGGCCCATCCATCCGCGTGCGATCTGGACCTCACCGCGCGGCACAAGGATTTCGGTTTGCGGGAAATGGGCCAGGCCGCCGTCGTGATCGCAGTGCAGGTGTGTGAGGACGACTCGTTTCACATCTCTCGGCCCGACGCCCAGGGCGCGTAGCTGCGGACCGATTTCCTCATCGCGCTCGATTCGGAATGCGACTTCCCATCGCATGTAGGGATGCAGGGACCTGCCGCTTTCCAGCAGGTGTGTCCCCTGGCCCGTATCGACCACGATCACACCTTCCGCATGGTCGATGACCCAGGCATACGTTGGAAGCCAGTCGGTCCAGTTCGGGTCGCGGAATACCGCGAGCCGGCGTCCCAGCCCGCGCCCCCGCCCTTCGACCTGTGCGGTCTTGATCCGGACCGAGCCCGTTTGGATCGCGTGGAGTTTCATGCGGCCTCCAGGATTGATCGCACGATTCGGGGCTGGTCGAAATGGGCCATGTGGCCGGCATCGGGCAGACGAACGACGGTGGTTCCTGGCGCAGCAATGGCTGCCGGCAAGTCCTTCACGACCGAAGCCGGCGTCAGCACGTCCTGTTCGCCGAACACGTAGTGGACGGGAACGGTCACCCGTGGCGGGCGGCTGAACAGATCCAGAGAGGAAATCTCGGGAAGGAGCCTGCGCTGGATGATATTCACATTGCGCAGGGCTCTGACGCCGCCGACCGCGCCATAGGTGCGAATCAGCGCAAAGAACGCCTCCCGCGCCAGCGCGCCGAACGTTTTTCCGTGCTCGATTGTGCCGAGATCGGCCAGGAGGCGGGTGCGCCGCTGGAACGGGGCCGGATCCACGAACGGCGGGTGCCCGAGTGCCATCACGCTTCGGCGGATCCGATGCCGGTCCGGGCCACGCGCCTGCTCTTGAAGAAAGGCGTGCGCGGCGGCATCACTGACGGTGGTCTGCGCATCCGGGGAGACGGCGATCACGGCCCTGACGTGATCGGGTTCGTGCTCGACTGCCTGCAGGGTAATCGTGCCGCCGATCGAGATGCCGAGTATCAACGCGGGCCGCCCGGTCTCGCCGTGCAACCACCGCAGGACGCTCCGCAGATCATCGACCTGCTGTGCCAGGGACACGCGTCGGGCGTCGTGCGCCGGCGCGTCGCCGCATCCGCGTTGTTCCCAGTAGCCGACGAGAAAGTTGTGCTCCAGGTCCAGGAGCCGCTGGAATTTTGCGACCTCGTGCAGCAGCGGAAGGGCCGGGCCGCCCTGGACGACCAGGAGCGGAGGGAGCCCGGGGCGCGCGGCGGAGAGCCGGATGCGCTGGCGGGAGCCGTTGATATTCAGCGTGATGGTTTTGTCGATCGCATGCCGTGCTCTGTTCTTCATGGTCCCTCGGGCCTCCTGGATGCCGGTTCAGGTGTTAGCACACGCTAACTCACGAGCCAAAAAAAATTACGCGCCGACCCTCCGGAACAGCGCGACGAGATCGGCCTTCCACCGCGTGGCCGGCCCGGGCACCACCCCGACCTGGAGCATGCGGGCCAGCTCGGCGAGTGTCCCCTGCAGGCTTGCCGCGGCGACGTCGGGGTGCACTGCTGGTCCGGCGCCCGGCGGCCGGGGCGCCAGGCTCATGAGCGAGCGGGCCATGCCGATCATGGTCTGTCGCCGGACCGCCGGCGCCGCCTTCGGCCAGAGGACGCGCGCGCTGTCGGACAGGAACGCCATGGCGTCCGGGTGCTCGTCCACCAGCGCGAGCACCTGGCCGACGTACGCGTCCAGTTTGTCGTCGAAGGTTTTCGCCCCGTCGATCGCAGCCTGGCACTTCGTCCACAGCCGTCGATGACAGGTCTCGAAAAGATGCAGGGCCAGATCCTCCTTGCCTGCAAAGTGTTTGTAGAGCGCCGGGTTGGTGTAGCCGCTTTCTTTCGCGATGTCACGAATGCTCGTGCCGTCGAACCCGCGCTGGCTGAACAGCTTCATCGCCGCGCGCAGAATGTGCCGCTTGGCCGGCGGGTCGCCTTCGCGGATGTAGAACGGCAAACGCGACAGTGTCGGGTTCACAGCGGTGACGTTAGCATACGCTAACTCGCACGGTCAAGCTGCGTAAGCACACCCCCAACCCATCGGTTTTCCGACACTCTTGTGCCCTCGAGCGCCGGAAAACGGCGAACGTAGAAATCGAACATACGCCTTGCTGAGGTCGGGTTTTTCGCTTACCCTCTGCGGTGCCAGTGCTCATACGAGCGGTACGTCGCGCCACGGCGTTCCGGTCAGACCTCGCCGCTCTAGTCTCGTACAGCGTCCTTGCGGTGCTCTATTCGTGGCCGCTGCCCACCCGTTTCGACACCGCGTTCCTCGGTTCCCCGGCCGCTGACCTGGGCGCATACGTCTGGAACCTCTGGGTGTTCCGCCACGAAATCGTGGTGAGACACAGCTCCCCGTTCTTCACCTCGGCGATCCTGGCGCTGACGCCGCCGCCGGCGCCGCTCTCGCTGCAGAACTACACCGCGTTTGCCGACGTCCTCGCGCTGCCGCTCATTCCGCGGCTCGGCATCGTCGTCACGTTCAACCTGCTGTCGTTGTTCGCCGTCGTCCTCAGCGCCTACGCCATGTTCCTGTACGCCCGGGCGCGTACGGGCGATCCCTGGGCCGGATGGATCGGCGGCGCGGCCTTCGGATTCTCGTCGTTCATGATGATTCGGCAGACCGCGCATTTCAGCCTCGTGCTGGCTGCGCCTCTCCCGATTTTCGGCCTGCTCATGCACCGGATGTCCCGGCGTCCCTCGTATCGCCTCGCGATCGCGTCGGGAGGAGTCGTCGCCTGGGCGTACTTCTGCGACCCGTACTACGCGGTCTACTGCCTGTTGATCCTGCTCTACATGGTGGGGTACTCCGCCTTCACGCTCGACTTCCTGCCGCGCGAGTACCGATCGAACTGGCCCGGGACGATCGTCGACCTCGGGCTCTTCACCGTCGGCGGGCTGATCCTGGCGATCGCGATCTCCGGTGGCCGGACTTTCGTGTTGCGCGGAATCACGGTGAGCGCCACCAGGCTGTACACGCCAATGCTGGTGTTCTCCGTGCTCCTCATCCTTCGTTGGGCAGCCATCACGCGGCCGCGCGTATCCGTCCTTCCGATGAACTGGGCGGCGGCACGCTTCACGATGGTTGGCATGGCCGCGATTCTGGTGGGATTGGCGCCGATGCTGTCGGCGTTCACCTCGCCGCTCGGGTCGCCGCTGGCGGCAAACCCGGTCCCCATGTGGCGCAGCAGCTCGCCTGGCGTTGACGTGCTCGCCTATCTGATTCCCAATCCCTTGCATCCCTGGGCCCCGGCGTCGTGGTTGACGTGGCTGAGCGACCGTCCGAACGGGCTGGTGGAAAATGTCGCCAGCCTGCCGTGGGTGGCGCTGCTGACCGTCGTGTTCGCGTGGTGGACGATGCGCCAGCGTCCTCATAGCGGCTGGATGGCCTTCACCGCGTTCTTTGCCGTGCTGTCGCTCGGGCCGTTCGTGAAGGTCGGCGGCATCGACACGTACCTGCCGACACCCTGGGCGCTGCTCCGCTACGCCCCTGTCATCGGCGCCGCTCGCATGCCGACTCGCCTCGCGGTGCTGACGTCGCTCGGTGTCTCGATGCTGCTGGCGATGGCCGTGCAGCGCTTGCGTCAGCGCTCGCCCCGCCCACACGTGGTCTTTGCCGTGGTCGGAGCACTCCTCCTGTTCGAACTGTGGCCGGCGCCGCGGCTGCTCGCCGACGCGCGCGTCTCGCCGGTTTTTCAGACGATCGCGGACGACCCTCGTCCGGTACGCGTCCTGAACCTGCCGTTCGGACTGCACGACGGACTGGGTGGCAAAGGCGGACAACACTCGATTTCGCAGTACCAACAGACTGTCCACGGAAAGCCGCTGGCCGGCGGGTACCTCTCCCGCCTCCCCCCGGGTGCGGTCAAACGCTACCAGCGAATGCCGCTCATGAGCGTGCTCCTCGAGCTGAGCGAAGGACAGCCAGTCGATCCCGCCAGACTGGATGACGCGGTGGCGCGAGCGAGAGCAAGACAGAAGGAGCTCAACATCGGCTGGATCGTTGTCGATTCGAGCCGCGCCACGCCTGAGCTCCTGGCTCTCTGTAATCGCGCGTTCGATATGCAGCCGATCGCGACGGATGGCGACTGGGTGATCTACCGCGCAGAGCCATAGACGAGCCAGGCTCAGGCGTGCAGGCCGGTACGTGCGTTGCACCGCCCTGGGGCATGGCCAACGACGCAATCGCAAAGCGATCTACGGTCGGGGCGGTCGTGCTGTTCGGGCTGCTCGCTGCCGCATGCGGGAGCTCGACCACGCCCACCTCGCCAATGTCACCGACCAATCCCGAGGGCACGAATCCGCCGAACCTGCTCACGGTCACGATCACGAACGGCCGGTACTCACCAAATCCAGTGATGGTGAAAGCCGGCCAGTCCGTGAACTGGTTGAACTCCGACTCAATCGCTCATAGCGCCACAGACCCGGGCGTGTTCGATACGGGAAACATCTCGCCGACCAGCGCCCACAGTGATAACGGCGATCAGGTGATGTTCAACACCGCCGGCACGTACAACTATCACTGCGCGCTCCACGCGAACGAGAGCGCGACGATCATCGTGACGCAGTAGCGCTAGGTCGAAGAGGAGATCGGCTCAGCCGGCGCGGCGACGCGCACGTCGTGCAGCGGGCCCGGTGCGTCACGGCAGTCGATCACCTGCAGAGCGTTCGTGGTTGCCACTGACGCGTGACATGACGCCCGCGTGGCGGTGAAGCGACTCCGGTGTCAATTCCACTGATAACGGTCCGCACGACTTGTGATGGGCATGACCATGCGGTACCCTCGACGCTCGGCTCGATCCCGCTCCGGCTGATGATGATCACGATGAGGGCCGCGTGCCTTCGATCCTGCTCGCTCTCCGTGCTGCTCATCATCGGCGGCGCGACACTCGCCCTGGCACAGAACGATCCGGATACGTCGCCCGCTGCAATGACGATGTTTCCACACCCCGGCGACAGTCGCTGGTGGCTGTCCGGGCAAGTGAATCTCATCTGGCAGACGCACGGGCAATTTACGTCGCCGTATCAAGGCGACAACAGCCTGCGGCCGGAGCCTGAGCAGGCGCTGTCGTCGGTGTGGACAATCTATGCCGGCGTCAGGCTGCCGGGCCACATGGAATTGCTCCTGGACATCGAGAGCGCCGGGGGCCGCGGCCTGAGCGACGCCCTCGGCCTCGCCGGATTCACCAACCTGGATGTCGTCCGGAACCCGACGCTCGGCGCCGCGCCCTACGTCGCACGCGCGATGGTGCACGTCACGGTTCCCTTCAGCCAGGACATGGTAGCCGTCACGCCAACCGCCTTCTCGCTGGCGCCTCGAGTGTCTGCGCGTCGGCTGGACATCCGGGCGGGCAAGCTGGGCATGGCTGATTTCTTCGACGTCAACGCGCCTGGCAGCGACAGCCATCTCCAGTTCACGAACTGGACGGTCGACAACAACGGCGCGTACGACTACGCGGCGGACACGCGGGGGTACACCTACACCGCCATCGTGGAGTACGACACGCCGGCCTGGGCTCTGCGGTTCGGTGAAGCGCTGATGCCGACAGTGGCCAACGGGATCGACATGGACTGGAACATCGCCCGGGCGCGCGCCGAGAATCTCGAGCTCGAGCTGCGTCCGGTGACAGGACTCGCCGTCAGGCTGCTTGGCTACGCGAACCACGCCAACATGGGCAATTACGACGAAGCAATCGACGGCTTCCTGGCCGGACGCGATCCGAAGCCCGATGTCACCGCCCATCGTCAGCCTGGCCGGGTGAAAACAGGGTTCGGCCTGAATACCGAGTACCAGTTCCCTGGACTCGTGCGCGTGTTCGCGCGCGCCGGCTGGAATGAGGGGCACAACGAATCGTTTGCCTACACCGAAGTCAACGATAGCGCGCAGGCCGGAGGCGACCTCAGCGGCGCAGCATGGAGCCGATCCCGGGATCGGGTCGGAGTCGCCGTCGTCTCGAACGGCCTGTCCACGCCGCACCGCGACTATCTCGCCCTGGGCGGTCTGGGATTCCTGCTCGGCGACGGCAAGCTGCGCTACGGCCGCGAAGAAATCGTCGAGACGTATTACACCGCGCATCTCTGGCGAGGTGTGTCGGCGTCGGGCGGTCTGCAGTACATCCAGCATCCAGGCTACAACCGGGACCGGGGACCGGTCCTCGTGGGGATGACTCGACTGCACGTGGACTTCTGACTGAAACTCGCGGCACACACTGGCAACCCACCAAACAAGGAGCCGTCATGAAATTGACAGAGGTGCTACTCGCCGAACTGGACCGTGAAACGCCGCGGTCGCGCCGCGCGCTCGAAGAAGTGCCGGCCGGGAAGTACGACTGGAAACCGCACGACAAGTCCATGCTCTTCGGCTACCTGACTCAGCTGGTGGCGACGATGCCGTCGTGGATGGCGATGGGCATCACGAAGAACGAGCTCGACGTAGCACCGGCCAGCGGCTCGGCCATGTCGAATGAGAAGCTGGAAACGAGCGAGGCGCTCGTCAAGGCGTTGGACAAGAGCACCGGCGACGCCCGCGCGGCGCTGCAAGGCACCACCGACGACTTCCTGATGACGCCGTGGAAGCTCCTCGCGCGCGGGCAGGTCGTCCAGGAGACGCCGCGCTGGGTGATGATCCAGGACACGCTCAACCACTGGGCGCATCACCGCGGGCAGATGACGGTCTATCTGCGGCTGCTCGGCGCCAGGGTCCCGTCGATCTACGGACCGTCGGCCGACGACAAGCAGTTCCGGTAATCAACCGGCGACTTCCTGCTGTGACGGAAACCCGTGCTGCTTGCGGCCGACCTCGCCCTCGTGCTCGGCCGTCGTCTTGTACAGCTCGAATCGCCCGTCCTGCGCGCTGCCGCCCAGGCTTCGCTCGTAGGCTTTGCGTTCCATCACGGTCATCGCGGTGAACCCGCGCGCGATGCGCAGGTTCTGGCGCAACACCTTGATCGAATCGATGCCTGACACGGTCGTGCACACCGGGAGGCTCATGGCGTAGCGGAGCGCATCTTCCACACGCGCGGCTTTCTTCCTGATGACGCGCCCGTCGCCGCCGAGGCTCTTCATGCCGATGGCGGCGATGTTCCGGCGTGCCAGTTCGGGCAGCACGCGCGCCTGGAAGCTCCGGAACCCGGCGTCGAAGCCGTTGAGCGGCAACTGGCACGCATCGAAGGGAAAGTCGAACGACAGCATCCGGAGGTGAATCTCCGGATCCTTGTGCCCCGTGAAGCCGACGTACCTGACCTTGCCCTGAGCCTTCGCTTTTTCGAGCGCCTCGGCGACGCCGCCTTGCGCGAAATGCCGGACCGGATCGTTGTGGTAGACACACTCGTGAATCTGCCAGAGGTCCAGGTGATCGGTGCGCAGCCGGCGCAGCGACTGCTCGAGCTGGCGCATCGCGACCCGGGCGTCGCGGCCGTGCGTGCAGACCTTCGTCATCAGGAACACCGAATCCCTTCGGTCCTTGATGGCGCGCCCCATCCGCTCTTCGCTCTCGCCGTCGTGGTACTCCCAGGCGTTGTCCAGAAAGTTGATCCCGGCGGCGATCGCCTCGTGAACGATCCGGACCGCCTCGGCGGACGTCCTGGCCTTGCCGAGGTGGTAGCCGCCAAGACCGATGATCGAGACCTGGTCGGGATGGCGGCCGAACGGGCGGCGGGATATGAGCTCGTCACTCGATGTAGTGTGCATGTCGTGATCCGTTGGAGCGAAATGCAAGGCACAGTCCAGTCAGACGGCATCGTGGCCAGCGGGTTGCAGATTGATCGCGAGGTGCAATGCTCTATGACTTCACCCAGCCCGCGATACGCCTGAGATCGGCGACGAACTGCTCGTACGCGCGGGCCCGGCTGGCTGCATCAGTGCTGCGAAGAATGGAGGATGGGTGAACGGTCACGGTCACGAGCGGCGCCAGTGTTGACACCAGCTTCTTGCCGCGATCCTTCGTCACGCGAACCGACGGCCCGAGGAGCGCGCTCGCCGCGGTCGCGCCCAGCGCCACCACCGCCGCCGGGCGGACTGTTTCGATTTCCATGTCGAGCCAGAGGCGGCACGCCATGACTTCTTCGTGGTTGGGGCGCTCGTGCAGGCGGCGCTTGCCTTGCGGCCGCCATTTGAAGTGCTTCACCGCATTCGTCAGATACACGCCGGCCATGTCGATGCCGGCCTCGCCGAGCGCACGGCGGAGCAGCTGGCCGGCGGGGCCGACAAAGGGCTCCCCCTCGCGGTCCTCCACGTCGCCCGGCTGTTCGCCGACGAGCATGAGCGGCCCGTTCGCGGATCCCGAACCGAACACGGTCTGCGTCGCGTGTTCCCACAACGGGCAGCGGCGGCAGCCCTCCGCCTCGACTTTGATCCGCCGCAGCGAACCGGGGGGCTTCTTCGCCGGTTTCGACTTCGCCATTAGCCGCTCGCGGCCGGTGCAATGAACAGGCCGACTGCGCGGATCGGCTGCTCCGGCTGGCTGTACAAGGACTGGCGCGGCACCTTCTATCCGGCCAACCTGCCTCAGCGATGCTGGCTGCCGTTCTACTCCACGAGATTCGACACCGTCGAGTTGAACGGAACGTTTTACCGGCTGCCGGAGGCCGCGAGGTTCTCCGCGTGGAGGAAGTCCGTGCCTCGCACCTTTCTGTTCGCCATGAAGGCGAGCCGGTTCCTGACACATATGAAGAGGCTGACCGAACCGGCTGAGCCTCTGGAACGGCTGTTCACGCGCGCCCGGCCTCTCGGCAGTACCCTCGGGCCCGTCCTCTATCAGCTTCCGACCGCCTGGAAAATCAACACGGAGCGCCTCGAATCGTTCCTCCGGAGCCTTCCGAGGCGCCGGCGCCACGCGATCGAGTTCCGCGATCCCAGCTGGTATACCGGCGAGGTGTTCGAGCTCCTCGTTCGTTTCAACGTCGCCTTGTGCCTGCACGATATGGAAGGCTCGGCGACGGGCCGGCTCAGCGTCGGGCCGTTCGTCTACGTCAGGTTTCACGGCGTGCCGAAGTATGCGGGCCGCTACACGACGCGCGTCCTGGACGACTGGGCAGACTGGCTGAGCGCCGAGATGGGCCGCGGACGGCCGGTATTCGCGTATTTCAACAACACAATCAACGCCCAGGCGGCAGAAGACGCCGTCAGACTCCGAACGGCGCTCGCGGCGCGCCCGGCGCTTCGATAGAATGGAAACCGCCCGCGCCTCTCTCGCTCGCCGTGGCCATGAATCGCTTTCATCCGGTACTCGCACGCTGGTTCGAGGACACGTTCGGCACACCGACGCCGGCCCAGGAACAGGGCTGGGAGGCGATTCGGTCCGGCCGCCACACGCTCGTCGCGGCGCCGACCGGATCCGGCAAGACGCTCGCGGCCTTCCTCACGGCGCTCGACCACCTGTTCCGCGAAGGCCAGCGCGCGCCGCTGCCGGACGAGGTCCGCGTGGTGTACGTGTCGCCGCTCAAGGCGCTCAGCGCGGACATTCACAAGAACCTGGCGGTGCCGCGCCGCGACATCGCGCGTTACGCCGAGCGCGCCGGCATCGCCTCACCGCGGATCACCGTCGCGGTCCGCACCGGCGATACGACGCAGGCCGAGCGCGCCGCCATGCTGCGGAAGCCGCCGCACATTCTGGTCACGACGCCCGAATCGCTGTTCCTGCTCCTGACCGGCGAGCGCAGCCGGGCCATGCTCCGGACCGTCCAGACCGTCATCGTCGATGAAATTCACGCGGTCATCGACACCCGGCGCGGTGCGCATCTCGCCCTGTCCCTCGAGAGGCTCGAGGAGATCGCGGCAGCGCCGCTCCAGCGCATCGGGCTCTCGGCGACACAGACGCCGATCGAAACGGTCGCCGCATTCCTGACCGGCTGCCCTCCTGCCGAAGGCGGCCGCCGCACCCGCGATTGCGCGATCGTCGACGAAGGCCACCGTCGCGCGCTCGATCTGGCCATCGAGCTGCCGGGCTCCTCGCTCGAAGCGGTGATGTCCACCGAGATCTGGCAGGAGTACTACGAGCGGCTCGCTCGCCTCGTCCAGGAACACCGGACGACGCTCGTGTTCGTGAACACGCGGCGCCTCGCCGAGCGGCTGGCCCGCCACTTGAGCGAGCGCCTGGGTGACGCCGCGGTGGCGGCGCACCATGGGAGCCTGTCCAAGGAGCGCCGGCTCGATGCCGAGGCGCGCCTCAAGAACGGCGCCCTGAAAGTGCTGGTCGCGACCGCGTCGCTCGAGCTCGGCATCGACATCGGGCACGTGGATCTCGTCTGCCAGATCGGGTCGCCGCATCGCATCGCCACGCTGCTGCAGCGAGTCGGGCGGTCAGGGCACACCGTCGCCGGAACGCCGAAGGGCCGGGTGTTTCCCGCGTCGCGCGACGACCTGGTCGAGTGCATCGCGCTGCTGCGGGCGGTCCGCTCCGGCGATCTCGATCGCATCGTCGTCCCGGACGCGCCGAACGACGTGCTCGCGCAGCAGATGGTCGCCGAGACGTCGTGCCGGGAATATACGGAGGACGAGCTGTTCGCAGTGGTGCGGCGTGCGTGGCCCTACCGCGATCTCGAGCGGTCACGATTCAACGGCGTTGTCACGATGCTCGCCGAGGGGTTCGCGACGAAGCGTGGGCGGCGGAGCGCGTTGATCTACCGCGACGAGGTGCAGCAACGGCTGCGCGGCCGCCGGGGATCCCGGCTGCTCGCGTTGACGTCCGGCGGGGCGATTCCGGAGGTCGCGGATTACCGGATGCTCCTCGAGCCCGACGACACTTTCATCGGCACGCTGAACGAAGACTTCGCCATCGAGAGCATGGCGGGCGACGTCATCCAGCTCGGCAACATGTCGTGGCGGGTGCTGCAGGTGGGCGCCGGCGTGATCCGCGTCGCCGATGCCAAGGGCGCGCCGCCGAACATCCCGTTCTGGCTCGGGGAAGCGCCGGCGCGCAGCGACGAGCTCTCGATGGCGGTGAGCCGGCTCCGCGGCGACATCGACGTCCGGCTGCAAGGCGGAGACGATCCGGGG